>JACLAA010007127.1_pt1 | contig 13007 bp, 11 predicted proteins | sample 8027891 | NCBI WGS metagenome assembly JACLAA01 (sample SAMN15724900, study PRJNA655200) | protist metagenome | isolation source: fluorescence activated cell sorting (FACS) single amplified genomes of... | place: Spain: Blaines Bay Microbial Observatory, Mediterranean Sea | collected 2016-01-19 | reverse complement strand
GACCTCGCCACCTTCGAAACTGCCTTTCATCTCGAGAACCTGCATCGCGAGATTCGCGGACCCGCGCCTGACGAGCTCAAGCGAGCCATATTTGCGCCTCGGCCCGACGCGCCGTTTGCCCTTCTTGATGTTCATCTGCGAGAGATGGTCAATCGAACGTCCGAATACCCAGGGTCCTAGCACTCCAGTCAGAGACTAGGCCTGTACCGAGACTCGGATACGTGCCCCACTGGCAGGCAGAAGAGGTTCCTGGTGGACGTTCCGTCCAGGGGGAGTAGAGGGAGAGACCCTCTAGCCCTCAGGCTTCCCCCGGGGCCAACTCTCAGGCAAGTTCTCAGGCTACTACTTGTAGTAGTAGATATTGACTCGGAGTCACCCTGCACCCACACCGGAACTTGAAATTCCAATAGGTACGACAACGACTGGGGGGCATTAGGAAAAAATTAGGGCGCAATTACGCGTCCATTTATACTGTCTTTCGGAGCGATGCGTTTTGGGGCGGGTTTTATCTCGGACCATGCACCGCATCGCAGTTCAAAGTCGCATCATGATGGCTGCCGAGAATGGTACATACTTGGCCACGACGAAGCGCAACGCAGCCTTATACAGCTCGTAGTTGTATTGGCGCATGGCCACTTTATTTGACTCTCGTGGGCACGACGGTGCCGGCTGGTATACTCAGGCTAGTAGCGATAGGTGAGAGTAATGTAGCCATATACCCGGCGATAGGGGGCTATGGCGTTGAAGATATATATCTAGGGGAGTTTTCACCTCACCCGGGCCGTGCCAGTGACTCCCAGCGCACTAGGAATATCCCCGGACGTGCAGGAACCGTCTATAGTTACCTACATCTAGAGCTCTCGTCCGGTTCTAGTAGGTACCAGGGGCTAGTGGCTTATATCCTAGGATAGATGATAGATAGATAGATAGATAGATAGAACTAGATAGATCTCCTTTATTCCAACTTTGTATTATCAAGGTGGGGGGTTCCCATACTCTCACTCTCATCCTTCCTGTTGGCATCTCCGTGTACCACATTGAAACCCGAGGACACCCGAGAGACCTAGCTACAATCGCTGCATTGTGCACTTGCTGCATCCAGCTCATCAGATCCAAGCACATACCAAAACTGATATCGCTGAAAGAGGGTCATGAATAATGTGTTAGTTCTGCGATGGCTCCTACTCCCATGCGCCCTGACTACTGGATGTTCGTTCCTGGCAACGAATTTTGACGCCGAGAGCGCTGTCGGCCGTGACGCCTTTACACGTGCCAACTACCACGCTCGATTCCGGGGACCAGATGCTACAACCGTGCGGCACCGCAGCGGGTGGACTTTTGTACACAACCTGCTGGCAATGACGGGCACGTTTACGCCCCAACCGTTTGTCGCAGCGGGTGCTACTGCAGTATTCAATGGCGAAATATATAATTTCCGCGAGCTCGCGCGTGAGCTCGAGGGGGACGCCGATGCATATGCAAGTGATGGCCATTGTCTACTGCCAGCCTATGCGCGCTGGGGACCTGCATTTGTGGAACACCTACGTGGAGAATTCGCAATTGTCGTGGTTGATCACGACAGGTCTCAGGCTATCGTGAGTACCGATGTCTTTGGCACTAAGCCGCTCTGGATCGCTGCGTGGGATAAAAAGCTCGCTATTGCTACGTATGAATCGTCCCTCGAGGGCATCGGTGCACCACGTGGTACCAGGCGAATGGCGTCGCCAAACGCTGCAGTTGTCTATGATCTTGCAACCTCGCTGAGGAAATCAACGCACCCGGTGTTTGTATTCAACCTTTGGCAGCACAAGACCCACACGCGCGACTGGGAACGCGCTTTCCTTGCGGCTGTCAATGAGCGCACCGATCGAACAGCGACGAAGCGCCGGTGGTTCATAGGCCTGAGTTCTGGCTACGACAGCGGCGCGATTATGCTCGCGCTACTCCTCAGTGGCAAGAAGTTCCTCGCATATAGCATCCGCGGTCGCGAAAATACCAATATTGTATGGCAACGTGCAGAGAAATGCCGAACTATGGACTGCGAGGCTGTGCTCCTCCAGGTCGACAACAGAACCCTTGATGCAGAAAGGCGTTGGCTCGAGGAGCGCATCGAGCCCTACGCCTACCGCCATAGAGATGCTGGCCTGCCTCATTCGTTGCGTCTCGTGTCCCACATCTACAAGTCTACGGCTGCTATAGGCTTGTCGCGCATCCTCTCCCTTGTTCGACGTCGCAATGGGCTCATATATATTTCTGGATCCGGCGCTGATGAGACGATATCTGATTATGCCTTAAACGGCACAGCAATGACGCCTGGGTCGTCATGCTTTGGCGGCGTGTTCCCTGAACACTTAGAAGCCATCTTTCCATGGTGCTCGTTCTACCTAGGGTCGCAGCGTGCCTTCCTAATGAAGGAGGAGCTCACAGGAGGCGCCCACGGAATTGAGACGCGCTACCCGTTCCTCGACCCACGTGTTGTCCAAGAGTATCTGTGGCTGTCACGTGACCTCAAGAACTCAGAGTACAAGAAACCTGTTGCGGACTTTTTACGGCGGTATAACTTCCCGAACCTTTGGGGCGCCAAGCGTGGCTTTGCGGGTCACAAGAACTCAGTAGAGGTCGCGGCGACCACTACCGTCGGATCGCTTCAGTCAGCCACAGTGTGGGACCTCCACCCTTCCCTCGATGTCGCCTGGCGAAAGAAACGACGGCGAGACCAAAGAAGGCGAGGTCAGCTGGCACGCGAACGAGCAGGCAGCATAATACACGCCGAAGAAGCAACGTACCAAAGAAATGGTGCTTAGTCGTTGTTCATCTCTATTTGCCTTTGAACTTGTCTATAGTCTCAGTAGATCAAATGCCAGTGGACCATCGGCCGATGATCTAGGTTGCCATTTACCTGACGGGTTATTTACCCCTGGCGCCGCCCGGGGTCAGTAACCCGGGTAATTGCCGGTTAGTACGGGTTATTTACCTCAGGATCTTATAGAGGGGTAGGGGAGGGGGCCTCACTGGCCACTGGCGCGGGCCTGGGCCGCGCCGGGCCACATGACTTGGTACTTGCCTTGGCGCACCTGTACGTATCCAAAAGCTCAACGGGCTGCTTGCGCCCATCCGCTCGCCCGGAGAGGTCTTCGCTAATCTCACTAAACGGGTTTAGTCGAAAACCCGTCGGGTTATTTACCGGGTTATTTACCCCAGATCCCCTTCGAGGAGTGATGATGGGTAAATTACCGGTTATTAACCGGTTAATGGCAACCTAGCCGATGATCATCGGGTCCGGGAACCTGAAGAGTGCGATGCAGGGGGAAATAGAGTGTGTAGCTCCGGATTGCAAAGAGAAGGGGGGAGAGCTAGGTTGCCATTCACCGGTTAACCGGTAATTTATCTATTATTACCCCTCGGAGGGGATCCGGGGTTAAGAAACCGCTCACTGCCCAGGCCCGCGCCAGTGGCCCGCGAGGCCCCCTCCCCTACCCCTCTATAAGATCCTGGGGTTAATAACCCGTACTAACGGGTAATTACCCGGGTTACTGACCCCGGGCTGCGATTGGGGTTAATAACCCCTGGGGTAAATGCCAACCTAGAAGTCCGAGTCAACCTAGGAGGAGGGGGAGGTGGAGCCTGGAGGTGGACCTCTGGGGTGCGATTTACGTGGGAGGGCTGGTCGGATGCCGTTGCGGCGGGCAGAATATGCCAGAGTATCAACATGGAGTTTTGACCCATGGAGTGCACACGTACGTCCTGAGGTGTCAGAACCGCAGACAAGACATCATCTTGGGCTTCCTGCGTCGATGATCACGAAGAGAGATGGCGGCATTGCCATGGCCAGCAGAGGTTCGCCCGTTGAGGAGTTCGCCAGGCCTATCAACGCGACGAAAAAGAAGGTGCGCGAATTTGGGTACGTTGGTGTTCTTGTGGCAGCACATGGCACCTCGGGCAGTCGATATTTTGCCAACGACGATGCCAGGCTGCTTGCAATCCGTGACCTTGTTGTGTTCCATGCGCTCGATTTGGAAGCCGAATCGCGCAAACAAGATGATAAGCTCGTGGTAGGCAACGACCTGCATGAATTATAACCCTCAGCTGTGATATTGAAGTGCAGTTTGCTTAGTTTGGCTAGGGCCCTCTCAAAGTGCTGGGTAGATGTCTACCCTGAATAAATTAATTAAATTCGTTAATGTTTGACTTCAACGCGAGCAACAACATTCTCAAAGAATTGGCTAGACTTGGTTGTCTGCCCAGCGTCAGCAAGCTGGGATTCAGGCGTCGGTGTATGCACGTAGACTGCTGAGCCAGGCTGGGTGTGCCGGGCAATGATTTTTAGCACGCAGACATGCCTTTCAACAGGCACGTGCTCGAGCACCTGTACTCCTGCACGTAACCATACATCGATACATGGACGCAGGTGTGCACATCGTTCAGCATCACGAGGTCGTATATCTCGCGAGATCCTATATTGACCTCAGTCATATCTGCAACCAACCACTTGACGTCGGGCATGGCCCTTCTGCCCGCCTCAGCCCAGCCCGGCACCGCCTCAACGGCGGTTAGGTTCGCATGACCCCCCATGTCATCTAGTGCTTGCACGACGAGCCTCATCTGTGCGCCAGCGCCAGCTCCTAGCTCGAGTACAGACATGCCCTGCACGAGGACGTGGTCTCGCACAAATCGTACTATTGCTGGTGACCGCGCATCCTGCTTTCGCTTGCCCTGGACCATGTCAATGAATGGTCGAAACCATTTTCCGGTCTCATAATCTCTTATTGCTTCGTCGAGCATCGCACGGTCCTTGACTGACAACTCAGGGCACACGCACTGGCGCCTCCGTACAGCTTCTGGCCCTGAAGCAACCGACACGGCCGCAAGTGATGAAAGGAGGACGAAATCATGGCGTCTTCTTGTTGGGCGCGGCAACATTTGGTACTGTGGTATTCACGCTAGACTTGCTTAGACTCTCCTAATTACTAGCCGACGGACGAAACGGGTGCTAAATTTAGCTAAACAAAGCGACGCAATTGGCAGCCCGCTATCTCAGCGGGATCGTCGCATACACAAAAAAGTCCACTTACACAATGACGCGCGCGCGCGATACTGGGTGCGTTGCGCGCCGACGTCGGCGTCGCGAGAAAAAAGCCCCATTTGGCTGCAGCAGCCCTTCGATGCCCCCTCCCCCGCCCGATACCGGACGCTGTGTGGCCCTCTCCTCCGCAATATCGCCGAGCAGCTGGGGTAGAAAGATAATCCGCAGTCAGCTCGCTGGGTTTAATACCCGGAGCATCATGATCATAGACGCAAATACAAGGATACGTGGCCATATCGTAGCAGGTACCGTTTTCAAAGGTACGGTACTGCGGGTAATGCCTACTGCAGCGGCACCGTAGGTACTTCTGGTACCGTAGGTACCAGCAAGTACCGTGGTACGGCCTAGCTAAGTGGACCTAATAAATCGGTAGGAGCCTGCTAGGTGGATTGTCGCAAACCCGTCGGAGTTCACGTGATGTTTACCTTTTTCCCACATTAGCGTGCAGGTTGCAGGCGAATGGGGCGACCGACGCGCGCGGCTTTGTGCGCGTATTGTTGTGCATCTCTCTCGCTTGCAAAGGACCCAGAGCGGCAACGACTCGCTGTTGCTCTAGCAGGCGAGATCCGATCACTGCGGGAACCAAAAATGCTCGACGCTCTGCGATCAACATTCGCATCATGCGTCCAGGATCTATGCCTTGAATCGACCTTCTTTCTTGACGTGGCGATGTCCGCCTCTGTGGCCGGATGGAAAATGCCACGCGCACCGGGCATGCACTACAACCATCGCGCATCCTATGTGCGTTCGTCGACGTACGACGATGTCGGCCGCATCGCTTCCGCGCTTCAGGCTGCATCGGTCACGGTAAGGGACTCGCGGATTCTTTGGTTCGCGGAAGAAAACAAGCATCCTCTCTTTGGAGATAACTGGCAGAGATCGATTGACTGGTACCAGTACGTGCGCTACGTGCGGCACAGAGAGATTGGACGGCTCATCGTGGGTCATGAACGCCAGAATGAATTTAGGTTCGACTTCATCGTCGTTCTTCGGCCCGACACGCTCATCCCAGCATCTTGGCTCTTTTGCGGCATTAGGGCAGCGCATCGTTCTGCGGTTGTCAATCACGGGGACTCTGTCTGGCTCGTGGGCCGTGACGTCGGTACTTTTGTCCTGGAGTTCGTGCCGAATACAACTAACTACGGGCAAACAAGTCTGCCCACGAGACGCAGCGGAGTGATTATCGAGAAAGGTCTTGTCACGTGGCTGCGCAGCAACTACGGCGTGCCCCAGCATACAAGTTGCAGCGGGAGGGTGGTATCGGCACTTCCTGTTGATGTTCGCAACATGACGTGCGTTGATCAATGCGCAGAGGCCGTGGCCTGGATGGCATGTATCCAGGAATGCCACCGAGGTAACGCATGATGAGCTCATCCTGGCCGGCCTGCAATGGCTGCAAGCGAGGGTTGTCTACTATATACCCTCACATGGCTCTCCAGTCAGAGACTGGCCTAACCCACCACGAGAGTGTTGTAATGAAAACCGTGACTCGTTTAAGGTGGCAAAGTAGCGTCGATCATGATAGACACTCAATGTATAGTGAAGTGCACTTACTTTAGGTTCACCCCCGTGTTTTTACGGCGGCTACTTAGCGCCGGGCTTGATCCACTTGGATAAGTAAGAAGATACGGGATATAGGGAAACACCGGCTCCGGGCTCGTCACGGTGCTGGCTGGTATAGCGTGCTGATAGGCGAGAGTAATGTAGCCATAGTTCCGGCGATAGGGGCTATGGCGTTGGAGATATATATCTAGGGGAGTTTTCACCTCAATAGACTCAAACTTAGTGTACACGTTAGTTAGTGTACACCGTGACTCAGTTAGTTAGTGTACACTAAGTTTGAGTCTATTGAGGTGAAAACTCCCCTAGATATATATCTTAAGAACCTACGTTACCGCCGTACCGTAGGTACCGCAGTAGGCACCGTAGGTACCGTAGGTAGCCTGCAAAGAAAGTGCAGGAAATATGACTCGGAGGGCCCGGGGTGCGGTGGTATACCCGGGCCGACCCCCTCAGGCTGCAACGGTATGGGTGAGTTTGGCGCTAGTGACTCACCGTGTCTCTGTGGGGACTCGGAAGTCCGGAGCTACACCGTGACACCGTGACTGGCCCGGGCACTCCGACTCGGCGGAGTCTATTCAACTTGAAGTTTCCCTCCGCATCGGCGCAAGCCGCTGAGCTAACCAGCCAGAGGCCCGGGCTGGGACAAGCCAACTACGAGAGTGTTTTGTTGTAAATTGGTTTACACCGTAGCGTCGATAGAAACCCATGTAGAAGGCTAGAGGGTTTCTCTCTCGCACAAGGGATACTGCATAGCATATTAGTTTGCAAATGTCTGCAGGGTCGGTGCTCTGGCTCACAGCGACGATGGCGATGACATCGGACTACTGCCCATCCGATAGCGTCGTGAATCGCGTCGCAGCCCGAAGGCAAATGTCAAAGAGTGTGCGCGGCGGCGACCCGACCGCCTGTGTATCGGAGCACCTGCGCCACCTAATGCACGCATTTGCGCACAAACTGCCTCCCGGTATTCACGAGGGCCAACGAGGCTATGACCACGACCCAGCGACAGTACGAGCTCGGATCACTGCCTGCCGCAGTGCCCTGCGTGCGCGCGGTGTTCGATCTGTGCGCTCCTGTCGGTCAAATGCGGGCGGAGACACACTTCTCGCGAACCGAGAGTTTTACGACGCGCATCTTCACCGCCTCGCCGCCGCTGAGGTCCGCGTGCTATGCGTTGGCGTGTTTCGGGGGGAGAGTGTCGCAGTTTGGAGTGAGTTTTTCCGGCACGGTGCCATTGTCGGCGTGGACATCAACTTGGCGCCGGCAGCAGAGTACCACAGCGTTTTAGCAGGCCTGGGCGCTTGGCAAAATAACAACGTGGAACTCCTTGAGGCTGATACGACCGACGTGCGCACTTTTCGGTCTTTCATCGCCGCCCACCCAGAGACCTTTGCACGCGGGTTCGATGTGATCATCGATGACGGTTGCCATGAGACTAGATGTATCCTCGCCACATATGCCACGATTTCCAATTTGCTGCTGCCGGGCGGTCTCTACTTTGTCGAAGACAACGATGCACACTACGCGCTCATGTCCACCCATCGACAGTGGGCATACACATCACTAAAAAACGGTTCCGTGATGGACTCCTTCAACACGACTGGTAGTGAGCATCACTCTATAATTTCCGTCTTCAAGCTCCCAGGGTGACAAATCCTTCAAAGTTACTTGTAGTAGTAAATTCAACAGTGGGTGCTCACATGGTTGCCTTTTATTTAAGGCCACCACTCCGGGCCCCGGTGGTGGTAATCCCAGGTAATTCTTTCGAATATCGAGATGGGGTGAGCCCCCCAAAATGCCCCAACGTGCGGGTATTTACTCGGGCTGGCGCGGGCCTGGGCCGCGCCGGGCCACATGACTTGGTACTTGCCTTGGCGCACCTGTACGTATCCAAAAGCTCAACGGGCTGCTTGCACCCATCCGCCCGGCACAGGAGAGGGGTCTTTCGCTATTCGCACTAAAACTGGTTTTAGTCGAAAACTCGTCGGTTTACCGAGGAGTAATATAAGTTAATTACCGGTTAGCCGGTAATGGCTGGCAACCTAGCCCCCCGCCGATTAATGGTCCTCACGAGGTCCTTACATGCCAGGCAGCAACTGCGTCAGTAGCTAACTACGCCCGCACGCCGCCGGCAACACCGAGGGGGCAGGCCGCAGAATATCATCGGAACTCGTCGTCCTACGGCTCAGCTGCCACGGCTGCACCACCGTCGGCGGCCATGCCAAAAACGCGTCGAGCTCGTTCCGTTTAATCAATTGTGCTAGTTCAAAGTCGTGTCCCCAGTCCACTTGCCAGAATGTGCGGGGTGTGTTGTTGCCCGGAAATCCCTTGCCTGGCTCGGCTGCAGCCAAGACCCTCTCCAGATAGACGCTGGGCCAGCCTTCTAGTAGGTCATAAATTCGCCGAGCGCCACGCCGAGTGATGGCATACGCGTGCGTGCACATCGGTTTCTTTCCCTTCGATACGAACTCATGGCCGCGCGGGGCGCCCTGGATGCGGTGGCAGGAGCGAACACGGTGAGTTGCCTCGGCGCAGTGTCCCAGGTACAGTATGTCCCAACCGCCGCGCGATGGCAGGGCTTCTAGGACGCGGGTGGAAGCCCCGCAGAAGTCAGGCAGGAACTGTGCATCATCCTCTAGTTTAAGGACCGCACCGCTGGGATGTCCCCTCGCGCTGAATTTACCGCGGATTACATCTGCGCAGAGAGACCGCGTCACCGCCCAATTAGAAATCTTCCTGTATACAATCTTTCGCAAGTCTGCCGTGAGGCGAAGGATGCTGTGCCGCAACTCGAGGGGAATAAACGTTGCCATCGTCCTTTCGTCGCTGCTATCAACGCCTCGACGCATTTGAAACGCGTCGACACCACGCGTTGCGGCCACGTAGCGCCAAGAGTAGGCGTGTTCAGTAGAAGCATTCATTGAAACCGCGACCGTGGGTAGCGGGAAGGTGCATGGACGGGGGCCGATAATTTGGTTTTGCCCCTTTATCGTCGATACAACCCCCGCGGCGACAGTTATAGGCAGAGCGATTAGACCTGGCATCTATCACACCAGAATTAATGGTGGTTGCAACTCGCTCGACTAGTTGGGATGCCTGGTACATTTCACTCCGGGTGTGCCGTAGGTACCGTACCGTGGTACCTACGGTATCTACGGTACGGTAGGTACAATTGTAGCAAGAGTATGTCGCAGCGTTATGTAAAGTAGCAGGGTCCTAGCTCACCAGCCGAGGGCTGGGCCAACCTAAATACGAAGTGTTTTATAGCAAATTTGTTGTTACACCGTAGCGTCAATAGACACTCAATGTATAGACTCAAATTTAGAGAGTGGGAGATACATATCTAGGGTAGGAAGGGCTAGTAGGTTTCTTTTTATTGTGTTATTAAGTGTATATTTGCCCAGTGCCGGGGAGGAATGGATAGCAAACTGTATGGGGACCGGCGCGGTGCGCACAACGAGCATCGCACCACCGCCTTCCCGTCTGTCTAATTGGCTGTCGCCCACCGGTTGATGCCATCATACACCAGGGCACGGACGTGTATTGCGACGTCCTTAATCGCGTGCGCCGGCGCGCGGCCCGCTCACCAGCGGTGCGGCTGGGGCACTGCAACATTCTCGCCGGTCGAACTCTTTGGCAGGGCACTTGCGGTGCTCGATGTGCGTCCAGTCTCCTTTGGCGGGGCGCACCTCTTCAATCCGAGCGTCGCGCCCCTACCGTTAGAGACGAGGGCCGTGCTTCGACAGGAGGGCGGCGACCCTGTCTATCTCGTCGCGTTCCGCTACCGCGGCGGCTTCTGCGAACTGCTTTGCGGCCGAGCCCCCATCGAGCCGCCGCTCCATATTCGTGGTATGCTCTGCCTTTACGATAGGACATTTCGCGAGCTCGCGTGTCTTCGAGATGTTGTGCACGAAGCTCAGTCCGCCAGGCCCGCAGACTACGGTAGCTACGACGTTTTCCTGAAAACCATCGCTGGACGAATATACGCCACGTCAGTGTTCTACGGCCGCAAACGCAAGCGCGGCATCAGGCGGGACGTCGCTGAGTTTTACCTGCACTCTATTGACGTGTTGCGCAGGAATAACACCATTACCGCGCGCAAGCGATGGCTCGCACATGCTGACGTGGCATCGCCGGCGTCGCTCGACGTAAACCGTTTCGGGAAAAATCTTGGGATTGTTTGGGACGGAACAGCCACTGGCCCCTTCTCGCTGCTTCACTGGCTCGACCGGAACGTTGCAGATGTACGAAGGGGCGTCCCACCGCTTCTTCAACGGCCGATAGATGCGGTGCCGCACGTCGGTCTGCGCGGCCGACGTCTCCACCACAACGGGAGTCCACTGGCCGTCGACGCGTGGTGCCCTGGCCTACGTCTCTCGTTCGGCCACGTCCATACCGACGAGATTAACGCGACGGCACGGTTCCTGCCTTTGCTGTCGCCATTGTCCTCGTGGGCGGCCTCGTACCGCGGACCACCACCGGGTACGGTCTACATCCACCACATTGTGTTGTGGCGGCACGACCCGCCGCATCAGATCGTCGCGACGTCACGGCCATTCTGTTTTCCGTCGTTGGACGCGCCGGACCGGTGCGATCTTATTCAGTTTGTCTCCGGCTACGCGCGCGCGCCGGGATCCGGCGATTTGATCGTTACCTATGGCATCAACGACTGCCTTTCCGCACGTGTCCAAGTCCCCATGGAGGATGTGCTCGCCTTGGCATTTCAAAACGACTCGGCAGCGCGCCGACGGTGGTGCCGGCCGCCACGACCTCATGGAGATTAATCACCAGGGTAAGCTCCTGGGTAAGCTTTCAAAGTAAGTAAGGGCCGCGGGAGCTAGGTTGGCATTACACGGTCAATCATGATCACCGGTAGACCCAGACAAGTACCCAGACAAGCAAAACGGATTCCCGTAGTATCGTCCGGGGACCCCTCGCCATCTTGACCATCCTCTAGAGGGACTCAGATAAGTCGGAGTTGGTACTTGAATGGGAACAAACGGATCGGGTGGTGCGAAGCTATAGGCGGTAGAGAGAGTAGTGTAGGGTTTTTTTGACATTCGCCGTTGGCTCACGTCAAAAAGAACCCAACACCGCAATTCGGGACAGGGTCTAGTTTCCCATCACCCCGATGAAAAAGTTGCGCGTAAGGATTAAAATTTAATTTAGTGACGTACATTTTTTTTCTATTCAACTTGAAGTTTTTTATGTATGTACGAAAAACAAGGAAGAACTCTCACCGTGACTGAAACGTGAGAGTGTGGGAACCCCCTCAACCCTGAGAAGACAGAGTTGGAATAAAGGAGATTAAGAGGGAGAAGGAAGTATCCTAAGATACAGGCCACTAGCCTCTGATATCACTAAACCTTGAGAGGAGCTCTAGATAAAGGTAACTACCGAAGTAGGAGGGATCATAGCAATCGCTGTACTTCCCCTGAACCAAAGGTTCATCCGCACATTGCGGATGTCTATTGACGACGCTACGGCGTAAACCAATTTACAGTACAACTCTCGTAGTTGGCTTGACCCAGCCTCTTGGCGGGTTACAACGCTGCGACATACTCTTGCTAATTTATCTAGAACTCTGTGGCGTAGCGTCTATCCGCTGATACCTTCGCAACAACCCGCCGCTCGTCTATCTGTGAACACAGCCGGGAAGCATTCAGGTTAGCATCCTACGACTAGTGCCACCTTGGTGCAGACGATGATACGATGATACGATGGTATTTTTTTGCCTTTTTGGCCACTGAGGGTCGTCTTAGTACTCCGGTCAATGTCACCTTGCGTGGCGCCGCCGATGGGGTCGCGCGCGTCGCGGAGACGATGCAGTGGTTGGCCGCGGCGACAACGGGCGAGCCGCCACCGGCACGCTGGGCTGTGCGCGGCCCGACGCCGGCCTTGTCGCTGGACCCGGATTCCGGCGGCCCCTGGTTCGGCATGTTCAAGATCGCGTACCCCGGTCGGCTCCGCCTCGCCCAAGGAGAGGCGGTCGACGTCGTCGTCAAGCGCGGCCGGAGGCGGCTCGACTCGGCCGCAGCCGAGTGCGTCCAGTACAGCGTCGCCCTCGAGATCCTTTACCTCGAGCTCATGGCCGGCGAGACCGGCGTGCCCCACTTTTACGGCGGGTGGCAAGACCAAGACTCGAGCCTCTCGTACGTCGTTCAGCGGCCGGGCGTCGTCTTCGGGACCTGCGCCAACGCCACGTGCCCAATGAGCGACGTCTACCTCGACGCCGCCAAGCGCCGGCCCCTTCAGCTCCTGCGCGGCGTCGTCGCGGCCTACGCCGCCTTCGCCGAAGGCGGCGGCTTCTTTCTCCACGACCCCGCGCCGACCCAGTTCGTCATCGACCCAGCGACACTCG
>JACLAA010005588.1_pt1 | contig 13030 bp, 10 predicted proteins | sample 8027891 | NCBI WGS metagenome assembly JACLAA01 (sample SAMN15724900, study PRJNA655200) | protist metagenome | isolation source: fluorescence activated cell sorting (FACS) single amplified genomes of... | place: Spain: Blaines Bay Microbial Observatory, Mediterranean Sea | collected 2016-01-19 | reverse complement strand
TGCAACCAAAATACCAGCAACAAATAAAACCCATGCAAGTGCTAAAGGAAGAAAAACTTTCCAACCTAATCGCATAAGTTGGTCATAGCGATACCTTGGAAATGCTGCACGTACCCAAATATATAAAAACAAAAAAAAAATTGTTTTTATACCAAGCCAGAATGATCCTGGAATCCAATAAAAGATAGTCAATGACAAAGGTGGTAACCACCCTCCAAGGAAAAGGATTACGCATAAAACACTCATCATGATCATATTTGCATATTCTCCAAGAAAAAATAATGCAAAGCCCATTGAAGAGTATTCAACATTATAACCAGCTACAAGTTCAGCCTCCGCCTCTGGGAGATCAAAAGGTGCTCGATTTGTTTCGGCTAAACATGAAATAAAGAACAATAAAAGTAAAGGAAATAAAGGTACAGCAAACCAAACCTCTTCTTGAGCAAGAACAATTTCGGATAAATTTAATGAACCAACACACATTAAAACGGTAATGATAATTAAACCTAACGAAACTTCATAAGAAACCATTTGGGCGGTTGAACGTAAAGCTCCTAAAAAAGCATATTTTGAGTTACTTGACCAACCAGCCATAATTACACCATAAACACCAAGTGAAGAAATAGCAAAAATATACAACATTCCAATATCTAAATCAGATAAAACCATTCCTTCACCAAAAGGAATTACAGCCCATGAGATTAAAGCTAATAAAAATGTAACCACAGGTGCTGCTAAAAATACAACTGTGTTAGCACTACTCGGTAAGACAGGTTCTTTGATAAGAAGTTTTAGTCCATCAGCAAGTGGTTGCAAAATTCCGAAAAAACCTACAACGTTGGGGCCTTTACGTCTTTGCATTGAAGCCATTACTTTACGCTCAGCTAATGTTAAATAAGCTACTGCTACTAGTAATGGGACTACAAGTCCTAAAATTTTTGCAATACTACTAAGAATAAATAAAAACATAAAACTATTCTTTTTTTTTTATCCCCTACGGGAATTGAACCCGTGTCTTCGCCATGAAAAAGCGATGTCCTAACCACTAGACGAAAGGGACTTAAGGAGAGTAGTTCCAATGGTAGAACAGTGGTCTCCAAAACCAAAGGTTAAGGGTTCGAATCCCTTTTCTCCTGCAAAGTGCTCGTAGCTCAATGGATAGAGCGCCGAACTACGGATTCGGAAGTTGAGAGTTCGAGTCTTTCCGAGCATGTAAAGGGCCTATAGCTCAGTTGGTTAGAGTGTACGCCTGATAAGCGTAAGGTGAGTAGTTCAAGTCTACTTAGGCCCAATAGCGGAAAAAGGGATTTGAACCCTCAACCCTAGCCTTGGCAAGGCTATACTCTGCCCTTGAGCTATTTCCGCATATATAAGTTTATTTTTGCCTATAAAGTTTTTATAGGCAAAAATAAAAAACTGTGATAGTAATTAGTGTAAATGAATTGCATCATTTAAATAAATACATGTTAAAATAGTAAATACGTATGCCTGTAAACAAGCAACACCTACTTCTAAAAACATTAATGCAAATACAACAGCAAATGGAATACTTGCTGCTAATTTTAGCACACCACCTAATGAAAGCATACTCCATGCAAAACCGCTTAAAATTTTAACTAATGTATGACCAGCCATCATATTTGCAAAAAGTCGAACACCTAAACTAATTGCACGAAAACCATATGATACAAGTTCAATAACTACCAGAAAAGGAGCTAACGCTAAAGGTGCCCCTGGAGGTAATAGAAAACTAAAAAAATGTAATCCATGAATTTGAAATCCAATGATAGTTACAGCAATAAATACTGAAACAGATAATCCAAAAGTTACAACGAAATGACTAGTTGTAGTAAAACTATATGGAATCATACCAATTAAATTACTGCATAAAAGAAATGCAAATAATGTAAATAGCATAGGAAAATATTGTTTTCCTTTTTCTCCAATTTGTTCAGACACTAAACTTACAATAAATTCGTATACCATTTCAACAAATGATTGCCAAGGTGTTGGAATTAATGTACCTCCACGAACAGTTACAAGCATGCATAAAAGCATAAAAAGTCCTGTTGATAAGCACATGAAAAGTGATGAGTTAGTAAATGAAAAATAAAAATTACCAATATGCATTGGAATTAATGAAATAATAGTAAATTGTTCTAATGGGGAAAAAAATAACATAAAATGATGTGTTTTTTTCATTTTTCCTTTAACAAAAAGGAAAAAAATAATCAAGTATTAAAAAAGAGCAAAATAATTATGCTTTCAGTCTTATTTTATGTTTTTGCATGTTTTGCATTACTTTCAGGTATCATGGTAATTCGAGCAAAAAATCCAGTTTATTCAGTGCTTTTCTTGATTCTTGTATTTTGTAATGTTTCAGGTTTATTACTTCTTTTAAATCTTGATTTTTTTGCAATGGTTTTTCTGGTTGTTTATGTAGGAGCAATTGCTGTTCTTTTTTTATTTGTGGTAATGATGTTAAATGTAAAACTTGCAGAAATTAATGACAATATTTTACGTTATTTACCAGTTGGGGGTGTTTTTGGGCTTCTTTTTCTTGGTGAAATTGTTCTGTTACTTGAACAAGATCTTGTGCCTGTTATTTTTTATCAAACACAAATAACTCTTCCATTAACAGAACAGTGGTTTATGTTTAGTATCTTTATTCTGTTAAGTTTTTATAATTTTTTATGGTTAATTCTATCAGAACCATGGAATATTTTATCGGCAATATCTCAATGGAATGCTCATTGGCTTCAATTAAAAGAGCGTTGTAAATCGTACGAAATGCTTATGCATTCTGATATCAACTCTTTAAATACTTTAGAATATGTTGTGTGGCCTCAAACAATGGATCAAACAACTACAATTAGTACAATTGGTCATGTAGTATATACTTATTATTTAATTTTTTTCTTATGTGCTAGTATTATTTTATTAATTGCAATGATTGGATCTATTGTATTAACTATGCATAAAGGGATCTTTGTTAAAAGACAAGATGTATTTGAACAAAATACTCGTGATTTTTCTAAAACTTTACAAAAAATTAAAACAATTTAATAAATTTGCAAGGTGTAATTTTACACCTTGTCTTACATTCTCTAGTAGCTCAGCGGTTAGAGCGAATGGCTGTTAACCATTAGGTCGTTGGTTCAAATCCAACCTGGGGAGTCTTTTCTCTATGTTGGAAACAAAAAAACATAAAGTTTATATGACACAAATGGTTTTTTTTATTATGGCATTTTTATGCCCATCGTTTGTTTTTTTAGATGCTCCTCTTCCTTGGCAAATAGGATTTCAAGATCCTGCAACCCCAATCGCACAAGGTATTCAAGATTTACATCACGATATCTGTTTTTTTATGGTAGTTATTCTTACATTTGTAATTTGGATGCTTTGCCGTACTCTTTGGCATTTTCATTGGACTAAGAATCCTATTCCGTCAAAAATTATTCATGGAACTGTTATTGAAGTTGCTTGGACAGTAACCCCTAGTCTTATTCTTATGGTAATTGCTGTACCCTCATTTGCTCTTTTATATTCAATGGATGAAATTGTCGATCCATCTATTACATTAAAAGCTATTGGCCACCAATGGTATTGGACATACGAATTATCTGATTACAGTACTAGTGATGACGAGTCAATTGTATTTGATAGTTATATGATTCCTGAGGATGATTTAACTTTAGGACAATTACGTTTACTTGAGGTAGATAATCGCGTTGTTTTACCAGTTCAAACACATGTACGTGTTATTGTGACAGCTGCAGATGTACTCCACAGTTGGGCAGTACCTTCTTTAGGCGTTAAATGTGATGCAGTTCCTGGGCGTTTAAATCAAACATCTTTTTTTCTTCAGCGTGAAGGTGTTTTTTATGGACAATGTAGCGAAATCTGTGGTGCAAATCATGGTTTCATGCCAATTGTTGTTGAAGGTGTTTCTTTAGATGAGTATGTCTCATGGATTTCAAATAAACTTGAAGAGTTATAAAAATTCAAAGTTTGTTTTAGTTATACAAAAAAATAGGAAAAAATTATGAGCCAAAATGTTCAAAAACATCCTTTTCATCTTGTAGATACTAGCCCATGGCCGATTTTTGCTTCTTTTGGAGCTCTTTGTACAACTGTCGGTATGGTTATGTATATGCACGGTTACCATGGAGGAGAGCTTCTTGCTTCCCTTGGTTTTTCTATGATTCTTTATACAATGTATGTTTGGTGGCGTGATGTGATTCGTGAATCAACCTTTCAAGGACACCATACACGTACTGTACAATATGGATTGCGTTATGGAATGATTCTTTTTATTGTTTCAGAAATTATGTTTTTTTTTGCATTTTTCTGGGCTTTTTTTCATTCTAGTTTAGCACCAACAATTGAAATTGGTGCAATGTGGCCACCAAAAGGAATTGAAGTTTTAAATCCTTGGGAAATTCCTTTTTTAAACACAGTAATTTTGTTAACTTCAGGAGCTTCAGTTACTTGGGCTCATCATGCTATTTTAGCTGGTCAAAGAAGCCAAGCTATGTATAGTCTTTTAGTTACAATTTTATTAGCTTCTGTATTTACAGGATTTCAAGTAATGGAATATATTGAAGCTCCTTTTACCATTTCTGATGGAGTTTACGGATCAACCTTTTTCCTTGCAACAGGTTTCCATGGTTTCCACGTATTTGTTGGTACAATCTTTTTATTAGTATGTCTTGTGCGTGTTTATAAAAATCATTTTACTGTTAATCACCATTTTGGTTTTGAAGCAGCAGCTTGGTACTGGCATTTTGTGGACGTTGTATGGTTATTTCTTTTCGTTGCAATTTATTGGTGGGGTGGAAACTAAACTATATACATGCATGGCGTATACGCCATGCATGAATTAGTTAACCTAAAAACGTATATGCAACTTTATAAGTCCATAAAAAAAAGCTTTGCGGACAAAGGAAAAAAAATACAATAAAAAAACTAGTTAATCCAATTAATGTAGCTTTTTCTTGATCTATCGCTGAGAAAGTGCTAACATGTGAAGGTTGCTCAAAGTACATAATTTTAATTAAACGAATGTAATAAAAACAACTAACTACACTAGTCAATACACCAAGAATAGCTAAACTATATAATGATGAACTCATTGCGGCGAAGAAAAGATAAAATTTACTACAAAAACCTGCTAGTGGCGGAATTCCTGCCATTGAAAAAAGAGTTGCACTAAGTGTTACTGCTAAAATAGGATGGGTTTGTCCAAGAAAACCTAAATCTTGAATATATTTAACTCGATTTGTTTTTGCGTGATCAATACTTGACAGAATAATAGCAAAAATATTAACTGTCATAAATACATAAAGAATTAAATATAAAAGAACTGCATGTAAACCTTCTACTGTCCCACAGCAAAGACCTATTAAAAGATACCCGACATGTCCAATAGAACTATATACAAGTAATCGTTTTATTTTTTTTTGTGCAAGTGCTCCAAACGATCCAATTAAAAGAGAGGATACACTACAAAAAAATAAAATATATTGCCAAGCAAATAGAAAGTCATAAAAACTACATAAAAGAAGGCGAATAAAAACTCCTAATAAAGCAATTTTAGGTGTCATGGCAAAAAACGCAGTCACTGAGGTTGGAGATCCTTCGTATACATCTGGTGCCCAAAAATGGAAAGGTGCTGCCGTTAATTTAAATAAAAAACCAATACTTAACAAACACATACCAACATGTACTAATGATTGATCTGTATGAGAAATACCTGCAAAACATTTAGCTAAATCTTCAAAGTTTGTAATCCCAGTATTTCCATAAATAAGTGAACATCCAAATAAAAGAATACCAGATGAAAATGCACCAAGTAAAAAATATTTTAAACCTGCTTCAGTTGAAAATTCTGAATTACGTTTTGATGCTGCTAATACGTAAAAACATAAACTTTGCATTTCAATAGCTAAGTACATTGAGATAAAATCATATGAAGATACTAGAAGAAGCATACTAATACAAGAAAGAAGTACTAAAATACTATATTCAAATATATTTAATGATGAAGTTTTTAAATAATTCATCGACATTAGTAAAGCTGCTCCTGTACTACATAAAACCATAATTTTTAAAAGAAAAGTAAGTTCATCTATTACAAATGTATTGTAAAAACAAACCATAACAGAAAATGGCATATGTAAAATTAAGCCAAGTGCACAAATGATACTCCATACACTTAACCAAGCAACAGTATGTACTAAAATTGGGTAACCTGAAGCTTTTGAAGTACTCCAAATAACCCCAAACACTAATAATAAAAGTGCAGCACATGTTAAAAAGAGTTCTGGAAACAATGCATAAAAATCATTTTCAAAAAGATTGATAAACTGCATATAATAATCGTTTTTTCTTGTGTATACGTTATTAAACGTATACACTTAATTACATAAATGCTTTATGTTGAATTACATTTGCAACTGAAACATGCATAGGATCCAGAAATACATCAGGATATACACCCATCCATACAATAGCTAATACAAAAGGTAAAAATAAGCAAAATTCCCTTCGGTTTACATCAGAACACATTACAGTATATAAAGGCTTTAAACTTCCAAATACTACGCGATTATATAACCAAATTGAATAAGCCCCACCCAAAATCATTCCTGTTGCAGCTAAAGTTGCAATCCATGTATTAGTTTGAAATGTTCCAACTAAAATTAGAAATTCGCCAATAAAACTACTTGTTCCCGGTAAACTTAGATTACCCATAGTAAACACAAAGAAAAAAAATGAAAATAAAGGCATTACATGAACTAATCCTCCATAATATTGAATTAAACGAGTATGAGTTCGATCATACAAAGCACCAATACAAAGAAATAATGCAGAAGCTACAAAACCGTGACTTAACATAAGTAATAAAGCTCCTTCAATTCCCTGCACATTTAAACTAAATAATCCAATAGTTACAAATCCCATGTGAGCAACTGATGAATACGCAATAATTTTTTTTAAATCAATTTGACGTAAAGTTGTTAATGAAGCATAAATAATTCCAATTATACTCATTGTATAAATAAGTGGTGTGAAATACAAAGAAGCTTCAGGGAAAAGTGGAATAGAGAATCGTAAAAATCCGTATGTTCCAAGTTTTAATAAAATACCAGCAAGAATTACAGAACCAGCTGTCGGTGCTTCAACATGTGCTTCTGGAAGCCAAATATGCATTGGTACCATTGGTACTTTGACTGCAAATGAAGCAAAAAAAGCTAACCATAAAAGAAGTTGTCGACGTTCACTAAATTCAGATACAAATAAAACCTGCAAATCAGTTGTTCCAACTTGAAAATAAATTAATAATAAAGCAAGCAACATTAAAACAGAACCAATTAATGTATATAAAAAAAATTGGTAAGCTGCTCGAATTTTGCGCTCTCTTGAACCCCAAACACCAATAATTAAAAACATTGGTAAAAGAACACTTTCAAAAAATACATAAAAAAGTAGCAGATCAAGCATACAAAAAACAGCGAGCATACAGGTTTCTAAAATAAGAAATGCTATACAATATTCTTTTACATGCTTTGTAATATTTGTCCATCCAACGAGTAAACATACAGGAACAAGAAAAGTTGTTAAGATAATAAAAAAAAGCGAAATACCATCAATACCTATATAAACATTCATGTTCAAGAATGGTAACCAAGCAATACGATCAACGAATTGAAATTTAGCTGTTGAAGTATCAAATAAAAGCCATGCACTTAAAGATATAATAAAATTTGTAATGCTAATAAAAAGAGCATACGTTTTAATAAAACGTACATTCCACGATGGAGTAAAAGCAATTACAAGTGCCCCAATAAGTGGACAGATCAGTAAAAAGTTAAGAAGTTGAAACATAATACTACACGTTTTTTCAAACTATATTATGGGGCATTTTAACACCCCATAACATACGCTTTATTGGTTTTGGGTTTGATGGTAAAAAATAAAACTTACCACAAAAATACCATATAAACGTGGATCAACCCACGGAGAAAAAAAGTCCCAGAGACTTACAAGAGCTATGCATAAACTTGCACCACAGAGCATCAAGAGCGCATAATGGTAAATATAACCACTTTGCAATGTTCTTAATTTCTGTACAGCATTTGTACAAATATGCATTAAACCTGTTGGTCCTAATATCTCAATAAATCCTTTATCAACTGTTTTAAACGAAATATGATAACCGAAAGATAATGCTTTTGACGCTATAAAGTCATTGTAAACTTTATCAAAAAGCCAACGTTTATTAAGAAAAATATATGCTTTTCGTCCAATTGTACTTGTCTTTAACATATAAGCAAAAGTACTACCAACAATATTAATGTTTAAAGCAAAAAAAGCTCCAAGAACACTAAAAATAATTGGAATAAATTTAATGGATTGAGGGATATATTCTGATTCTAAAATAATCGTATGCGCTGGTAATGTAAAAATGGCATTATTCCAAAAAGGTGTTCCTAATCCAATCATCATATCCTTACTCATATAACCTACAAAAATACTTCCGAATGCAAGCAAAATTAATGGCCAAGCCATTAATTGTGGAGCTTCGTGAACATTTTGTAAATTAGATTTAAAAGCATTTATAGGGCCTAAAAAAGTCAGAAATAAAAGACGGAATGAATAATAAGAAGTAAAAAGTGCAGATAACGCTCCTAACCAATAAGCAAAATTACCGCTTACTGTGTATTTAGCATAAGCAACTTCTAAAATAACATCTTTAGAATAAAAACCAGTTAAAAAAGGAAATCCAATTAACGCTAATGATCCAATAAACATCATAGCATAAGTAAAAGGTAACAGTTTAACAACCCCTCCCATTTTTCGCATATCTTGTTCATCTGCTAAAGCGTGAATAACTGATCCAGCACTTAAAAAAAGCAACGCTTTAAAAAATGCATGATTCATTAAATGAAATACACCGACAGCATATTGAGAAAGACCACAAGCAAAGACCATATAACCTAATTGACTACATGTAGAATAAGCAATAACACGTTTTAAATCATTTTGAACAACACCAGTTGTCGCGGCGAAAAATGAAGTCATAGCACCAGCTACAGTAACAATAAGTAATGCATTAGGAGCATATTCAAAAACTGGCGAACAACGGGCAATCATAAAGACTCCAGCTGTTACCATGGTTGCAGCATGAATAAGTGCTGACACAGGTGTTGGACCTTCCATAGCATCAGGAAGCCAAGTATGTAAACCAAGTTGAGCAGATTTACCCACTGCTCCGATGAATAATAAAAGACAAATAACAGTTAACGCATGTGTTTCCATATTAAAAAAGAAAAAAGATTCATGCGCAAGTTGAGCTGCACAAGCAAACACAGTATGAAAATGAACACTTTTACAAAGAGCAAAAATACCCATAATACCTAAAGCTAACCCAAAGTCCCCGACTCGGTTTACAAGCATCGCTTTTATTGCTGATTTATTAGCTTGAACACGTGTATACCAAAAGTTAATAAGTAAATATGAAGCTACACCAACGCCTTCCCATCCAAAAAACATTTGAATAAAATTATCTGCAGTTACAAGCATTAACATAAAAAATGTAAAAATAGATAAGTAAGACATAAAACGAGGTAGATGAGGGTCTTGTCCCATATAAGCAATAGAATATATATGTACCAAGGTACTTACAACAGTTACCACAACTAACATAGTTACAGTAAGGCTATCAAATAAGAATCCCCATGAAGCATCAAAAAGTTCAGAATGAAACCAAGGAGCAAAATGTATAATACAAGGACTACCACAAATCCCCACTTCGTAAAAAGCAACAAGCGAAAGTGCTGATGTACACGCAACACAAAATGTTGCAAGAATCGGTGCTCCCCGTATACCAAAAAAACGACCAAAACCACAAGCAAGTAAAAAACTTAAAAGTGGAAGACAAATCAGTAAAAGATACATATTGTGGTTCTTTTGCTACACCTTACTAATGAAGGTAAAATGTTCCGAAGTGGATTTGAACCACTGACACAAGGATTTTCAGTCCTTTGCTCTAACCAACTGAGCTACCGAAACATAATTTTAAAATTAAACATATCGTTAAAGATATAAATAAAAAATAAATTTTTTATGATTAATAAAGAAAAAATAAGACAATTTCAACAAATGCAATCACAAATTGGAGCTGTCGAAATAAATTCTTGGATGTTTCCTTATGTTTTAGGTTACCGAGATCGTGTGCCATTTTTTAATATCGAAGAAACATTACTTGCTACACAAAAAGCTTTAAATTTTATTCAACAGGTTCATAAAAAAAAAGGGACTATTTTATTAGTAAATACAAACCCACTTTTTGGACCATTAGTTAAAAAGACTGCTTTACTTGCTAAAGTCCCTTATGTTAATGAGCATTGGATTGGAGGACTTTTAACAAATTGGCAACAACTAAAGTATTCCGTGCATGCTTTTCAAAAATTTGAAACATTTATTGCAAGTTTACTTACAAATAATGCAGTAGCTTTCCCAAAATATTCAAAAGCAAAAAAACGTTTTGAGGGCATTCAAAAAATGACTTCATCACCTGATGTTTTAGTTTTATTACAAGCTACTACAGCCCATAAGCATATTATTGACGAAGCAAAAAGACTAAAAATCCCTGTTGTATCTTGTGTTGACTCTTATGCACCAAGTGTAGAAATTGAATATCCAATACCAGTAAATGTAAATTCAAAAGCTTTTTTTCATTTTTTATGTCATATTTTAGTAAAAATACGAAATAATTCTTAATTTAAATTACTGGAGTAAAAGGATTCGAACCTTTGCATATCGATATCAAAAACCGATGCCTTTCCACTTGGCTATACTCCAAAAAACCCATCCAGATGGATGGGGAATACTCTACCACCAACGTCTTCTGATAAAATTTCGATTATTCTCAGCTTGTTTATGTACAGTATTTTTCATTTGACACGAAGTTCCTTCGTTTTTATGCGCTTCATAAATTTCTATTGCTAAAAAATATGCAAAAGAATACATATCGTTATGCTTTTGCGTATTAGAATTTTTTTTCTGTTTAATTGAAGCATTTAAAATAAGTGTACGTATTGCTCTATTTTCTTGTTTATGTAAAGGAAGAGCAGCAGGAATAAGTTGTGTACTTCCGCCTATACGCGCTTTTCTAAGTTCAAAAGAAGGTTTAACATGATGTAAAGCTTTTTGAATAACCATCAAAGGGTCAATTTTAGCAAGAGGCTGAAGGTTTTGTAATACTTTTAAAACTTTTTTTATAATACGCCCTGCTTTTGCTTTTTGTCCTTTTTTTGTTAAAAAATTTGTAAATTTTGCTAATAAAGGAGTTTCTTCATTAACAGCTTTTTTATATACATAAATTGGAGATGTTAAAATGTCCAAAGAATGTAAAGTTTTAGTATATTGTTGTTTTATAAGCGTGTTGGTTTTTTTGTGCCATACTTTGATCTGGCTTGAGTACGTTGTTTTAGTCCTTGAGAATCTAAAACACCTCGAACTACTTTGTATTTAACACCAGGCATATCTTTAACACGACCTCCACGGACGAGTACAACAGAATGCTCTTGTAAATTATGTCCTTCTCCTGGAATGTACGCAATAATCTCACGTTTATTACTTAACCTAATTTTTGCAATTTTTCTAATAGCAGAGTTTGGTTTTTTAGGAGTCTTTGTATAGACGCGTAAACAAACTCCACGTTTTTGAGGACTGCTTTGCAAAGCCGGTGTTTTTTTATTGCGCATACGTTTTTTTGAAAGGCGCTGCTGTGCTTTTAAAAGAAGTTGATTAATTGTAGGCATAAAGAAAATTAATTTATTATATTTTTAATATCTACCCTTTTTAAAGGGTAGATATTAAAAAAATTTATGATGTATGCGGAGTGTAATGTAAAAGAGCTTTTTCAAATTTACCTAAGAAAGGGATACAAACTAGGAAATAAACAAAAAAATAAATTGAAGCAACTTGACCAATGAATACATATGGATCTTCAACGGGTTGACAACCAATCCAACCTAATAAAAGACAATCTGCAACAAATAACCAAAAAAGTTTTCTGTATAAAGGTCTAAAACTTGAACTACGGATGTGTGATGTATTAATAAAAGGTAATAATAATAAAGACACAAATACAAGACCAATAGCTGCTACACCTGCAAGTTTATTTGGAATACTACGTAAAATAGCATAAACAGGAAGAAAGTACCATTCTGGTACAATATGAGCTGGTGTTGACATTGGATTAGCTGGAATATAATTATCCGGATGTCCAAGAGCATTTGGAGCAAAATAAATAAAAAATGAAAAGAAAATAGCGAAACATACCCAGCCTACAAGATCTTTTAAGAAAAAGTAAGGATAAAATGATACTTTGTCCACTGTTGCCAAGCATCCAAGTGGATTATTTGAACCATATTGATGTAATGCTGCAATATGAACAATACTTGCACCTGCGATAATAAATGGAAGTAAATAGTGAAGACTAAAAAAACGATTTAATGTAGCATTATCTACACTAAAACCACCCCAAAGCCAATATGTGATATCCATACCAACAACTGGAATAGCTGAAGCTAATGATGTAATTACAGTCGCTCCCCAAAAAGACATTTGGCCCCATGGTAACACATATCCAATAAAAGCTGTAAGGATCATTAAAAGTAAAATTACTACACCAACAATCCACACAAGTTCGCGAGGGCTTGCGTAGCTTCCATAGTAAAGACCACGAAAAAGATGTAAATAAACAACAATAAAAAACATACTAGCACCATTTGCATGCATATAACGTAAAAACCAACCACCGTTTACATCACGCATAATATGCTCAACACTCACAAAGGCTAAATCAACATGTGGTGTATAATGCATTGCTAGAAAAATTCCTGTTGCAATTTGTACAATTAAACAAATACCGGCAAGTGAACCAAAACCCCACCAATAACTCAAATTACTTGGAGTCGGATAATCGATTAAATGGTCATTAACTGTAGCTAATAAC
>JACLAA010003967.1_pt1 | contig 13030 bp, 10 predicted proteins | sample 8027891 | NCBI WGS metagenome assembly JACLAA01 (sample SAMN15724900, study PRJNA655200) | protist metagenome | isolation source: fluorescence activated cell sorting (FACS) single amplified genomes of... | place: Spain: Blaines Bay Microbial Observatory, Mediterranean Sea | collected 2016-01-19 | reverse complement strand
ATAGAAGGGTATAGAGCAAGGTACAAGCCGATTGCGAAGACCAGGCACTGTGTCTTCACAAGGCTTCGGGACATTCGAGATGCCTCTAGGGCAGATTGGCTGAGACCAGGTAATTGTAATTGTTTACAGGCCCAACCCAATCTACAACGAATGCTCAAAGAATCTCTTTGGATACTAGATAGGTACGCTTTGCTATTTCTTGTTTTTTTTTTGCTATACTGGGAATCCACCGGGCTTTCAAGTATAATAATGGTCTACTAAATTGCAATCATTTTCGCCTCTGGTGGCCAGTGAGGCCCTCTCCTAAGTTTGGGAACACCCCCACTCTAGACGAATTTGCCATGGGTCCTCTCGTTGCCTTGCCGGCACTCATGCGCTGAATTTTCTTTTCTCGCGCTAACCTCTTATGATTAGCAACAGCTACAGGAACCTCAGACTTTTTTAAGCTATTGGTAATCTTCTGCTGTTCCTGATCGTGTTGAATATTATCTCGGCAGTCCACGCAACATACAGTCTCAACGCTTGCTGAGAACTCCGCTGTTGTCGCACCGTCTGGGGGATTTACTGGAGTCCATTTAGCAATACCCAGGGCCTCTACCTTCCCAGCTGCGTGCACGTAGACATGACGTACTCTTTCAGATCGCTCTAGTGCTTCTGCAAGTATCCGAATTCCGTGGGGCGTCATCCTATTTCCGCGAAGATCGATGGTACTAATATTGGACTTACCCGCCAAGACTGATGCTAAGGCATGAACCCCATCATCTGATATCATGTTGTCCCGGAGGATAAGCTGTTGGATTGACATATCACCACGCAGAAGTGCCGAAATCGCGTGTAGCTCTTCATCAGAGATCGACGACTCGGGGAGCTGTATCACGCCAACTTCGTCTGATTTTTCTACACTTCTTATAATGCTAGGGATACTGGTATTCTTAACTGAATGGACATAGCGTAGAAGAGTACGCCTTTTGGCCTCTTCTTCAAGATGAAGCTTTTCCTGGACGTGTGCACATTTACGTGCAACATGCTCGATTTGTTGTTCACAGTCTTGCAAATCCCGGTACAAAGTGTCCCTGCCTTCTTCCTGAGCCATCAACATGCCATAACATCTTCCTATATGTTGAACAAGCAACTCCCTAGTATTGGGTGAATTCTGCGCGCGTTTGAGTATCTTATTTGCATCATGTGCTTCAAGCCAAGTACTCCAGCTTGCTTTCTTGCCTTTGAGCAAGATTAAGTCGGAAGAAGTGCTGGTGTCCAGTAGAAATCGACCATTCGCTTCAGCAGGACTTACGTGGGGATTTTGGCCAGAATCATTCCCGTGGATTTTGGCTGTGCTAGATTGGACGTTTTCTGTTTGCCTGCTGTCCAAAAGGGCATCAAATCTAGCTTTTGTTGTGTCTAGCTCCTCTTGTTTGATTCTACTCGCCTGTGATATGATGCGATTAGATTCATTGGCATCATCCAGTTTGGCTTGCAGCTTGGATAGATGATCATTTGAAGTCTTTAGCTGTGCCTCGAGTTTTCGCATCTCCTCTGTTCGCACAACTTTGGCTTCTTCATCTGTCTGCATCTTGTTTAAGAGAAACCCAAGGCGACCACTAAAAGTCTTGACCTTTTCCACCGCAACTCCTTTTTCTTCACGCTCTTCTAGCTTGAGGCGAACCTCTTCACGACAACGAGATGCCAGCACAGAGTTATGCTTTCTGACTGCTCGTAGCTGGTCTTGTAATATCTTTTTGTCAAGTTCAGCTTTCACTCTGCCTCGTCCTTCTCTTGTTGCTTCTTTCAGTAGCCTTGCATTTTTCTTCGATAGTGCTACTGCTTCGGCTTCCCGCTTATTAAGCTCCTCCATGGCCCGAGTTTTACTGAGTTCTGCTAGTTTGAGCCGCTCGAGCAGCTGGAAAACTTTTTCGGCCATTTCTCGCAATTGGTCACCACTGTCCCTTGCCTCTGCTTCTATGCGGAGTCTTTCGCTATCCGCAAGATTTGACCGATTTCTGACTTCTTTGACCTCTTCCATCAGGTTATTAAGGTCAGCGGTCAGATTGCGATTGCTTTCTTCTTTCATGCGACGGTTCCGTGTTTCCACCTGTAGGTGTGTGTCCAATTCCACGCTTTTGGCATGCAACTGGCGTAGTTTTTCTTCCATGCTACTTACTTGATCCTCTGCTAAACGCTTAACCCTATCTTGTGCTTGCAGCTTCTCGAGTAGCTGGTACTGTTTTTCCTTCCGGACTCGCAATTGCTCGTGGAGTGCCTCCAGCTCAACTTGAGCTTTGAGCTTTAACTCTTGGTTCAAGGTTTTGAGTTGATCAATCTCAGAACGCAGGATACGTACTTCATCTGCGCGGAGTTGGCCTTCATGTGCTGCTCGATTTGCCATTTCTTCGTGAGTCTTCGCGGTGGCAAGTAGAGTCCCATATTTTGTTTTCAGTAAATCCAATTCGCTACCGTAGTGTTGATTTTCCGCACTTAACTTCGCGCTTTGAGCTTCTTCGGTCTCCAGCAAACGTAACAACTCTGAATTCTGATCAGTTATGACCCTAAGCTGCTTATCCTTCTCGGCAGCTTCTGTTTTCATTGATGATAACTGGGCATCCGCAGTTCGGGATCTGCTTAGTAAGCGAAAGTTCTCATCGCGCAGCGTTCGGTTGTCGGATTCGGCCGCAACCTTCTCGAGCTGTATGGCATTTGCATCCTCCTCAACCCTATCCAGATTACGCAGCAGCTGGACATTCTGATCATTCAACATACGCAATTGCTGCTCCTTCATTGCCAGGGCATCGTTCGCTCGAGTTTCGCGTGACCTTTGTAGTTCGTCGATCGTCTTCGGCGGCTGTCGGCGAGAATCCATCTTAACGCGCGGATTAAAGCGGCGGTAGAATACCTACTGCGGTATCCTATACCGCAGGGCCGTAGGTACAGCAAGTGCCATCGTTACAATTTGTTTGAGCTAGTGACTGCGTTATTAAGAAGAACATGGTTTGACCTCGCCGAAATGTCCACCGACTGAGGAGTGGTGAGTTGCTTTGACAGCGTTTCGGACCGGGCCCAGGGTGCCCGGGCCTGCACAAACTTCAAGTTAAAAAGAGCCCGGGCCTGCCAGTGCCAGTGAGACCCGGCGGGCCAGTCCGACTCGGAGTCCTGAACACCGAGAGTCTGTGGCGACAATCAGTCGTTTTTCACAAACAGATACCATTCTTCTGAGATGTTATCTCCACCGCCCAGCGAGATGTTGCGCGTACTACGAGCCTGAAGATCTTCATGATGGGGATTCGCCTGTCACGGTAGCTGCCAGTGGACTCGAGTCTTGGCGCCACGTACGTCTTTTTATGCTGAAAGAAAAGCAGAGTATCCCGCATTTCCGGGCGCTCGGGCAGCTCAAGTGATGCATCTATGATACGGCCCATCCGAGTCAGCTGAGGCTGGCAAGCGCGCCTGACGAGGATTATCTTTATTCGGCCTGGCGGCTCACGCGCGAGAATCCGATAAAAGAATGACAACAACCAAATATCTGGTTCGCATCAATCGCGTCCCCACCGCGGACGCGACGACTAGAGTATCTGGTTTTTCTGAATTCAAGTTCGGAGATTCTGCCAGTGATGGGGACGTCGACCACTACGAGTCTTTCCTCAACAACCTCGTCCAGAGTGAGCGCAATTTGCGCTGGGCCATCGACTAATGTACCGCATGCGGTACATTAGTATCGACTGCCGCGTCGAAATCAACATCAAAACGAAAACATGTTGCGTATCGTAGCAGTGGACGACGCTCAGGCTGTTTTTACCTGCCCGGCCGCCTGAATGGGCACATTAGGCTGCAGAGTTACGACAAGGCTTAGGATAAATCAATTGCCGAAGAGCCCCGGGCCTCAGACGCTCGCGGGTTTCGAAGTCGACAGCTTTAGGCCTATATCTCGAAGGGTCTGCAAAAGGAGGCTACTTACTAGTGAGGCGTTGGTCGCTCGAATTCGGCGACATGGGTCTCTCACGGGAGCGCAAGCAGGAGTATTTTGGCAAGATGGAGGGCCTCCTTGATGCGTACTCTAGAATCTTCATCGTGTCTTGTGACAACGTTGGGTCTAAGCAGTTCCAGCAAATCCGCATGGCTCTTAGGGGGGAGGCTGTTGTGCTCATGGGCAAAAATACCATGATGCGCAAGGTCGTCAGCGCCTACCTTGCTAAAAACCCAGGCCACCCGTATGAGATGCTACTGCCGAAGATCATGGGCAATATTGGATTCGTGTTCACGAATGGTGATCTCGGTAAGGTGCGCGAGCTAATCGAAGACAACCGCGTGCCCGCCCCCGCACGTGTCGGTGCCATTGCACCAATCGACGTTGTGGTTCCTCCGGGTCCAACGGATTGTGATCCGGGTCAAACCAATTTCTTCCAGACCCTACAGATAGCAACCAAAATTGTGAAGGGACGCATTGAAATTACGTCCCCAGTAAATCTGCTCAAGGCTGGTGACAAGGTGGGTAACTCAGAGGCCGTTCTCCTCCAAAAGCTCCACATTAATCCTTTTGACTATGGCCTGGTGATTACAGACGTTTATGACAATGGGTCCATATTTGATGTCAAAGTCCTTGATCTTACTGATGATGACCTGTTTTTCAAGTTCGGTAATGCTCTCGGCGCCATTTCCTCAGTGTGTCTGCAAACTAGTTACCCGTCTATTTGTTCGGCGCCCCACTCCATCGCAACCTGCTTTAAAACTCTAGTGGCAATTGCAGTGGAGTGTGAGGGATATTCTTTTGGCAAGGCTGGTCCTTTCAAAGCTTATCTCGCTGATCCATCAGCTTTCGTATCTGCTAGTGACGGCGGCGGTGCGAAAAACACAACGACGGCTGAAGAACCGAAAGAGGAGGAGGAGGAGGAGGAGGAGATTGACATGGGTGGCGGCATGGACATGTTTGGCGGTGATGGTGGTGGCGACGACTATTGAGTAGAAAGTGATGTAAGCTAAAATTCGGACCCTATGATGTTGTCATTTTCTGCCTGTGACCATCACTGGCATTTGATCAGCATTTGCCCTATGCAGGCAATTTGGCCTCCTGAGGGCCCTGTATACCTATGGCGTGGGGTGGGGTGGATACGCAAATGCGACACCCTGAGGTCGGCGAAGGAACCGCAACTGGTAACGTATTGGGGGGCGGGCCACTAAGATCTTTTTACTCTAATCGTCCCCAACTCTAATCTCCCCAAAGGGGTGTAGAAAAGGGGTGGATAAAGCCCCCCCCGAAGTAAGCACCAGGGAAGTCCCAACATTATAGATTCGGAGCGACCGTGTCGACTCATCATGACTCGGATGCCAGTCGTGGGGTTCTCTGGTCCGCGTGGTTGTTTAGTTTGGGTCGCCTAGAGTCACTAGCTCGCAGGAGCTCTCGCAGGGTGCTACGCCGCTGGTACCCGCCGGCATCAGCAGGCTCTCGGGGCTTGAGACTCCGAGCCGGGCCCAGTCTCTGGGCGGCGCGACCCACCCGGCGGCGCATCTAAGTCTGCGAGGGCAGTTTGTATCTGGTGCGGGCCATGGCGACCTCTCTCATGTAGCGCGCTCGAAGTCCACGTCTCTGCAAGTCTGCAAGTATCCCAGCGTCCCTCGAGGGACACAGGCTAGCGGGACACAGGCTAGCGGGAAGTAAGGCCAACCGGGACGTTTCGACAATGAAGCATTGCTCGTTGATAGCCTTGCTGGTTTTCGGGCTTTCTCCGCTTGCGGAGGCCTCATTGGGTGCACATTATGCTGCGCATGAGCCCCTGCAAGTGATTGCAAACAAGGTAAGGTTTAGGCCAATGTTGGATTGTCACACAACTTTCAATGTGTAGGTCGGTCCTTTCAACAATCCGTCTGAGACGTACGAGTACTACTCGCTACCGTTCTGCTCTCGCACCAAAAAAAGAAGACGCGAAGACTTTGGTGAGCGACTCGTAGGGGATCGGAAGGTTGTTTCGCCGTACGAAATTACTTTTCTAGACAATGTACCATGGCGTCTCTTGTGCGAACAATCTTTCTCTCAAGCCGAATTGAGAATGTTTACGCACGCGATTGAGAATGATTATTACTTCGAAATGTTCATCGAAGATCTACCCATGTGGGGGTATATTGGTGAAGTAGAGGGCGAGGATGTACTTTTAGGGCATCTAGAGACGGTTAGACGCTACATCTACCCTCACCTCCATTTTTCAATTGGATATAACACTGATCAAGTGGTGTCAGTGAATGTATCCACAAATCCACAGCGCAAAGTAGATATCACCGAGGAGTTTGATGGCACTGAAGTCGCTTTTTCCTACAGTGTCGAGTGGCTGGCTCGGCTAGATCTAAAATGGGGTTCGAGGATGTCGCGTTATCATGATTCAAGATTCCTACCAGGAACTTTTGAAATTCACTGGCTGTCAATCATCAACTCTTTCGTTCTTGTGTTGTTGCTGACTGCGTTTCTAACAATCATCATGATGCGCGTGCTTAAAAATGATTTCTCGCGCTACATGGAGGTAGAAGAGGATGAAATCGGGGAGGAAGAAACAGGTTGGAAATTGATCAATGGAGATGTTTTTCGATTTCCCCCCTTTGCCAATGGACTTACGGCCCTGCTTGGTGCGGGTGCACATCTCCTGTGTGTTACCTTGTTGCTTTTGATCTGCGCGATATCGAACTGTATTGTGCCTACGAAACGTGGTGCCATTCTTACAGCCATGATCATTCTATATGCATGTACGGCGCCCATTGGCGGCTTCGTGTCTGCGCGCCTCTACCGTCAAATTGGCGGTAAAGCATGGCTTTCAAATGCACTTGTGACAGCCACTGTCTTTCCTATTCCACTGGTACTTGTCTTTACATGGGTTAATTCAGTAGCTCTCGCACATGGTTCATCCGCTGCTCTGCCCGTAGTTGCTGTTTTTATAATCACTGCTCTCTATGGCCTTGTTGCACTCCCGCTTACCCTGGGTGGTGCTATACTTGGGAGGCAGCTGTCGTCGGATTTCAATGCTCCGTGTCGCACCACCCGTCTTCCCCGTGAGATTCCCACAGATGCACCGTGGTTCCGTACCCCAGCGGCGCAAATGTCTCTCCTGCGTGCCTTAAGGCCCACGACAAATAGTTAAGTTTGTTGAGTTTCTAGGTTCATGGCTGGTTTTCTGCCTTTCAGTGCTATTTACATTGAACTTCATTACATATTTGCTTCGTTGTGGGGCCATAAAATCTATACCCTTTTTGGAATTCTGTTCCTTGCGTTTATCATGCTAATCATTGCAATGTCCCTGTGTAGAGATAGAAAATCTGGATGTATTTCCGAATGCGATAATGTAGGTAACCGCTTTCATTACAGTTTCGCTAGCCTACTTTCAACTGGCACGTGAGGACTATCGGTGGTGGTGGCGTTCTCTTATCTGCGGTGGGTCGACGGGCGCCTTCATATACGCTTACTCCTTCTTTTATTTTTTTCATCGGTCAAGCATGAAAGGTATGATCCAGGGGAGTTTCTACTTTGGCTACATGGCTATAATCTCTTATGCCTTCTTTCTTATGCTGGGAGCTGTTGGGTTCCATGCCACATTTGCGTTTATATGTCACATTTACTCTGTAGTAAAAGCCGATTAACCCACCCTGGACATATAAAGTTTCATAATCAATTATCTAAATGCAAAACGCTGAATAAAAAGTAAGCTTCTTGCTTCTACATGCAATAAGCTTAATTAAATTGAAGTAAGCAAAATGGGAAACTAATCAGGCTTCGACGTATGCGTGTGCAACACAAGCTCGGCAACACAAGCTCGTAGACTACGCCGTGAGTGAGGTTACATGGTCGACTTGGTAATAGTGAAAGAGTTAACTAAGCGACAATGGCCGGTCACGGTTACCACTAGGTAGGGACTTCTCTCTATTGGGCACCAATGGGCGGTACGTGTCCTCTAGATATTGGAACCTAACGGCACGACGCAGCTAAATCCCAGGCTCTCTCGGCGTACGTCGTTGGCTACGCCGACGGCTCATCCACCACCCCGCTCGCTGAGAACGACGGCTCGGCCGACTAGTCCCAATTGGTCACGACAATTGTGTGCGACGGCATCTGCGACGGCCAGTCGGAGGGATATGTTAATGGGCGGGACTCGGAGCTGAATGGCAGTAATTCTACTAGTAATAACCTCAAGTTAGCAAGAATACAGTCACTGGCGGATTGGGACCCTACCTCTCCCTACGCAACTCGGGGGGGGGACCCGGCGTGCTAGAGGGGCTGCTAGTAGCCTGAGAGCTCAATCATGATAAGCGACTCTCACTTCGACTCGGACTTTCTCGATGATGATATAAGTTGAGTGCTTTTTTACATCGTGAACCTTTTTTGATTAGAGGCCGATTGTCCTATGAACGCAGCGAATAGGGCTTAATTGGCCTCTAAAATCAAAACAGTGGTGTAAAAAAGCACTCAACTTATATCATCATCTCTCTCTCTCGGGCTCTCAGGCTGCCAGTGCGCAGCAAGTCGCGTCCACGGTGGACCCGGCCGACGCTAGCCGAGCGGAGTGGCGAGGAGGTAATAGGTAGGCATGGTCCTTACTTGCCAGATCAGAATGCCTAACTCTTTGTGACGAAGCATCTGACCCACGTCACTGGTACGAGGGCCTCAGAAGGCCAAGACTATTTGCATATAAGCGATTTTGTTGGGCTCCTTGATGCCATTGTGGTCTGTTTTTTTTTGGGCCTTGGAGCTTGGCTGGACTCTGTGGGCGTTGGCAATACAGGCTATGCGCACCACTTTGGAGTAGTCTGACTGTGAAACTACGTTGGCCACAGAGAAGGCAAAAAAAAGCATTGATTCGTGTGGACATGCCGACTGCAGATTAAATTCATCTGACTTCGCATTGTCAGTAAGTCGAACAGCGATCGCTGCTTCTGGATACTACTTTACGGGATCAAGTTTATGACAGATAATTGCGATTCTTTTCTTAAGCGTATCTGTCGTCGACGGGAAAGCCAATGTTGCTGCTTGAACAGCTGGTTTTATTGGCGTACTCTTAGATGCGCGTCTCATGATATTGTTCTTTAGCAAGAAAGCCATTGACATATCCGCAACCTCTTCCCAGCCAGCCAGCCCAACTTCACGCGCGGCCAGGTTAAGAGAGACAACATCAGGATTCATGTGACTTGAGATATTTGCGATTTTCTTCGCGGAGAGTCCAAAATGAAAGTGCATCAGAGAAACAAGAAGATTGGTAGAGCAAGCCAATATGCTTGCGCTCCTTCGTCGCTCTAATTGAGCGTGTTGGATAATCGAGGCTAGTCGCTGCAAGTTATGATGTGTTTGCCGCATCAACAAGCTTAGGTGATTGATCTGTACAGGGCGACCATCCTTGAAACGAATAAGTAAGCGTTTTTCTATTGTTCGAAACTGATGAGACGCGTCGTTTAAGGCGGACTCTGCGATACGTAAAGCAACTCGAGTTGCATGATGATCATCTACCGAAGCAAAATAGTCAGACAGAGGAAGAGGTTCCTTATACGAGATTTTTACACCACCCCTATCGTACCATCGGCATTGTAGCCTAGTGCACAGCTCATTTGTAAGCAGCCAGAGAGCAGGAAGAGCAGTGCTCTGAATGCTATAACTACTAGTATGCCTGGATACAATCAAAGTGCCAGTTACCTGTACTTTAGGGGATGGTTTGGCTATTGCTGTGGGTAATAAATCATCTGTTGTGAAGTGGAACTCAAAAGAAATGGCTTGCTGGGCAGCGAATCTTAATTCTTTTGATTTCATGTCTGTTTGAAGAAGCATGTCTGCGAAAAGATCAAACATTTCAACCTAAAACATAATTAAGTGTTGGTCTCCTAAACCTGGGACATCGTGCACTGCGTTTGGCTGCTTCCTTGTCTGTATCTAGTGTAATTTTATAGGCGGCCCGTTGAGATTGTGGTGTTGATTGCAAACGACAGTTCAGGGCCAGAGGAAGTCGAAGAGCCACGGACGCAAATTTAATGTGACTCTCTGTCGATCGATATTTGGCGATGGCTGCAACTCGCATGGTGGCGGCTGGAAATGGCTTTTGGGCATAAAAGAAAAACTCTAACCAGTGTGGCTTCGATGTCTCGCGACCAACATCAGTGACCATCGTAACTTTCGGCATGTGCACCCATGAAGGTGAATTAACCGTGACAAAAGCCTTAGGGAACGCACTTTCGCCGGAGCAGGAAGCGAATAGTAGTGCACTTGTGGTGACACGCTCAACAGGTTTTTTACTCCAAGGCCCCTCGTTTGAAACCCCTGGCGTTTCTGCATACAACCTAATCAACGCCGAGTATTGGATGTTTGAATTTTGCACACCAATCTTGCTACTTTTGATGATCTCATTGCTGGCAGAGGCCTCAAAGCACCGCTTTTGATCAAATTGGTATTTGGTTATATCCCTTTGAGCCCGAGCGGCCCGAGCTCTAATAAACAAACGTGCGGCAGAAATCTCCTCAGTCCTGGGACTAGTCGCTTCTTTGCGCAAAGACAAGAACTCTCTTACAGTAGCAGAGGGGGCGACTTGAATAGCTGACAGCTTATTAAGCGGCACTTTTGACACCGGTTCCGTACCAAGAAACCTAAACTGAGGATTAGCTATTATTTTCGAAATTATTGATCACGATGGGTTGCGCGCTGTGTCATCACATTGCCAGTGTCATCTAGTACCTAGTCAACAATCAGATGCAGTAATGCAGCTGAAATAACACGTTGCTTTGCACAACCAACATCATGCCAGCCTTTGTTAACGTAGTGCATAGTACCTGGTAGCAGGCATGTAGACAGTGAACCAATACTTAAGGCGCTGCCAGCCAACGCTAAACAAAGAAATGGAAAGAGGCTTACTCACGCCACCACACGCAACCCAAATAACTTGCAGTGCGGAATTTAGCACATAGACACGAGCATCAGAACCATAAACAATGATATTATCAACATCACAACAGACGTGAGGGCTGCTATTCATTTCCGATGGGCATTGTTCCAGTACCTAAATACTGCAAGATTACAACTAGTGATGTTTTTATTCAAGTACTCGTGGCCATGCCTCAATTCCAAATGTAGGGCAGATGCATAATGACGTGGGATGGAAATCCATCAGTTTGGAGGCTTGCAGAACACCGTCCACTGATACAATAAATAGAGTATGCTCGCCAAGAGCAACAATCTGACCTGGGAACAGAGTCTACATGCGCATTATGTATTTCACATGCGCTGTCATCACATATTGAAGTCATCCTTACGTGGGCGATGCCAAATGAAAGAATTAGCTCACCAACATTACATATCCAATCTGCTGTCACAACTCGCCTGGTTTTATTGCTGTTACAAGGCAAGACGACACATTTGTCTTTGGCTTCAATTAAGGTTCCACTAGTTTGAAGTGAGGCTGACTTGTCTTGATTAGTGGAATGTGCTAGTGCCTAGTTCGTAAGTTGGTAGACATCTGAGCACAAATTACAACTTGAAAGACCTGAAACTTATAACAAGCAATCGACATGGCCACGTTACTTGTTACGAATGCATCTGCAGATTGGACATACTCGATCGGTCCTGGCGCTAAACAATCCTGGAAGCAGTGGCAGAGTATTTCAACCTAAATAAAGCAGCGATAATCCTTACGATGCAGTTCAAAGTATGCAAACTTCGCTGATATAACATCGTAATCGTATATTGTAACGTGGCCATCCATATGCTGGACCAGGATCATCTCTCGATCAGTACTCCCCCCAAATGAGCCCAGACACATAGAGAAAGCATGCGTTCCAATATTCGTCACTTCGAAGTCGTGAATATATTGCGCAGTTAGCTCCAAATGAGAAGTTTCGATACTCGAGCCCTGATTGGTGCGCGCCGAGCATGTGCATACCCTTAGTTTACTAGGATGTAAGACAGCTATTGCGTGTGCACGGCCAACTTTGAGTTGATAGATTGGAGCATCCAGACGGACTTCCAACAGTAGGCTTTTTGTGCTGTCTGGGGTTCTATTGGGCATTAATGGGTTGTGAACCCGTAGCCAGCCCTGCAACGACCCGGATACTATGCGAGGTTTTCCTGAGTTATCAATGATTCCTGCTGCGAGGCCGCCGCCACTAAACTGTTCACGGTGGCCGAGGGTTGTAGACCACCAGTCCTTTAACTTGAATAATGACATATATCACTGGTTCAGACACAACAATCTAATCCTTAAATCAACAGGCACAACTAATCATTAAATCAACAGATAGATAGAAACTGTGCGATACCTACAGTACCTATGCAGCCGACAATTGGTACGTATGCTCAAGCCTGTATGCTCGTATTTGCGTCTACGGGTGCGGGTGATCTCTCTTGGCCCTTGGCACAGTATCTTGGGAATGCCCCCCCCCCAGGGGGGGGGGACCAGCGTGTGAGAATCCGTCCTCACACTCACACCTAGGCGTCTGAAGCGCCCTCAAACTCACATCTAAGCGCAAAATCTCACACCTGGACGCCTATAAATTCGGGTTTTAAACGATTTTTTGCCTAAAAATCGCTAAATTTAGCCTCAAAAGTGCCAAAAGAGCCGCCACGCGTGCTTGGCAGACCAATTCAGAGCCTGGAAGGCATGGCCGGAAATACAGTCATTTTCGCGCCGCCAGCAGCCCCGCGCCGGCGCGGCGCCGCCGCGCCGGCGACCCGCACGGTCGCCCGGGTCTCACATCTAAGAACTGCGACCGGTCTCACACTCACACGTACACCTCCAAACGGGTCTCACACTCACATCTCACACCCTGGTCCCCCCCTTCCCCCCTGCCGGATGGCCCCTTCAAGTTGCCAGCACTTGGACCTGCCCGAGCGCCCGGAAATGCTGGATACTCTGCTTTTCAGCATAAAAAGAGACGCACGAAATCTCGCCGGGCGTGCGCAGAAGCTGCCCCCCGCGCGGTTGCTACTACCCTCAGGCTGGTACGACCGGGCGAAGCTACGGTCATCTTGGCGTATCATAGCGACCGTCTTAGCATCGCGAGAGACCGATTCGAGGTTCTCGGCGTACGCGGC
>JACLAA010005687.1_pt1 | contig 13036 bp, 11 predicted proteins | sample 8027891 | NCBI WGS metagenome assembly JACLAA01 (sample SAMN15724900, study PRJNA655200) | protist metagenome | isolation source: fluorescence activated cell sorting (FACS) single amplified genomes of... | place: Spain: Blaines Bay Microbial Observatory, Mediterranean Sea | collected 2016-01-19 | reverse complement strand
AGTGTCACGTCTCTTCCGCTGTTCAGATCCTGTTTTCCTTCGCCTGGATCGCCCCCCTGAGATGGCAGATCACGAATTTGAGCAGCGTAAGCAGGGGAAACTCCGGCTTGCCTGTGCACGATCATGTGCCAGCATCCCTGGGCGTGGCATGATCACCCTGGGGTCATTTGCACTACAACGGACTTTAGCGGAATCACTACCTGCTAGTGACCAGTGTCTTACATACAAGATACAAATACATGTAAGAGCTGATTTACAAACCGTCCAGGCTCCAAAAATCTGTCTATTGGGCCGACTATCACCCGCCAACACTACTTTTGCCTTAGACATTTCCGCCTCAGGAGCAGACACTTTTAATGTGTGGCCATCGTTTCATAATGGGGTCGCCGCTGGCCTGCGAATACAACCCTGGATTTCGGCTGCCTTTTGCCCTAGCAGACAATGTGGACAACCTGCCAGAGTAACAAGAACTTGGATAATCTACAATAGACCGCAAGCTCCCTCCCCTCAACATGGAGGTCTCTTGCTTGCGCTGGGCCTACAGCGCCACTTGGATGTACTTGCAATGACTGATATATACGAGTATCTTACATCCGGTCATGAGCCCACTACAGTCGGTATTCTGCTTGGGATGGCGGCTGCAAAACGAGGGACTGCAGACACAGCAGTCTCCAAAATGCTATGTCTCCACATACCTTCGCTTCTTCCACAGCCATTTGCTGAAATGGAAGTGTCTGCAGCGGCTCAAACAGCTGCAATGACAGGCATAGGTTTGGTGTACTCTGGTACAGCACATCGCCTAATGGCGGAGTTTCTTCTCGGTGAGATATCTCACCGCACACACAATGATCGTATTCGCAATCGTGAAGCGTACGCGCTTGCTGCTGGCTTGGCACTTGGTATGATTACACTTGGCAGAGGTGGGACCCACGAGACTGCTGGTCTTAGCGATCTTAAGATTGCTCAGCGCTTGCATCGTGCTCTTGCTGGCGGACAGACAGTAAAAAGTCTTTTTCATGAATCTAGAGACCCCTATAGTATCCTGGCCAGCAACCATTTGAAATGCTCACGTGTGCGTGAAGGAGAACAAATTAACACTGACATGACAGCGCCTGGAGCAATAATTGCCATGGGATTATATTACATACAGACAAACTCTATCGCAGCAGCTGCACGGCTTGAGCTTCCTGAGACGCACATTCTTCTCAATGGTGTGCGCCCAGATCTACAACTTTTGCGGACTGTTGCACGTAGTATTATACTCTGGGATGCTGTTGAGCCTAGCATTGAATGGATCGAATCACAGCTACCACGAGTACTCGCCTCGTCTCCACCTGCGAACAATGACCACGGGCAAGTTCATGCTGCATCCCATTTGCACTCATGCTGGCATCGTTCAGGCATGTTACAGGACTTCCTGCCACTGATTTGTCTATAGCCGACTTGAATGCAATGTCGCAGGCACGTTTTAGCATAATTGCAGGTGGTTGTTTTGTGAGTTATCAATGCATTGATCTTGTTAGTCTCACCTTGTAGGCCCTTGGGCTACGTTACGCGGGTACTAGTTGCATATGCGCTTCAGCTACCTTGCGCTATTTTTTAGAATACTTTAGAGTCACCTCTGCCCCATCTGACTTGGCTGCACGCGCATCTGTGCCATTCATATCGAGTTTGCATGTGAAAATACACTCATAGACACATGGAAGGCGACCAGATCAAGCTCTACTCGAACTGTGTCTTAGTACAACTTCAGTCGCACTTGGCATGGTGATGGCTGGGACTGGGGATTTTGCATCACTCAAACTGCTCCGGAGATTACGGTGGTGTGTTGACGATGGTATGGCATACGGTGAGTTTCCCCCTGTTGTCTTCTCAAAGTTGCATCATACAATATAAAGGCACGCACATGGCGCTCCAAATGTCAATTGGATTTCTCTTTATGGGCGGGGGTCGAGCATCACTTTCCCGCTCTAAGGAAAGTATCGCCGCCCTGCTTGCCGCGTGTTTCCCACGCTTTCCCAAAAGTATAGATGATAATCAATACCACCTACAGCCCCTGCGCCACCTTTGGGTTATGGCCGTTTCGTGGCGTGGTTTAAAAGCTGTCGATGCTGATACGGGAAAAGATGTTGTAGTGCCACTTTTGGTCGAGCTTAACGCTTGCGTTGACTACACTGCTGAAACAGCCCACGTGCCTGCAACTAAGAGGCGAATAGTAACTCCTTGTCTATTACCACCGCTCAAGGACATTTCTTGTGTATGTATCAATTCGGAGAGGTACTATCCAAATAAGTGGGCCATACCGCGGAGTGCCGCGGTGTACTGACTTTAAATCTATAATTTCCATCGCGATCTTCAAATGCAATGCGCGTCGTAGGTCTGAGTGCGGCATACTTTTACCTGCTCGTCTGTGCCTCATTGTAAAGCGGCGTCCAGGCTATTCGAGCTTCTCAAGGGACCCATACGCTCCTCCCGGCATGGGGTGCGAAACTGGGCATCGTGAGAAGGAATACCTGCGTATACGGCATGTTTTGGCACCATGGGCACATGCACAGCCCACAAATTCCATCCGTGGTAGAGTAAGAGAGCTTGAGAATGAACTCATCGCCATTGTAGCAGGGACCCGTATAAATGATAACCTGGAATACACTGCTGATCCGCTTCTGGTTACATTTTCCCGTCATTTCTGCGATGCTGTGGCGTCAAACAGACATTCAGCCTCTAGATCCCAAATATGGGGCGGAGGGAAAAACGCAACTCCGCTCGGCATTGCATCATCATCTATTGGGCGATGGTGCATGCGAGTCTTGTACACGTGTGTTGCCACTGACCAACCCACGGCATTACCTCTTTACATTCAACTACACTACTCGGCGCTTGTATTCAGCCTTACCCGACAGCCACGCCAATGGCTATCCCTCTGTGCTGTCATTAAGTAATCACAAATTTCATCTTAATGACAATCCAGTGTTGAATGTAGTCTCCTGTAATTCTAACATGTTATTACGAGCTTTTCAGGTATGCTTCCATGAGCCCAGGGAACCAAAGCACCAAGCTTCTTAGTGGGCACTTTGTCAGCGCGCTCAAGGTGCATGTCCAGCATGTCACCTCTGACAATGAGGAATGGTGGAGTCAAGTGGCCTCTGAACTGTCTCTAGCTCCATGTCCCTGCCCAATTGAAATGGGTTGGTCCACGGAACCAGATATAAAAAAGTACCCATGGGACCAAGAACAAAAGGGCATTATGAGGCAAATAGAGAGAAGACAGAGACCAGTATAGAGGGCTCAACCAGTTGAGGATCCTGTCTGACCAGGGAGAAGAAAAGACCTCAATCGCTTCGAGTGTGCGCCGCGCTTCTCATATTCTTCCCCTTGATTTCATATTCTATTTTAAAGCTAGGCGTTCCGTTTGCTCAGTGCCAGGCACCTTAATCGTGCGCTGCCCTAGCTTGAGCCATGACAAGGGACGAAACATGCCGCCCCAGGTTGATTGACATGGTGGGAATTTTGCCCGCGTAAGATTGAGCTTCATCGCGTCCGCCTTATTCTGTCTTGATTTTGAGCCAGAATTATGCTACTCAGCTTCGGCATAGAACTTCGACACCTTCCCGACTTGCTGGTTGTCACGAACTCCCGGGAGCTGAACTATTATTGACCCGGGGGAGGGCGCGGCCACTGGCGGACTATTAGCGGCGCGGCTCGGATCATTGCACTGCGGCTCGAATCATTGGGGGTTTAGGAACAGCATTTTTCAGAAACCAGAAAGCGGGAAGTTGACCCCCTTAATAACTATTGCTTGAGAGTGTCGCAAAAGGCCCATGAGGTTGCCACCGATGACGACTTGGTGGGGGCGCGCAATGGCACAACCCCGGGGCTGCTTGACAGCCCACAGGCCATCCCAAGCTCCCAAAATTTTTTGCACGCGGTGCACTTACGTAAAGTTGGTAGGGTAGCCCGATTTTGGGCCGCAAAGGGGCCCCTCGCGCCGCGCACGGAGGGACAGTGGCCTTTGTTTCGACGCTGCGGGCCAGGTGACCAAATGGCGTGCTTTGTCCAAGTGTCCCGCTCTCTCTCTCGGTGTCGCCGTAGATTGTTGCGGCTGCGTCAACGACGCCTGCGTAGGAAACTTCGTACTTGTGTACGTACGTACTAATCAAAGGCTTAGGAACGGCTTTTCCACTGGTGGGCTTTAGGGGGGCTTGAGACCGCGGTGGATAGGGCCTAAGGCTACTGCCACCGGGGCCTACTCTGCGTCGCGCACGCCACCGGGCGAAGCAGTCTTTCGCCAACCACGTACGGGAGAGACAGGGGAAAGATTTTCCTTGCGAGTTACAAAAAGGGAGATAGGGAAAGAAAGGACCGAGGGGAACGGCGAGGAGTCCTCCGGGGAGGCAGGCGAGCGCTACTTGCCTCGAGCTGTACGCGCACCAATTGAACCCGCTAGGGACTCAGAGAGTTATTGGTCCTGCGAACCCCGACCCAGCAAAGCGCGTCGGGCACCCGGTGCACTGTGACGGAGCAACGCGCGAGCGGCGCACTGCTTCGAATCGAGGCTAAGCGACGACTTCAATGGCTTCTAAGGCGGCGATTACTCTCGTCGCGCAAAATACAGTTTAATGTCGCATGCAGCGACTGCCCTAAAATGTAGTCTTTTTTAGAATTTGCTGATCAAAAAAGGATCTGCTGCTAGGAGCTGCCCTGTAGTATTCGCTGCTTTGGGTTACTAAAAAAAGACGGGCAACTTCGTCTAACGGAATGAAGGCCAGGCATATATATATGTACCCCTTAGAAACGTCCAGCGCCCTCCCGATTCGGCCGGGGCGGACTTGAGCTCGGCACAAAAGGAGCTGCTGCTAGGGGAGTAAACCGTTCTGCTGCATAGGTCCCGAGCTACTTGCAACACAAAACCGCCCAGGGCGTGCGACCAAAACGGTTTACTCCCTCGCATTCATAGGCACGCCGAAGCGCTCGGGCCCCCTCCCCTTTTAGCGAGGCCTTTAAGAGCAAGTCTCTCGAATTTGTGCATTTTCTCCGGGCGCGAGAGGTGATTGGGCCATCCTACTCCTGGAACATTAGTCGGATGCTAGACCGCCTCGACCAACACCGGCGAGATTGCCGTGCCCGAAGTGAAAATGTTGCGCATGCGAAAGTAGCAGTGGCTATATAATAAAGATCATATTTGGAAACCGAAGTCCTCGTGCACGTCCATGATTACTAGCCTTGATTACTAGTTCGACGTAGACGGCAAAACCGAGAAACACTGGAATTGAGGAGCGAATTTAGTCCACGACAACACGCGGTCAAGAAGTCGTGGATACACCCGTCGACCTCATGCCACAGCTGGATGGCTGGGCGTTACCTAGAGCGACTTGTAAATCTGCTCAGGCTTCGCAACGTTTTGCGGACGCCTCTTATGGAAGTGGCTCCGTGAGCAAATGCCGGCCATGCGATTGTCTACTTAGACCAAATCAGGGCGGACAGCGGGGCGGACAACGTCGACCGCCTACCGAAATTTATCGCAGGCCTCCGTTGCGCCCGCAGCCTTGGTGTGCGCCCGCCTTAAGTTGCGTTAGATACCGCTTGGCCAGCTACTTAAATTAAAAGGAGAGCTGACATTTTTTTTTGACATTCAGAATGGCCCTTTTAAACGACCCTTGTGATGGGATAGCTTAGCTGGGAATCTACCATCTAAGGACCAAGATGACGGCGCCATATATTTAGTCTGGGTTTTGACTTGAGTTAGAAAGACGGAGCATCGCAGGGCAAACATCAAGAAGTGCCTGGGGAGATTACAGCAAGGGATTGTGATGTGATTAGGACGTGACGCGGGGCTTCGGGGAATTATGTGAATCTATATATGTACATATATATGTTTCCACGGAACTCTTTCTGTGATTATTCGTTCTTTCATCCTGCTAGCAAAAAAAAATGCCGCAATTAGATTTAGGCGAACACTGAGACTCTAGGATCCAAGCTGCCGAGAGCGCTCCCAACGCTCAGCAGATCCGCGCTCAGCCTCCAACTTCAACCGTGACAGCTCATTTTACAAGCCCGTCGTGATTCGGCCTCGCCGTAATCGTTGAACTTGGCGGCCCGATGTTTTTTGCCTTTGCGCATAGTTCTAGATGACGGCGCCATGCGCCGGGCAGCGGTGCGAAGCGCTTTAGGTGGCTCCTTTATCTATTACGATTAATGTATACCATATATACTACTATACTACACCACACTGACAGCAGTGGTGCCGGATGCCACGCTGGCCTGGCCCACGGCGTGCACTGGCAGTTGCCCTTCAGATACGCTTCTATGTGGAGCCAATCCTTCGCGTTGCACGAGAGGTTTATAAATAAAAGCACGCGTAAATTACGCGCAAAACACGCGTAAATTTACGCTGGACGTTTCTCACATAAAAAACGCCGTGCGCAAACTGCACCCCAGGCTAGACCCCAGGCACGAGTACTTCAGCGACGTTTTGATCAAGTCGCCCGGTTTGGAGCTCAGACACACTGGTTCCCCGAGCCACCCTGGGCGGCTATAAATTAGTATAATCTAATACTCGGCCTCTAACCCCGGACTCTAACCCGGGGCAGCGGACGGACCGTGACGTCTCGAGAATAGAATAATATACCTCTGTGGTTACCTATCTAACAACAACTTTTGCCGCTGTCGCCATGTTGCCTGTACATATTTAACTATTGTCTCGCAGAATGGAGTGTTTCACTCACGGGATAATCGGAAAAGCGTCCCGTTCTTGGTGTGGAGGGGTTTGAGGTAGCTTGCTTGCTACGGTAAATAGAAATACGAATTCACCAAGAAGAGACTGCGTACCGATAACTTGGAATAGTTCTTTTACAGAGGTCGAGTTTCTTGCTGAAGTTTCCATGTATAGGAGTCCATTCTCCTCAGCATACCTTTTGGCCTCCTGAAAAAAGTCTTTCCGAGTGCCACAGACACGTATTGCAATTACCTCTGTTTCAACTCGGCGTTTCTTGTGCAGATCTGCTTTATTGCCGGCCAGAGCAATAACAACGTTGGGGTCACCACGTCGTTGCAGCTCCTTGACCCAGGACTTGGCGCCATTGAAGGATTCTTTGTTGGTAATGTCATAGACAACCACCGCAGCTGCAGCTCCACGATAATACATAGGCGCTAGACTGCGATATCGCTCTGTAGGAAAACACTCACATTCATTCACACATCGCATGCGCACCTTGTCCAGCTGTGTCCCAAATCTCGAACTTGACTGTACCAGTGTCCACAGCCACTGATTGCGTCAAAAATGCAGCTATGATGTTATGTTTTAAGACACGTATGAATATCATAAGGCACCCCCGATAGTTGGCTCTTGAAATTCAAAAAACTCGTCCCGGACAAAACGCACAACTAGGCAAGATTTCCCGACGGCTGTATCGCCCAAGAGGACCAGCTTGAAGTGGCAAAGTTGCTGTGGCGACGTCATTGGTAAGCGTTGACGCCGACGTAAAAACCCGGGCCTTCCAGTTGCTCAAACGCGAAGTTCGGTTGACGAGCCCGCTAGATGTCTCCCTCCGGACAAAACCCCGGGACTGCTCGAACAAGCGTCGTCGAAACCCCGCCCTCCCATTTTCAAGTGTCACGGTGACCCGCCCATGTCCATGGGTGCAGGGTGAAGAATGGGACATAAATAAATAAATAAATAAATTAAGGAAGACCTTAAAAAAAGGAACAAGCCCCTAAGAGCCTTCTCCCTGCTCGGTCAGGATGCCCAACCGGAGCTTGGAAATAGCAATCAGGTATCTATACACAGTATTCTCAGTCTCGTGAGGTAAGTCGTCACTCATTAAGAAGTCGCAATGACCTTCGGGGCTCAAACCACGCGCGAAGTATACATAATCACTGGCGTCCCTATACTACTCACTAGGGAGAGCGGCGACAAGCCAATGAAACTCAAACTGGTTTTAGCAACGAGAACGACGGCACCTCAAAACGATGGCGCATACACGACCGTGGTTGGACTGCGTCTAGGGCAAAATCGGGCGACAGCCCTCTCGCTGCGACAGACGCGATTGAAAAAAATTGTACCACAAAGGTGCCAGAAAGGTCCACCACATGAGTAGACGCAGCTGGCGTTGGCGCAGCAGGTGTTGGAGGCCGTGACAATCTTGTGGTCGACGCTGGACCACGAAATGCGCACTGCCATTTATTGATAGCTAATCATCTGCAAAGCATGCATGTCTGCAAGTTATTGACATTAAGTTTTATAAGTTATAGCTCAGAACTTTTCTCTATTTAGGTGAATAAGATGTGCATCAATGCGATATTTTATATGACTATCATCACACGTTCCGGACAATTGATGCAGCTTCTTGGTGTCCTTCAAGTTCAAAGCAATCTCGAACGCTGGCCCCCACAATTTCAGTTCAACCAACAGGTCAAAGCGTTCTTTGACTGAAGGGACGCATTCAATGAAATCGGAAACATCTGACACTGGTTGCTTGTGTTGCACCAATGCGCACACAAATGGCTTGTAGCCAATGGTTAATCGTCCTTTGTTTGCAAAAATGCGAAACTCACGCCATTGCCCAGAGGCGGCAAGGGCTCTTAGTTTTATATGGCAAACATGATAATCACGCACCTTAAAATGGCGCTGCAACCTGGATGCATCTGATCGAAGCAAATGAGCATGGCTTGCGTGTGTCGTACCCATGGCAACAAGATTGTATATGGTCTCTGTTACTGAATTGTCTAAGAAACACGATGTTTTATATCTTTCCCCTAAGTTATGCTGCATACGAAGTAACTCTATTTGGTCTTCAGTTTGCTTCTCCTGGAAGCGCGATGCACGAGACTGGGCGAACAAGGCGACTGCCTCCCGCATTTTTCTTGTCCTCCCATCGATGGTAGGTTGCTGATACGCTTGCTGCAACGCGAAATAGGCAGCTTCGAGATAGTGTCGCAACTTTGCGTTCACAAAAAAGTTGTGTAAAGGCCTGTTGCATTTATTTTGCGCATAAGTGCGATAATACACATGCAGCAGGTTCAGTGCATCCCGGTATGTATGGACAAAGCCGCACGAAGTGACTGAAATGCCACTCACTTCACACTCCAAAGACATAGCAAGAGTGTGGTCTATGCTCAAGAGGGTGAGATACACCACATCGACTTCCATTGAGCAAACAGCCTGGCTCAAGGCACATTCATACTCTCGCATTGCCAAGAGGGCCTTCACTCGTTCTGGCATCCGTGCTTCTATGCTAAGCAGCATGGTGGCTAACCTGGTGCGACCAGCATCATATGCTGCAGCTGCAATCTGCACGGAGGAAATGGGGCACTGCTGGCTTGATAGAAAAGCTTCCATCTCTCCAAAAAGTCCCTCGTCGCTTTTTGGGGTAGCCGCAGGCTCTTTTAACTTGGCACACGCCCAGTGAGTTAGGACTTCATGTTGGTCTGTTCCCAAGTATTGGCATATGCTCAAGGCAATCTTGTGTTCACTCCTAATCAAAAGTCTACTCACCAGCAGCGAGTAGGGTAGACGCTCAAACTGGAGAAACGTTATAAATAGCCCCGGGTGGGTGCGTCGAAGGTAGTTTAACACACGCAATTTCCTTGCAGCCATCACAATATTTGAGGCTTTATGCCTTTTATTTAAACTATATTTCTCTCCATAGATAGCAGCGCGTAAGTAAGCTTTCTGTTTGGAAGGCTCCAATTCCACTAGAGCTGCTGAAATATTGGCTTTAATTGCCCCATGCAACTGCCCTCCAAAAATCAGGGAACTTAGGCTGATGCTGCTGTTGGCATCGCGGGACAACAATACTTCGGTGGTGTTGTGGAGCCTTTTGGCCAGGTTTGTTGATGCTATATGATCAACGATTTCTATTGACCTTGGAACCCGCTGAATCAAATCACAATTCTCGTCACTTAATACCCTACAACAATCTGCTTCGGCTATGATATGCTGTGCGTTCGCACACGGGAATCTAAGCCAATGCCCATAGGGACCTACTAGCAGTAAGGAATCTGTCCAACACAACACTACAGAATCCCCCCCACACCATTGCACCTGCCGCGGGGCAAAAGAGGATGATGTATCAAAGTCCAGAATTTTCGTGGTGAACGAGGTTGACATGACGGTGAGTATGCCACAAGCAGTAAAGCATGCCACAAATCGACCATTAGGTGCAAGTGCCATGATGATGATTGGGGCTTTAATATGTTGCTGTAAAAGCTGGTCTTTGGCACCTCTGGAGTTTACAACGATCAATGTCTTATCACAAGTGCTGAGAAATACTTCCAAGAAACCAGACGATGTCAAGTGAGGGGGTTGGACTGCCAAACAAACTACAGGTCGTGTGGGTGATATACCTGATATCATCTGATACACACGTGGTGTATTCACGCTCACATCATTGCAAACTTGCAGCATCATTGTGCTAGTGAGCACAACGAGAGCAAAACCACAGACTGTGGCTTTTACGACGCTCTGGAGGTCGGCAGATTGTGATGCCGGTAACATCGACAGGGTTCGAATATAATTACCAAGTACATCATGCAACATTGCCAGTCCATCTTTAAGCACGAGCAGCAAGTTTTCATCTTCAGTCCAGCCTATCTCGACCGGGATGCTCTTCGAACAAGGTATGCTAGCAAGACGGGCGCCTAGGTTCATGATAATTGCTTTAAAGCGAGGCTGTCAAGGGCAGACTCACCAGCTGAGGTGTAAATACATATACAACTTGTACCCATATGGCTCATCTATGTCATAATGAGATTCATCCCACGTGAAACTGACAGACCTGCACGGCAATTCCTCCTCCACAAGTGGCACCTTTAATGATCGAATTAGATATCTTCACATCCCAATCCATCTGAAGCCACGCTTCTTAGATTAATAATAATAACATCCTTTTCGAACCTTATATAGCGTCTTTTTCCGGTAATTCACATCACCCAACGGGTGCCATGCCATAACTACCGCGGTAGTAAGCGGCTGGTGTGCTGTAATAATGTGTGCGCGTGTTCAATTAGTTCTAGGCTCCAGAGGCCGGAGGAGAATCGGGCAAACCCGCACGTCGGTAAAGGCTATGCTAGTACTATAGTATCCAAGTGGCTCTAAGCCTAGCTCTAATAATATTCTAAGGTAGATGGCCTATTTTGGCCGCAGTAAGTCCTATACGAATATTCCGAAGAGGCAGATAGTAAGAAACTCGTGAGCCGCATTGTCTCCGAAGCCCGGGGGGGGGCTCCACCGCGGCCTGGGCGGCCTATGCGCCGAAGCGCCGGCCGCAAACGCTGCGGCAGTTTAAGGGCAGCACAGCCTCTCTCTCACAAGCAAACTAGCCGTACGCAGCCGCACGGCATTGTAGTTTGGCGTTTTTTGACTAAACGAGTTTGTAGTGCGATGAGGTTTGCCTGTAAACGCAGGCGTCAAAAGAGATGAGTTCGACGATGCACAGGCGAATGGCGAAACGGGCCCAACGTCCAAACACTGTCGGCAGGGCCCGTGGAAAGTGTGAGGACCGCTTTTTTGCTCGGCGAAACCTCTCTTTTGCCACCCTCTTGCCAGCCAGCCAGAAGGAAGAAGTATCCGAAATAAATAAGGAAGGAACATCTAAGGAAAGGACTATACACCAAGCCTCTCGAGGCTCTCCGACTCCCCCTGCGCGGCTAGGACTCGGATACCCAGTCGGTGCTTAAAAAAAGAGCAAGGAAACCTGAACGGCAAATCAAACTCCCAATCTCGGAGTCCTTGATATTCAGTACTACTGTGCCATGTCTCTCTTTGAAATCGTCCGGTGAATGGGTGGGGAGATAAGTTTCGCAGTATGTGGTGCATATCACAGCTGGCCCCTAGCCTCGCGTTAGAATTTGGTGCACTCAAGAGGTGCCCCAGCCCAAAGGGCAGCCCAGGAATAACCTGGATTGTGTTGGGTGCCCTAATAGACCCCATTGTGCCGGAAGCCAGCGTTGAGAGAATTTCTCAGGCACATCATGATGGTGCCTCTTTGTGTAAACGACAGATGTCGCCACAGTGTCTTGTAGTTGAGGACGAACATATGTGAATATGACTGGGAATAAAACACCCAGCTAGCTGAGAGATACCCAGGGGGTCCAACAGATCATGAGTAGGGCCCCTAGTACGCTAGGCCTCTAAATACTTTGATGTGCCCCACATCGTAGTGTATTATTATTACTGTTCTGTTGCGCATGGTCCTAACTACGCGGAGTTTTCGGCCTCTTCGCGCACAACGGGGACTCATAAGATATTCCTTCCTTAATTATTTATTTACTAAGTGTTTATTTATTTATTTATAAGCCGCAGTTCCCAATATTGCAATTGTCCACCTCAAATTATAACAAAGTCGTGGAAGCGCCCACACGGCCCTTCGTCGCTTCGTTTGATGTTTTGCCGCAACTTTTGTAACGGCGTAACGCAAGGTGCAGAGAATTTCGTTCTTGCTCAAGACGGTAGTTGGTCTGCTTGCTCTCGTTTACCTGCCTTCGGAGATCCAAATTATCCCTCATAAGCTGATCCACTGCGAGATTGGATGCTACCAATGCCGCTTTTATCTCATCAGCGTCTGATATCGGGGACAAGCTTGATCGTTTATCTTTAACCAAGATCTCAACCTCAAGACCCACTGCCGGGTCAAGGTAAGTCGCGCTGAGATAAGCATGCTGCTTATTTAGGATTCTCAGAGTGTCGTTAATGTAAGCTGTCAAATTTTGAACCTGCTTCTCTTTGTTCGCAACATGACTCACGATGTTTGATTCATAGCTTGGACTGCTTGCTGTGCTTGTAAGGGACTGGTTGTTGGGCGAATTAGATTCTGTGTGGCCACGAGGCACGACACTATTATTTGAGCGCTGGAAGCTCGACGAGAGTGACTTGTGCGGTTGTGGCTCTGCGGCGAGACGCGCCCGTTCTAAAGCGTCTCGGATATGTGGCGGCACGCCCACACCTAACCCCCGTGATGCATCAGAATACGATCGCTCGCACATGCAAGCCTTGCGCGCGGCCTTCGACTTCGTTGTGCGGCTACGTACCGTAGGACCGTCC
>JACLAA010001682.1_pt1 | contig 13059 bp, 15 predicted proteins | sample 8027891 | NCBI WGS metagenome assembly JACLAA01 (sample SAMN15724900, study PRJNA655200) | protist metagenome | isolation source: fluorescence activated cell sorting (FACS) single amplified genomes of... | place: Spain: Blaines Bay Microbial Observatory, Mediterranean Sea | collected 2016-01-19 | reverse complement strand
TTCAATTTACAGGCCCGATACTGTCTCAACTAGGGGGCACCAAAGCTACAGCTACAGAGTTAGCTAAGTCATTAGCTTTTGCTAGTGCAATGGCTAAACGTGGAACTGTTGACGGTGAGCGTCAATATGAGGATGCATTCCTTGATTTTGAATATATAGATACAATCAAAGATACTGAACCTGAGTTATATGAAGCTTTGTATAATTCTATTGCAGACGGTACAATTAAACAAGGACAAGCTTTACAAGAAGCTGGTATGGTAGAAGGATTGGGAGATGCTAGTAGAGGTAATAGAAGAACAATAAAGAAAATAGAAAACGTATTAGTAGGCGGCGCATTTAACACTATGGAATCTGTGTCACGTCTTACAGCATTTATTGCAGCATTCCGTTTAGCTAAAAACAATCCTGATGTTATGAAGAATGCAGATATAATGTTTGAAGGTGATATGGATTATCAAAATCATAAAGATATGTATGGTGATTCACCAGCCGCATTTGCTAGATTCATGACTGAAGAAACGTTTGGTGTCTATGGTAAAGAAAACAGACCTTGGATGGCTAGAAACTTTGGTGCATTACCTGCCTTATTTATGACATACATTACACAAATGTTTGGTTTATTAGGTAGACTTCTTAACCCACCTACTCTTAAATTTAAAGATGGTAGAGTATCAATGGGTGCTATGAATACAAATAGAAGTGCGGCGGCTAATGCTATAGGTAGAAAAGCTTTTGCTAGAATAATGTTGATGTTAGGTCTCACAGGGGGGCTAATGGGCTTGCCTGGAGCAGAAGACGCTGAAGATATTATTAATGGAGTTAAGAAATTAAAAACAGGTGTAGATTCTGACATACGAACTGAGTTCCGCAACATGCTATATGAAGCTGGTTGGAGCACGGGTTTGATAGAAGCTATGGAAGCAGGTCTGCTTAACTCTTACTTAAACATAGATGTACAAGGTCGTATTGGATTTGGTGTAGCTCCTTGGTCTAGACAAGTAAGAGCTGGATTAAGTATGATGGGATTAAACACAGGTGCTAGAGTAGAAGAGTTTTTAGGTGCACCTGGTTCGGTATTCTTAGACCCAGCCAAAGCGTTAATTAATAATGGGTTGCGTGAAGGTGATTATGGAGAAGTATTTAGAAAAATGTTACCTACATCAGTTCGTAATATAACTAAAGTAATGGATTATAAATCAAAAGGTTATGTACAAACAGGATATGGTCAAGTAGTTACAGATGATTTAAGTGCTATGGATTTAATTATGCAAACTGTTGGATTTACGCCTACTGAACTATCTAAAAATAGAGAAGCTTTATATTTAGAAAGAAAATTAGATAGAGCGGCTAGTGGGTTTAAACAACGAATGAATGCACAGATTACAAATGCTTTGCGTAATATTATATTGGGTGGTCAAAGAAAAGACGCATCATTAATTAATGATGGTCAAACAGAAATAAAAAAACTATTAGCTAAGATAGTAGAACACAATGTAAACAACCCTCCACACATGGTATTCATACCAGATATGAGCAGATTACAATCGGAAGCATTGAAAGCAATAAATCCACAATATAGAATAGGGTCTACTAATCAAAAGACTGTAGCTGAAAAAATGCGTTTAAGAAAAGCTTTGGGGCTAGATTAGCCGCCGAGCGGATTGCTGTTTAAAGTTTTAACTTCTTCTATTTGAATACTTTGTAATTCGTTTTCTTTAGCAACGATTGCTACTTGTTTACTTAACTCTTCAACATCCTCTTCTAGTTCCCAACCATATTCTTCTAGAATTTGAAGTTGTTCTAAAATAGGTTTTAGGTTAGCCGGTTCTGGTAGCATAGCTATTTGTTCTCTAATCTTGCCAATCTCTTTAAATACTAAAGTTAAGTCAGTGGGTTTAATTTGTTCTTCTACTTTAGCAATTCTATCAATAAGGTCTACTTTATACTCGTTAGCATATAGCAAAGCGTTATCTACTTTTATATTAAGTTCTTTATCTTTTTCTTTTAGTGGTGATAAATCAACAGATGGTGTAGACTCTATTGCATCAAGTCTAGTATTGAACTGGCCCCAGGTATAGAAGCCCCCACCGATTGCGCCTATAACACCTATTAGTGCGGCATATGTTGATAATTTTTCTATGATTTTCATTGGCTTTTTAATATTTTTAATTCTAACATAATTGCTGCTTTTTGTCCAGACAATAAATCTAATTTTTGTATCCTTTTTTCTATAGGATCAGAGCCTGTATATTCAGCCAAAGCGGCCCCTACATATATCTCCATAGAATAAGCGCCTAAATCAACCTGTGTATTAAATAAACCTAGATTACCTTCGTAGATACTCTTAGATTTATAAAAGTCCTGGTCAACGTAAGCGCTTAAACCCTCATTATTTTTAAAAAATAATTCTTCTTTTGTGAGATTCTTTGTGTTTTGTTTTACTATCTTAGCTATTTGCTTAGCTACATTCTTTAAATTCTTATTAACTTTGCTCTCTATTTTTGCAACATTTGTAGCAATCCCGTCTTCGGAGTCCACTTCTCGTTCTTCCTGTTGTACAGTTTCTTGTTCTCCATCTTCTTCTGATTGTACCTCGGTGTCCTCAGCGCTTGCGCTATCGGATTCCTTTTCTTCTGATTTGTCTTGTTCGGGCTCTTCGGGTTCTGATTCATTTTTTGCTACGTTATCTTCTTGTTTAGTCTCTGAAGCTGGTTCCTCCATTTGTTCTGGCTCCATTGCCTCTGTTTCATTTTCAGCAACCTCTTGTAGGCTTTCTTCCTCCGTTGGGCTATTTTCCAGTGGCTCATCAATCTCTTCAAAAGATTCCTCAGCAAGTTCATCATTAAACTCCTCCTCAGCTATCTCTTCAAAAAACTCCTGCTCAGTCATGCCTTCTTCTTCTAGGAACGCCTCAAACTCTTCAGCCATTCCAGATTCTTCTAAGAAAGCGGTAAACTCTTCTTCAAACTCCTCCTCAAATATTTCTTCTATTATCTCAACATCACCATAATCTTCTTCAAAAAAATCTTCTGGTGGTGCCATATCAAAGTCAGTTTCTTCAAAGAACTCAAAACCTGGTTCTTCAAATTCAACAACTTCAAACTCTTCGAAGTCCTCAATAACTACTGTATCAAAGTCTTCAAACTCTACTTCCATATCATATTCCTCGAACTCTTCAAAGTCTTCGAAATCATCTATGTAGTTATCTTCTATTATAACATAATCATCCTCCCAAGACCAGTCATCTTCGGGCATATATTCATAAGAATCATCGTACCAATCTTCTGGTATGTCGGGTATGTTATCTTCTATATTATCTATAACGTCTTGTGTATCTTCATTGATGGGGGGTATCTCATTATACGTTATGTTTAATGTAACGTTATCTACATCTGGCCCACGATGAGAATTATCATAAGCTGTGCCTGCAGTTTCATTAAATAACTCTGCTCTAACTGTAATATCTGTTTGTGTATTTGAACCTTGAATGTATACATTTGTATAATTTGTAAACTCATTACCAGCTGAACTGCTGGTACCAGTTATTTCTCTAACTTGTGTAGATACTGAACCATCAGCTCCTGTAACAGTTTGTTTAAGAGTAAGTGTGTTTTCTATATTGTTCCAAAACCATACATCTGCTCCCATAGTTGAGGTAAAACCTTGATTCATTTCTGGTTGTGTTAAATGGCTATCACCAACTAAATCTACATCTTGATATACATTATCCTCTTCATGTCCTTCAAACGCCAATACTCCACCAGTATCATCCATGCCTGTTTGATATGGAAATCCATTCCAAGCACCGTGAGTATGAATACCATCGTCACCACTTGTTGACCAACCAGTTGTGGTTGTAGTATCGCCTGTTCCAAAAGTAGAGTTACTTAATATATTACCAGTGTTTATTTCAGTAGAGAAAGCTTTATTCCATGTTGCTAAAAAACTAAAAGTAATAACAAACGCAATTAGATATGAAAGCTTATTCATATTGTCCTAACGTTTTTTCAAGATCAGTATAGCCACCTATATTGTCTCCATTAATAACTATTTGTGGAAATGTCCTAGCACCTGGGAACTTTTCAAAAAATTCTTCCCTGTTAAAATCCTCATTTAGTTTATAAACCATGGGATTATATTTAGCTAGACGCATCTTTGCCTTGTCACAAAAGGGGCACTGCTCCTTAGAATAAATTTCTACTTTCATATAATTACTTATGAACGTTTATGATTTTTACTTCTTTAGTCTTTAGATCAGTTTCAACTATTGTTTGTTTTAACCTTAGTTCTTCTGCCGCTTTTTCTTCAGCTAGTATTCTTTGACGTTCAGCTTCTTCTTGTTCCATAATAGCTTGGTCAATTTTAGCCTGTTCAATAGCCGCTAATTCAGCATCAATCTGAGATCTAGTTTCTAACTTAGATACATAAGCTTGATAGTCTGGTCTTTCAACATCATACTTTTCCCATTGATCAATAGCTTCTTTACCAATCTTACCTTCAAACGGACAAGGAGTTCCTGCCATAAGCATCGCTTCAAAAACTCGCTCATCTTGACACAAAATTGACACAGCCGCTACCTTCATGCCGTAATCAAAAAGTACCTTACTAAGTTTAATACGTTCACAGTTCAAATCTCTGACATGTTTGCCCCCCGAAATACCTAAACCTAAAGTAGATACAGAACCACTAATACCCATAGAACATACGTCTTGACTCATTGCTGAGTATGAAGGACTGTTAGCAGATCCAACAGGTATATCAGAACCTGTTGTGGAATTGCTAGTACTGTTTGTAGTCGTAGTATTGTTTACCTGTCCATCATTGTTATTTGTCGTAGTAGCTGTATAACCACCTGTTATCTGAGTATTACTGCCTGATGAATTTGTTTGCGCGTTGTTATCATTTGTTGAATCTCCCCACGCAGGTACAGAACTCACAGTTAGTATAAAAGTTAGCAAAACTGCTAATAGTAAATTATTTTTTAACAAGGCTACCTCCAAAGTATAATCCGACTATAGCGGACATTAAGTGTGTATCTAATGGTGTAATAATTAATCCATTAAATGTTTTATCCATAACGATCTCTTTGCTTTCGATTAAGAATAAAAACCCTCTAGTAAATTCAGTCCATGTTAATATAACTGTTGTATCAAAAAACACAGGAGCCACTTTAGGCCATACAATAATAGATGCCACAGCAGATAGTGCTATAATTCTTCTAGTCCATTGAAAACCTTTATTCTCGTATGTACGAGCTTTGTCAATGTGTTTCATTTGGTTATCAGCTCTAGCTAATAACATCTTTTGTTCGTCTTGTTTTGCTTTGATACTCTGTCCCCAGATAGACATAAATCCACCTAACAAACTAGAGCCTAGCATTGTAATCATTTCTACTGGTAACCCACCTAACATATTATACCTCCGCCTATGTATTAAAAATAATCTTCGTAAATTTTATTGGCTAAATCCTCGCGATTGCCATACTCCGTTTCTAATTTTCCTTTTTCAAAAATTGAATTAAAACTTTTTGCAATTCTATCAGGTTCAAATTTACCTGAAAACAATTCACCTTTTAAAATAGCTCTTTCTTTGCCACCCAACATTTGTTCATTTCCTTTAACCACATCATCCATATAATCAATTTGAGCTTCCATAGAATCATCTTTACCTTCACGTTCTAAGTAATCTTCATAATATGGTTTCATAAAATCATATTGAAATAAACCATAAGCATTTCCATCTTTTTCTTTTTGTTGATAGTCAAACGTTCCCCCAGTCTCCAGCTCAATATTAGCAAGTATTCCTGCCGCCGCTTTATCACTGTATCCTTTTTCTTTTAAATAATTGATTATTCTTTCGGGTTCAGATTTTTCTGAAAAACCTAAAATGTCAGCTATTTTTTTTAGTAATCCGATTCCTTGATCTTTAGTATCCGCCATCCCATAGCCTTTCTGCGTCTGTGTTATGTTCACAGTTAGCACAGCCACAAGAACTGCAACTACCACCATTCGAGCAATGACACCCATGTCCACAATTCTTACAACTGCTAGCTGTCATAACCCATATCTTGGAAACCTGGAATAGCAAATGATTCAAACTCCAGACAATGTGCATCTATTACTGTAGTATTTTTATAACTGTCTGGTTGAATTTCATAAAAATTAAGAAAGTCTACTTGTGCTTGTACGCATGTACCTTCATCGGGATACACAAATGCTTGTGTTCTAACTGATGGCCATCCAGGTGATGACATAAAAGCAACAAGTAACCAAATCTTAATCATCTTTTCTTTTTACTTTTTCTTAGTATTGCAAAATCTTCTTTACTAATTTTACCATCTTTGTTGGCATCTAGTTTTGATCTTCCATTCTTTTTCTTTTTAGGCGGTCTACCTTTCTTACTTCCATATGTTCCTTTACCTTGTGGCATTTTTCTCTCCGTTGTTTTCGTTAGCTGACTTCTTGTTATCGTCATCTTTTGATTCCTCTACTTTTACAGCGTCTCCGCCAATCTTTACTTTACCCATCTGAAAATCTACAGGTGGGGTCATTTTGTTATTTTCCATGAGTTCCTCCGTTACTACTATTATAACAGACAAAGGGGGCACATACAAGGCCTGCCCCCCTCGAATTAGCTTTTAGGATGCCCATTGTAACCACTCTTTTTTAGGTGCCTTTGGTACGCCTTGTTGGGCGATTACTGGCACTTGAAAAGTTACCCCGTATTCGGGATGTGTGAACCATAAAGCTTGTTTTGGTATCTCAAAAGCAAATCTATTACCCATCGCATACTCATCATAGCCTTTGAGTGAGCCATTTACAATAGCTCCTTTGATCGAAATATACTGATGGTAATGCCCCATAATAACATAATCAATGGACTTATTAAGGTTAGCATATTCCGACCTTACCTTTTGGACTCCACGCGCTATTGGGCCTAACATCCCTACAATACCAGTGCCTCCTCTTACACCAAGCCTATCGCCGTGTGTGAGCAGATAACTAGTACCATATACTTTATAGTACGTGTCAAATCCAACAGGAATTTGAAATTGGACTCTGTCATTTTTAGATGCAGTATAATGTTTTTCCAACATGTTATACAACAACCAATCAAAACTTAAATGAGCCGCTTCTTTGTTTCTGTACTGCTGATACATACGAGAATGGTTACCGTATGCAGTAGGTACAAAAACCTTACCGAATTTATCAGCTAATGTGTCTATTGTCCAGACCAATTGGTCAAATAATTCTAATACATGGTCTATTGTAGTTCCGTCATTTGTTTCTGTCAGTTCATCGTGTATAGTACCAGACATCATATCACCACCAAGAGCCAAGACAATGCCTGGATACTTAGGGTTTACCATATGATTCTGACACAAATCAATAGCTGTTTCTACAGTTGATTTCAATCGCAACTGTGAAATCTTTTTGTCAAACTTATTTAGATTATTTACAGCGTCAGGTTTAACTACTTCACCATAGTGAAAGTCACTTAGGAATAAAGTAGGAACACCTGGTGCCCCCTTTGCGGGTGATGATTTAATCAACCATTTAGGTGGTCTTGCATTGTATTTACCTAACTCAAATACATGCTTACGTATATAACTAGAGGTTACATTCTGCAATGTAGCTTCTTCTAGCTGTCTTTTTAAGTCCTTAACTTGTAAATCATTAGCCATTTTCTGCTCTGCTAAAGCAACTTCTAAGTCTGGTGATTTAACTGTTGGTGTGATACCAGCACGTTCCGCCGCTTCCAATCTACTCACTAAAGTGGTGCGTGGTATTTTTAAGTTTCTTGATGCTTCGGACTTACTGCCTTTGGCTAATACAACAGCATTAACCGATTCTTGTAGTGTGTCTTTCATCTTTTTCTCCTGCCTGTTTTCTTAGTTTTTTAAAGTATTTGCTCTCACGCTTTTTAAGTTGAGCGATACCACGCCACTCATCTCTTTCTTTAAAGTCTAGTTTATCCCAATGTGATAAACCTTTTTTGGTTCTACGAAAATCGTAGTATAGTTTTTTCGCAAAGCCATCATGCTTCGTCTCTTTCTCTTGGTACACATACCCTCCCAAAAGCATCCACAATTTGACCCTGTCTTTCTGGATCGCCAGATGCTAATACTTTAAAGTATTTCACCAACCTGCCACCAGGCAGATCATCATACAACCACGTATCGTGATTTACTTTATAATTAATATTTCTTACCATAGCTTGACAGTCCAGATATTCTCTATATGCTTTCGCAGATTCTTTTGGATCTGTCTTGCGACTACGGGATTTTGAATAAGCCTCACGGCCCCGTACTTGATATTCTTTAGTATACTTCTTTAGTTCGTCTTTGGAAAATTCCATCACACACAAAAGCTAAAGGGCACTCTAACTACCACGATTTTCAAAGATAGTCAAAGCGCCCTTATGTGCCCCCTTATTTAGAATAATAACATACTTTTGATTTTGAGTCAATACTTATTTTTAAAAAGCTTCATCCCAAGTACCTGTCAGAGTACCTTTGGCATATTCTGTAGCTTTATTCTCAAAGAAATTAGTATGTTCTACGCCACTTACTACCCAATCGACCCATTCGAGAGGGTTATCTTTTACGCCATAATTAGGTTTTAGGCCTAATTGTAGCAATCTTCTGTCAGCAATATGTCTTATGTATTGCTTTACATCACCTGGTTCTAGTCCTTCTACAGGGCCTAAGTTAAATGCTAAATCTATAAACTTATCCTCAAGGTCAACCATTTCTCTACAGATCTGGTACAAGGTAGCTTTAAAATCATCATGCCATACGTGAGGCATTTCATCTAATACACAATGTAATAATTTAATCATATTCTCCACATGGTGAGACTCATCACGAATAGACCACGCCACAATCTGACCCATACCTTTCATCTTACCAAAACGTTGAAAATTTAAGAGCATTACGAAACTAGCAAATAGTTGTAAGCCTTCGCCAAAGGCAGAGAAAACTGCCATGTCTCTGACAATCTTCTCTTCCTCCGTGCCCCCCTTATTACGCCACAAATACTCATGTTTGTCATTCATGGCCTTTATCTCTTGAAAAGCTTTGTAGTCTTTATCATCCATACCTATTGTATCATTCAACAAAGAATAAGAATGTGCATGGTTTGCTTCACTAGTTGCTATAGCAGACAGCATCATTCTAATTTCTGGTTGTTTAAACATAGGCATATAGACATCCATATAGGCTTGTGCTATATCTACATCACCTTGCGTAAAGAAAGTTAGAATTTGTTTTACTAAATTCTTTTCCCCTACATTCATTCTATTGTTCCAATCATTGACATCTTCATGAAGCGGTACTTCACTTGGTAACCAATGCATCTTTTGTTGCATATCATAGGCTTCAAATGCCCACTCATATTTAAATGGTTTATAATATGATCTGCTATTAAATACTGACATTTTTTATCCTTTCTATGCCTCGCACATTACGCATTCTTCTTCACTATCTGCCCGTACTTGTCTTTCGACTTTAACAGATATATTTTCTGCTCGTCTGATAGCTTCACTGCGTAAGTAATATAATGTTTTTAATCCTTTAGTCCACGCACGTTTGTGTACATTATTTAACCTTCTGACTTCTACATCAGGTGGGAAAAATAAATTTAACGATTGCGCTTGGCAGATGTACTTTTGTCTTTCTCCTGCCAGGTCGATAAGCCAGGCTTGGTCGATTTCGATAGCAGTTCTGAATACATTTTTTTCTTTATCATTGAGGAAGTCCAAGGTGCTAACGCTTCCTCCAGAAGTAATAATAGTTTGCCAAACATCTTTTGTATTTTTTCCTTTCTTTTCTAATAGTTGTTCTAAGTATTTATTCTTAATTAAGAATGTACCACTTAATGTTTTTTGTGAGAATGCATTCGCACGTAAGGGTTCTATACTTGGCGAAGTGTTGCCACATATAACAGAGCTACTTGCATTTGGTGCAATAGCAATCATGTGTGCAAATCTTTTACCAGAACCTTTCATGTCGGGTGCTTCGCCGCGTTCTTTTCCTAATAACAGATTAACTTGATCTGCTTGTTTTTTAATATGTTTAAATATTTTTATATTGGGTTCCATCGCCATAGGACTTTGTAAAGCTATGTTATTTTTTTGTAAGTACGAATGAAAACCCATAGTACCTAAACCAATAGATCGTTCTGACTCAGCACTTTTAGATGCTCTCCACATGCTAGAGGGGGCACTCTTAATAAAGCTAGTCAACGTATTATCTAACATACGCACAATGTCTTCGATAAACATTTCATCTTGAGACCACTCGTCAAAGTATTCTAAGTTTAAACTTGATAGGCAACATACTGCTGTTCGGTCATCTGCTGTAGGTAAGGTAATCTCACTACATAAGTTAGAGTGATTTACTTTTAAACCTTTAGCTTTCAATTCTTTAGGTAAGTGTTTGTTAACTGTGTCAATAAACATTAGATAAGGCTCGCCAGTTTGCATACGTGTTTCCATAAGTTTAATCCACAAAGTTCTAGCTTTTACTGTTTGTACTACATCTTTGCTGTTCGGATCAATGAGATCCCAATCTAAATCTTCTGTTATAGCCTTCATAAACTTGTCTGGTATGTTTATACCATGATGCATGTTTAAATTCTTTCTATTGATATCGCCGCCTGTAGGTTTTCTCATCTCTATAAACTCTACGATTTCTGGGTGTGATATATCCATGTAACTGGCATATGAGCCACGTCTGGTAGAACCTTGGTTAAAAGCAAGCATTTGGCTGTCTACTACGTGCATAAAAGGAATTACCCCTGTGGTTTTATTACCTGTGCTAGTTGACTGTCCCTGTGAGCGAATATGACCCCAATAACCACCTATTCCGCCCCCCATACTAGATAACCATATGTTTTCATTGTAATGATCTGCCAGTCCTTCACGGCTGTCTGGTACGTAATTTAAGAAACAAGATATAGGAAGACCTCTCGAAGTGCCCCCATTTGATAAGAGTGGTGATGCAAACATAAACCACAGATTGGATACATATTTATATAGCCTCTCAGCATGTGCTTTATTGTCAGCAAATGCCATACAAGCTCTAGCAAAAGACTCTTGTGGGCTTAATTCTTCTGGTAACATGTACCTATCTCGTAAGATATCCACAGCATTCTGAGGCAGTAGATTATCTTTAGTCATATCAATTTCTAATTTCATAATTTTCCTTTATTTTCACACGCAAAGTTTGCAGTATAACATTTTTCATTTTAACAATCAATCACTTTTTACAAGGAAAGACTAAATTACCATCGACTTTTATGTAACCAGACTCTTCCATCGCCCTTATAGTTTGATCTAACTCGCCAGGATTGGGAATCTTTCTAAGTAACTCACGTTTAAAAGCACGCATACTTATGTGCGTCTTTTTGCCTGCAAGTGTGGCATCTAACCACATCCTCATGTCGTGAGCAATACGCCCAGTTCTTGCCATACCAAAACCTTCTAATGCTTTAGGCATGTTCTGTTCCATATCAAACATAATCTCTTTAGTAAGTTCCCAGTCTTCCAACGTGATCTCATGAGAGGCGCGTCTTGAAGCAGATACTGAGATTGCTATTTTTAAGAAGTGAGATACACGTCTTTGACAATACTCAGATAAGTGTGGGTCTGTTGGCTCTGGTTTTAAGTTGTAAAAAATATCTTCATTAGCTTTATCAAAAGCATCTTTGTGAAAAGTCATGGGCCCATACATCTTAGCAATATGACTTAAGTCATTACGTAAATTGTTGAGCATACTTTCACTAATAACTTTTTGATTTAAGTCTTGTGGTATTCTTTCGCCTTCGTAAAAGATTGGTATTATGCGTGATAGTAGTCCTTGTGATCTAGCATCTTCTGGTAAGTTATCAACAAACTGTTCTGGTGTTGCACATGCAATCCAATTCAAGCAAGGCCCTTCAATTAAATATTCTCCAGACGTTTTTGTTTTGTGACTGTACTGATCTTTCGCATCCCACATATCTGTTAAAAACATTTGCAAGTATCTTTCGTTCCTGCCCATGAATGTACCAAACTCTGAAGTTACTAGAGTCAAAGATGAATCATAAAATTCTGGATTGTCTTCTGTGCATAAACGTAAATCCATACGAGTAATCTTAGTCATGTCAACCGCAAGTTTCTCTGGAGTAATTCTATCTTGTATAGAATACAAAGGATGATTGCGTAATCCGTATGCATCTAAACCAGAATTAAAATTATCATCTTCTTCTGTTGCACCTACAGGTGACGTAAGTCTGCTAAATACTTTTGAGAAAGGTACTATTAAACTTACTGATTTGTTACGACCAGGTGATGCAATTAGGATAACAAATAGATTAGACCCAATGTTATAGTTAGGCATAGGAAACCAAACTTTTCTTCCCAACGCACCTGCGATTGATGAGATAGCTGTCCATTGTGCAAATGGTTTAGGAATGGGGCTATATTTAACTGCATCTACACAAGCCTTTATGTAATCTGGGTAGTTCCGTGCCATGTTTTCATATCCTTCCATGTGTCACCAATCTCAACTGAAGACGGTATAATCATTTTACGTCCATCGACCATCAATGGATTGTGCATTCTCTCTAATACTTTTGGCATTAGTTCATCTATTTTATCTATAGGACATTGACCGAGTATTGCATCATGTACTTGACCCAACACTTCAACACCTTCACTAGCTAACTCATTCCATACTCTGTACAAACCTAGATTGAGTAAGTCACCTATGGTTGATTGTGGTACATAAGCAATAGCTTGTCGTAAGGTAGAGTTGTCAGATAGTCTATCCCAGAACTGTCTGCGTCTGCCTAGTGGAGTTGTTAAGCAACCTTTGTCATTTAGTTCTAAACGAATAGCATGGTGCCAATCTCTGATTCCAGGAAACGCCCCTTTAACTTTTAACATATTGCCAGATAGTTTTTCTCCTTGATCAATCAATTCTCTGAAGCCCCCCTTGATATCTTGTTTATGCCAACGTTCTACTGATTCTAATGATACCATACCACCAAAATAAAGCAACTGAAATCTTGT
>JACLAA010004335.1_pt1 | contig 13060 bp, 13 predicted proteins | sample 8027891 | NCBI WGS metagenome assembly JACLAA01 (sample SAMN15724900, study PRJNA655200) | protist metagenome | isolation source: fluorescence activated cell sorting (FACS) single amplified genomes of... | place: Spain: Blaines Bay Microbial Observatory, Mediterranean Sea | collected 2016-01-19 | reverse complement strand
GGCGCCGCAGGCGCCGCGCCGCGTCGAGCGGCCGCCGACCTGTGCGCCGAGGCTCGCCGCGGGCGGCGACCACTTCCCCGGCCTCGGGCGCCGTGCGGCCTCAAAGGGCGCCGTGCGACCGTGCAAACGGCCCCTCTTGCGTTGCGCCGCCGGTAGCCCCGTGAGCCCTACGGCACGCCACGCGGCGCGCCGAATCATCGAGGGCGCCTGGACGCTCTCCGGGGCGTCGTTTTTTTGATGTGTAATTGTTGGTCCTGTGAATCCGTTACGTACGGTGGGCGCGGCGCGCGTCGCGGTGTGAGACTGCGCTTTTTTTCGCGCGAACGGCCCAGCCTCTCGGACGGGTTAGGACGCCAGGGGATCAGAGCAGGTCTGCACTATAAAACATAAAAACCTCACATAGTCGAATAACAATGATAAATGAGCGGCAAGTCCTTCGGTCCGCGGGGCGCGATGCGATCGCGTCTTTCCTACAGTCTCATAGTGTGTTCGAGCTCGTAAGGGCCTCGGGAAAGGCGCGTAAACGTAAACCTGTGCTGCAAGCTCCATGTGGTGCTCTCAGGTTATAGTCTTTGAGACGAATATTCCCATACAGCTAGCCTTTTACGCATTGTTGGAGCATGAATCATCAGCTGCGCCCCTCTGGGATAGCCTGCGACGAGAATTTGTGGGTCTGATGACGATCACAGACTTTGTGGACATACTGCGGCACTACCATGATCAGCACGGGCGCACAGGAGCTGCCATTGAGGTACTGGCATCTCGATCGATCGCGCAAGTATTGGCCGATGCAGATGCGGGTAAACACTTCAAGCATGCAACAGAGGCTCTTCACAATTTAGATCGACCACAGCTCGCAAAGGGACAGATTAGTAGCTATGGCGGATTGATAGCTGTAGACACAAACGGTACTAATCATAGCCATGATCGATAATGATGTAACTCGAATTGTAGGTTCACTCTATAAGGCGTGCAGCATCATGCAGGCCAATAGAAGACGTTTCCTCCCAATTGTCACCCCAGAAGATTGTGGCATTCTCGCGGTCGTCACGCACGCGGACATTCTAGAATACTTTGTTGCTACATTTCGCGAAGAACGCCGCCTCTTTGATCAGCCAGTCAAAGAATTGGGCATTGGGACCTTTGACGGCGTAATTTCTGTCACCGGAACCACCCCCCTGCGCGATGTACTTGAGATCCTCAGTGAGAACGACTTCAGCTCGTTACCCATTGTTGACAGAGTCGGACGATTTGATGCTCTCTATAGCCGCGCAGACATAACATTTCTCGCAACAGCGACGGATGCAGACTCCGTAGTTGTGAACTTAAGCTCATCAACTGCCGAAATAATGCGGCAGCGTCGTTCTGAGGAGCCGTTGCACACTTGCTCTCACAGCGCCACCCTACAATCTGTGTTTGAACTATTCGCTGACGTAAAGTTCCGGCGCTTAGTGTGCCTTGATAATGACTACAGGCCAGTTGGTATAATTGCTGTACGTGACCTTCTTTGCTACTTTATTAATTAAAGCCAGACGTGTGTGTCGAGATGATAATAATCACATATTGTATGCCTGTTGATCTTGAGCTATCATTCCATGTCGACAGAAAAACGAACGAAGAACATGGAATGATGATTAATCAGAACATCGCACCGTCTGATTAAAGGCGGGTACCTCAAGCGTTGGCGGCAGAAAACTTGGAGAGTACTCATGTTGCCAATTGCCGCAATGAACATATAGATTTGACTCACTCTGAGGTTGATAGAGAAAGGAACAAACTTGCAGACCATGCCGCTGAGTCAAATCTCAATAGATGCTGCCGCCGAGTCTAGTAAGTTACCAGGTCAATTCTAATGTACACCAGCAGGAGATTACCAAGAGAATCCCTAGCAAGGGTGCATCTGGCGCTGACGGGGCGCAACAAGCTGATGACGAAGCTTCAATGGGTTCCGTGACTCCGGAACCCCCTGCCGGCTTGCAGGGTTATTGAATTGGGGCCGGTAGGGGGCGTGGTATATGCCAACATGCAACGCCAGTACGGCAGATTGGCTCTACTTCTGGCTCTGCCACGGTGATTGCCGAATTTGAGAAGATAAATTATGGACCGCGGGAGGATTCCCTTCATCGAGGGTATCGAGCGCCCAGGGCCAGGGGCGCGTTGAGCTTAGGAGGAAGGAGCCCTCCAGCAACTAAGCCGCCCGGGGCCCTGCAGTAGACTTAAAGCATTGGTATCTAGTATGTGTCCTTGGCTGGGGAGGAGCATGGTGCGACGCCCATGAGGAGTAATCGACCAGCTGCTGAGCGGCGGCCGGACGTGGAGCCTGCGTCCGCCATCATAAAGGCGCAGCGGGAGGATAGCTTAGCCGGAGGTATGAGCCGCGCCCTTGGGCACTGGAATCTGCACGAAGCCTCGCGGCGTCATGCGGACACTGTTTGGTCGCACTCGCTATTGGGCTCGCGAGTCGAGGATATGTATACTGCGGGACTTTAAATGCATATACCTAACTATAACCGCGGGCTTGACCGTGACATTAGGTACAGCCCTTATTTATATTATATATATATGAAATGAGACGCCCATGTCCGCATGCATCCGCCCTCCGCCCCACGCCCTCGAGGATGTAGCCGGAACGATTCTCGATGGGAACTACGCAAGGTGGAGTAGGAGAACATTATAGTAACATGTGTTCCCTGCCCAACGCCATTGGCAAGGCCCAGCTGGCCGGGAATTGTCCGCGTGTCGCGCAAGCCTCGCCAATAGGGCGTCCGCGCGCGCGGTTGACCGCCGCGGTACGGCGCGCACGCAGCCTGAGAAAACGCTTGCGCGCCAGTGAGCGGAGAATGTTTTTTTCTGGGGGGAGGGGCAGGGGATGGTTTAACAATTCCTGGCTCGCGTTCACTCGGGCTATTACTAGCCTGAGTAGTAAACTCGTCCTATTCTATGGACCTACGCAACCGCAGGAGCTATCCCCGGGGCCAGTACTCCTCTGAGAGAACTCGAAGCCACTGGCCGCCGCGCTCAGGCTGGCAACAAGTTCAAGTCACGGTTACCAATAGCCTGAGGCGCAGCTGTCCCATGGGCTGTGCCGTTCATTTCCGCCCCCTTCGAGTCGCGCAGACGACTCCCGGTAGGTAGACTCGCCTGACAGAGTCCGCCCCCCCCCGGTCCGCCACCGCCGATACCTTCTTATTCATGCACTTTACATCCTGTGATATGCTTGCTGAGGGATGCCCGAACCTGGGTCAAGCGTCCTCCTCCCGGAGAACGGTAACCCACCCTTCTTATGCTTATGCCTGGGGCCGGTCTGAAGATGGACGCTGTGGGCTTGCAAGGAATATGGTAGTACCAGAACTGCAGCGACCGCTGCTAACGGAAATGTCGCAACCAATCGATTGCACGGCGGGTAGAGAGCACTCCTTATTTCTTCTGGCATCTGGAGCGTTGCTGACATGTGGTAATGAAGCTGGCGATACCCTGAAACATCAGCTCTCTACGGTCTCAATGGCTTCAGATGTAGTCATCGATATGCTTGCTGCCGGTGATCACACTTCGTAATCCTAACTTCTACCGCGTCTTTAGTGCAAAACTAGGCTCGCTCATAGAGGATCATCCTTAGGTTTGCCCTTTGTGCGACTGGTGCATTATACTCTTGGGGATATGGTCGCTATGGTTCTCTGGGTCATCGTGATTGCGATAAGAACTACGAGTTACCAGCCCGTGTACAGGGTCTTAGTTCGAGTATCATATGCCGCATCGCATGTGGTCGGTGGCACTGCATTGCACTGGCTAAAAGCCACAGCCTTTTTGTATGGGGTAGAAATCACGCGGGGCAATTGGGTCTTGGTTTCCTTTCTCGAAGTTGTGCTTCTCCTGCCATTATTTTACTTGAACCACAGAATAAGAAGAAGTCACTAGCTGTTTGTGATGTTGCTGCCGGTAAGCAAGCTTCTCTTTTGGGAGAGCGGTGTCTGTCTGCAATGCTCGTTCTTCACTATAAATTTGTCAGGGGAAGCACACACTATAGTGATGACCACTCCAGTCGCTGGTGGGGTATCTAGATTGACGTGGGGGGGGTGCTTGAGAATGCGGCTGTAGGTGCATGCATATACATGGGGCGATCCTGCAGACTCGCGACTGGGTGGCGTTGATATGCGTCGACATCACACCCCGCAAGCTATAAAGACCCTGGATGATGCTCTTCGACGGATGCGCTCAACAATATCTCATATGCCTCTCTCCAACAACCACTCCATAGTTTCTTGTGGCAGCGCTCACACGCTAGTTCTTACTACGGCAGGACAACTGCTTGCATGGGGCTGTGGTACACATGGCCAGCTAGGTTATGGCGATCTATGGGATCGCGAGGATCCAGTCATGGTCCCTACCTTGCGATCGGTAACTGCGTTTGCTGCAGGTGATCGGCACACTATTGCCGTCATAGTGCCCGAGTGGACTAGCTTGTTTGGCATACTGAACTTACGTCCAGACAGCGGAACAGGTTCAAAGGGCTACGAACCTAATGCATACGTCAGAACAAAAGGGCCGGGGCTCTACGCCGAAGCTAGTGTACGCATGGGGTTTTAATTCATTTGGCGAACTTGGTCTTGGTGAAGATATCTGTTATTTATTTTTAGATTTAGTCTTAGAGTACGATGTACACAGGTGATAAGCGTATACGCATCCAGCCTGTCCGATTACATGTGTTCAATGCACTTGACGTTGTTGGATGTGCTGCCGGGTCACGACATTCGATACTGCTAGCGTCTGTTGGTGATTCTGCCTACGGGGGAAACGAGCAGCCACTCGCAATGTTTAATAAGAAACTCCGTGTCTAGTTGGACAACAACAATAGACTCGAGCTGGGTCTACGCAGGTTCAAACACACACGAGGGACACATAATCCGAAGTATGGTCTACTTCGTCAAAAGATTAAGGAATTGGGAACATTGCCGGATGCAGAAACAATTTTTAAGCTCACTTGTGACGACTCCTCACTCCGCTATTGTCTCGACACTGTTCCTTCGCAAGCTGGAGAAACTCACCGTCGGTACACGTACGAAACTGTTGTTTCCTGCTATCCATGCCGGCAGACACCCGTAGATATTTGCGACCCGCAGAGGGTCTTGAACTTCTTATATGTCTGATCCGAGTATTCCCCTGTTTAGGTTTGCCGTGCTTGCGCACGCTGGTGCCATCAGAGTCATAATAGCGATGCCTTCTTTACGCTTTGGAAACACCACGAGGACATATGTGCTTGTGCGAGAAGTGGCTCTTGCCGCATTCGGTGGTCACGCACGCGGGCCGTTTTCGATGGTTTGGTTGCTGTCACAGCTGGAGGTGAGAATAGGGGCTTGCCATCGCTGCATATTAGTCGCCTCCGGGAACTGCTGCAGCTACTACACCCTGATAGTCTATCCGAGGATGATATCGACTCAGGTGAGGTGGCATTGTATTCACTGCATGGAAAATTAACGTGGTTTCAGTTTGAGCAATGGCACGAACCCTATTTTAAGGTAGATAACGCGGGTTTAACTAGCTCATCTGGGGGTTCTGTAGGAGAAAGAACAGGAAACTGAAAGGCCATACGCTTAGACACATCGCACACCTCCCTTCACCATGGTCTTAATAATAATAAGTGCCCAGGCGCATCAAGGCTGGTCGACCAGACGGCCATTTTAAGGTCATCGTGTTCTGACCATGCGTGTATAGGAGAAGCAGCTAGCTACATAGCAGGTCCGGGCTCGTGTGCATTCACACGCGACCTCGCTCCATCTTCGTGCCGTTATTGGCGTAATTGCAGCAGCAGGATGGCGAGCGTAGTGGGTTTCCAGCTTGACCTAACTAACAGTCTAACGCTGAGTTACAGCTACTGAATCAGTGCTGCTTCTGTGATGGGCAGAGTAGATTAGCGGCTACGCTCCCCCATGCCTACGCGGCGATCCGCGGAGCCCAAAGGCGGTGACGACGCCTGGCTTGGTCATTCAGCCAAATGCGGGGTTCGGTGTGGAGATCTGTGTGGAGATTCGGAAGAGGCTTGGTGATACCAAGTGCGATAACCCAGTAGTCCATCGACGACGACGTAATGATCGTGTCCGGTCGTAAGTTCTTCGTAGAGATTCTTCGAAACGTCTAACCAGGCGCAAGGCAATCGAGTGTTGCGGCCCTTAGTAAGATTCTGATCGGCTCGAATCGCTCCCAGTGACCATCAGTGACAAGCGCACAATACCCGCACCCTACACTCCCTCGGATCCCCGGGATAAACTTTCCCCCAAGTCAAGCTCAAGTTGAAGTAATGGTAGTCAAACGAATTGCCCGCGGACCCACCTCAGACCTCCACAAACAAACTCACCCCTCGTTCTTCTGCTGGGGTCTTTTCTTCTCAGCGGCTTTTGGACGTCTATCTGAAGCTGCAACCAGAGCGAGGGGGAGAAACTAGACCATGGTAGCCTAGCAGACTTCGGCATTTAAGAAGGGGAGTTCTTCCGGATAGCAGGGTCGGTCAAAGCCGCGTGTGGTACTTACGAAAAGAAAAACAACAGCTAACAAAAGGTAGGAGTCAATTAACCACACTTTTGCCATGCAATGTAAGTAAGTCCTCTCCGCATGCTTGGGAGCCGCGCAGAAGCTGAGTCGCGCAGGGCCCCGTGCTCAGCTAATGAACCGCCCCGATTGCCGCCACTATATATATATTCACGCCCCCTAGCGAGCGCGGGGGCCTGGGGACAGCGCGCGCATTGCTTTTTGGGCACCTTGATTGATCTTGCTAGGGTGAATTAGCTAAGAGTTTTCCCTCAGAGAGCGATTCTCCTGCGCACGGTCGGAACGCGACCCTTGTCCTAGTGTGCCGACAGATCCTAGCGTCCCCGACAGATACTTTTTCCGTCCCTATTCTATCTAGCGTGCGGCCGCTAACTAAAACTCATTCGATAAAAACGCTAGAGCTCCTTTAGTCCCGAAGACTCGAAGGGGGCGAGTACGAACGGCAGTATTTCTTACTTTTAGGTAAAGGCAACCTTAAAGACAACCTTCCTTCCTTAAAACCCACGTCAGCCGCGAGAAATCGCGCGATGCCGCATGAGAAGTGCACGTTGCCACTAGCCCCACGTCATCAATTAAAAAATATTTGAGTTCGTCGCGGCGGGTGCCCAATTTTTGAATGGTGCATATGAATGGGCTACGACCTAGTTGGTCCAGATAAAGCGCATTGCGACTATTTGCATCGCACTTCCTTTCGAGTCGACGTCAGGAAGCAGACCTCGTGGCGTGGTTTCTCATCTTGGCATGGTCGCGAAGTTAGCGAGGCCTGTATAATAGTAAGCTACAGAGCGACACCACCCGAACGCGACCTATTGTATTGATATATGTGTATATATATCACTGGCTCCTTCAAAAGTGGACCCGGAAATCATTAGAGTATATCCAAGCTGTGCAGTAATGCCCGATAAAGAGCGACTGAACTTGCATGCAGCTCGGAGGTGGTTGTTTCGTTTTAAAAAAAGGCTTTGCTTACGGCAAAGTACGTACTGTTCAACTCAGTACGCCTGGTTGCTACAACTCAGGCGATGACTTGGCCCTACGCGCGGAAAATCGCGCGAGGCGAGTGCTAAAAGTTCGCGCCTTTTGATAATTTTTTGCTACGGGTCGGCATCTCACATTATGCCTGCCTCTGAGCACACTGATTAGTCTCGAGACGGCTATGACCGTCGACAAGTGTGTCTGGTCGAGTTATACATTTTGGGGCTGTGGGAAAGAGAGAGAAGAGCAGACCCACTAGGATGCTGCGCGGGAGAAGAGTGAGAAGAGAAGAGCAACCTAGCACATTGCATTGGGCCCTTCTGGGCCGTCATTCGGGCAAAACGATCGAAAAACCAGGAGAAATTTGCCTGGGGGAAGACAGAGAAGAGCAGAGCCACTAGCCAAAGCTCCCACGAGAAGACAGAGAAGAGCAGAGGAAGTAGCCGAACATACTAGTCTCCGCTTGGGGACGAGAGCACTAGGTTGAAAATGGTACCTTACTGAGTCCCTATCCGGGAACTGAGGCATAATCTGTAAGCTGCCCGAACAAAGTTGGTACTTGTGTGTTTCTTTTCGTGCAAGCAAATTCCTGGTCTTTAATCGCCTTAGTGTGATCCTACAGGCTACGTGACGGAGCTGTTACATCGAAGGGCACGTCGGGAACTGGGCCAAGAACGAAGTCTTTTTAGCCATTTGCTCTTTCTCAGAAACTCTCCCACTTTCCCAGGACTTGGTGTAAAATATACTGCTAAACTTTGTTAAGCTTCCAAAAGGTATGGCGCGTGAGTAGGCTTCATGCTGGGTGGGACGAGGTCCATTCAGACGGAGTGGATTCCGGACGCTCAGTGGATCAGCCGATTTTGCAGCGCAATTTCAGTTAGACAGACTCCTGAGGCGTTGCGCCAATGAGTCCTAGTTATAAAATTACCCTGCGAATATCCTATACTGCGTGGTGACTTCGACATTTGGAAGTTCAAGCGCATAGTCGCTGTCACGGTCTGATCGAAGAGCTTAATCGAGCTATAGCCACGCTCCGACAAAATGGCGGGAAATTTTCGCTGGCGTATGCTTAACTAATGGGCTGTGCAATGGCACCGTGCGGGCAGCCTTGCGCTGAGAAAGCAGCTGCGTCGCGTGCAATGGTCCAACCCAAAAAAAAATTGCCACGCGAAAAATTAAGATATTTCCTAACGTAAGGGTCAAACTCTGTGGTCGAGCCGATATCGTGGTGAGGGCCGACTTTGAACAACGAACTAGGGGTCTATCTATGTTCTCCATTTGTGACTATATAGAGAGAATAGGGAGAGCAACCCAACTCGCACGCCTGGCTCCCGCGACATTATTAAATTGGTGCTCGGCCGATTTTGAATCGCAGGACGTATGGGGCTACTAGATTGGGCTTTCTGATGATGGCAGTTGTGGTTGGTACGTGCGGCTTGCTAGTTGGCATTAAACGCAGCCTCGGCGCGTTGCTGCTCACCGCTAGCCCTCTGCGGGATTCTAAAAGGCGCACTCTTCATGCAGGACCTCGTGCTTCTACCCTTCTCTCAGAGACTGGGTGCTGCACGCCACTATGTTTGCCAGCCTGCTCGATGCGCCCCACCCTTCCGACGATCTCTGCCGCTTATCCTGCCAGGCGTCTCGGCGCCCACTTTAGGCCACTTAGGTCAACTTGGTCAAGGAGCTCTAATTAATTCTGGTTCGCTAAGGTACGGGTTTGTCAGTCGTACCTCTCGCCGCAAACTGCACCTTAATGGCCAACGCACCCCAAAGGCATGCTTTTGCGGCCACCGAGTCTTTTCACGTCCTTTTGAATAATATTCAGTCTCCGTACAATTTTAAGAGTGCGACTGGGGCAGAATTTGAGCGCTACCGGAGGTAATTATTATGCGTACATTTCTGAGATCCTCGGTGACCCAAATGAAATACCAGGTACTGTGCTCGAAGATTACGTCGCCTTCGCAAAAGGAAAAAGCCCTTAGCTGATGATACAGCAGACTCTTCGAGGCAGCCTGGGATCACTGCAAAGCATGTTATCAAATTGCTCTTAGCGGAGCGATCGTGGGCATACGCAATGGAATTAAAGTTGCGCGCTCTAAGCGAGACCAATGTGAGCAGTGCTGTGCGGCAGCGGTGGCTTCGGCGATTGGTAAAGGCGATGGCTCACGGGAATGCGCTGCGCGAGCTTAGTGCATCTGCTGGTTGTGTCTCAATAAATGAAAGTGAAGCGTACGCAGCCTGGCTCAAAGGCCTAGCCTTGGAGTCGAAAGGTGATTACGGCTATGCTAAAGAAACATTCAACAGCGCAAGACTGACTTATGAGAGTCTTGCTGGCAAAGAGACAAATTCAAGTATTTTTTTAGAGCGCGCAGCAGACTGTACTGCAGCCGCACAGCGATGCGCATTCGCGAATTGTGAGCAACGGAGTGCGATAGAGGCCACACAGCCAGAAACCTCGGAGGCGGAAGTTTCGACAACTGGCACGCTCCAAACAGACAGTACAAGGGTGCGTTGGTGTGGACTCGATGTATATCTCCCACGGGTGCTCCAGGGGCGTCTCTCCTTGTGCAAATTAGATAAGGAACCGACAGTAGCTAATATTTTAGAGACCTGCTCCAGTGGAGGTAGAGGCCTATGCTTGAAATCTCGAGATAGTGTGGCTTCTCTCGACTCAACGTTACCATGTGAGGGACACTATGAAAAGCGGTTGCAAGAGCTGGAGGACCTCACGCTTCAGTTGCGCATGGAGGACGGATCTAACTTTATTGGCATCGACAGAAACACGCATTTATTTGAGCTCATCATGTCTCGCGTCACGTATGAAAAGTTGAAGCTCCTTTACGAGCGATGTGATGCTATAGTCGCAGAACGTGCCAGTTCGTGGCGATTTCGTGTACTCGACACTATTTCTATTGCGAATTGTAGAGTGCGAGAGCAAGACCTAGTGCCAGATGATATTTTGCACTTGATTGAGAACCTGATGCAAGTTTCAAGCGATATGGTTGGGCTAGCAGATGTCGGAGATGCAAAAGATGAGGCCCTCACAGAGGCACTTAATGCTCGAGCTGTTGTGCTCCTGGCGTACAACAGCCATTTTCTGGCCGAAACATATGCTATCTGTGCGTCTGAAGCCTCCAAGACCCTCAGACTTTTGCTTGAATCCGCTCGTATTGCTGATCGTGCGCTGCGGGAAGTTGAGGCATGCGAGGCTGTTCAGATAAGCAGGGAAATGGCCCACTTGCAAGATGCCTCTAGTGCTGCTGCATCCCGCATTAAAGGCATATGTTTCCTGCAGAGCCAAGGTTCCAATCCTACTGGCCTCTCTGGTCAGCAAATGATTTCGTTCACTCTCCTAGATAATATCGAAGTCCACGCTGCTTTAACCAACGCCGCAAACCTATGCATGCCCCCGACTCTATTCTTGATTTCATTCCCATTGAAAATGAGACTTGTCCCATGTCCGCCGATCCTTTTCAACCTTGCCCATAATCACCTTGGTTTGCCATCATTTGAGCCTAAATTGAGTTTAAAATCAGGTCGCCGCCTGTTTGGGTGGTTTCATCGCTAGAAGCTCGTGCTTGTTGTGGGTCGTTAGTCCGAACAATTAAAAATACTCTTGGCTTGAGAAACCAACGTTGGCTCTGCAACAGATGATTAAGAGCAATGTATTTAATCAATCTCATGCCAATACTTCGCTAGGAAGCATGCAAATCTACACCCAAAACAAGTACCAAACTCAAATCTAAGCCGCCGAGAGAGCCTCACAAGTTTAGCCTTGGGAAAGCACAGGCTGCACAACAACGCCACTGTAGAGCCACTATTCGAGTCGGTAGAATGGAAATACAGCAGATTACGCCTATCGTCTCTTGGGCATCGAGTCAGCATCGTGCCATACGTCCCCGCGAGAAATGAAATCACTGCGTTGCATTAGATATTTATCAGTGCGGGTTGAAAGTGATTGTTACTCGCTCTGCCGCGGACAAAGGTCGTTGGTCAACAGGTCACGTGCCCCCCTGTAGTCGTCGGGTTTGGAGCGTGGCTATGTTTTTAAATTATAGTTCGAGCACCCTTCGGGTTCGTGAAACGATAAATGTTGTATGGTTACATTTCTACTAGCCGCGGCGCCGCCATGTTTAGTTATTTTTGTAAATAGGAGATCTGATATTAATGGCACTGGCAATTGAAAAAAAATTAGAGGTAACTGGGAAAAAAAGAAATTCATCTTCTTGAGCAGGGAGAAGGCCCTTAGAAACTTGTTCCTATATTTATCTTCCTTTATTTATTTATTTATTTATTTGCTTTGCTTAGAGCTAGGCCGCCTAACCACGACCCGCCGAGGGGGCTGCGTGACCGAACGCCCGCCCCGCCCCCGCCCTCGTACGCCGTCGCCCCGAGTGTTAGCTCGGAGGCGGCGACGGCGAGGGGGGAGCAGGCCGGACACCGGAATCCCAGGGCCGCGACGGGGGCGCATCGGGGGCCGCCGCGGGGTAGCGGCGCCCTACCCGGAGGGGCGCGTCCGGGGGTCGTACCAGTTCCGCCGCCACCTCCCGTCGCCGAAGTTCGTGGCCCGAAACTTCGACGACGATGGCACTGCGGCATCGGGCAGCGGCGTATTATTTCGCTGGCCAGCGTTTTAGTAATTTTTGCCTTTTAAATGCGCGTCTAACTCGGCCGGATCGTCGAGTTAGACCGCGAACCCACTTGCGAAGTGGGCCCGGAGCTCGCGATCTATCGAAGTGTCACGGGGTGCGACGAGCGTAGAGGCCGTCGCGGCGAGCAAGCAGCCCCTTTTGCATCAGCAGCCTTTCGATATTATCCCCTCCCCGCCGCGATTTCGGTTGCTCTGGGGCCTCGCAGCGTTGGATATCGTAGAACGTTTGCGGCTGCCCGTGGGGCAGTTTTGCATGCGTTCGCAGCCCCAAAATTCGTAGAGCTAGCCCCATCACCGCGAAACGCCGAGACCGTCGGATCGGCCTCACGCGACGCCAAGACGGTCACGATGGCGCATGAACTTGCCCGTAGCTTCGCCCTGTGGTGCCCGGGCAGCAGTGCCACGGGCGTACACTTATTAGCAACCTCGCGACGAGATTTTGTGCTTACGAAAGCGGTTGACGGCGTTGGCGCGCCCACAGAGGCCGCGGGACCTCGCGCTCTCAGCGCAAAGCAACGCACTGCCAGGCTAGGTGCCAAAACGCACTCCCGAGGCCCGCGCTGCCTCCGGTGCCGCTTGGGGCAGCCAAACGACGCACATTTTAAAAGGCAGAAATTACTAAAAACGCTAAAAAATCGCGTGACTCGAAACCTTTATGTCGCAGTGAGGGGGCCCGGCCCGGGGGGGATTTTGCCCTGTTTATCGCCGCAGAAAATCTTTTAAAGACGGACGGCAATGGGTCGACCCAGACAGTCGGCGATGCGAGCACCGGTATGAATCTGGCAAGAAAGATAGTCTGTGTTTTTATGAGATTGGTGCACTTGCCGATAACACGAGCTCGGGTATATGGGGACCGAGCTCGGCGGCCTCAACCCACTTCATCTTAATGTAAAT
>JACLAA010006302.1_pt1 | contig 13070 bp, 6 predicted proteins | sample 8027891 | NCBI WGS metagenome assembly JACLAA01 (sample SAMN15724900, study PRJNA655200) | protist metagenome | isolation source: fluorescence activated cell sorting (FACS) single amplified genomes of... | place: Spain: Blaines Bay Microbial Observatory, Mediterranean Sea | collected 2016-01-19 | reverse complement strand
CTGGGACTGGAAAGACTTTGTTAGCCCGAGCGGTGGCCGGCGAAGCTGGCGTGCCGTTCATTTCAGTCGCCGCGAGCGAATTCGTGGAGTTGTACGTCGGAATGGGCGCATCGAGAGTGCGCGACGTGTTCGCCCGAGCTCGCGCGCAAGCGCCGGCGATCGTGTTTATCGACGAAATCGACGCCGTCGCCAAAGGCAGATCGGACGGTAAAATGAGAGGCATGGGCAACGATGAACGCGAACAGACGTTGAATCAATTATTGACGGAATTAGACGGATTCGATGCCGACACCAGTCGATTAGTGATATGCATAGGCGCGACGAATCGACCGGATACGTTAGATGCTGCATTACGACGACCCGGCCGATTCGATCGCATCGTCCAAGTCGATAAACCGGACGTCCAAGGTAGACGCGAAATTTTAGACGTCCATGTCCAAACGAGAGGTTTGCCTTTGGAAAATAACGCACACAACGGAAAGAAAAGCCTGTTAGACGAAATCGCGACGATGACGAGCGGATTTACTGGAGCAGACCTCGAAAATTTGGTCAACGAAGCCGCGTTACTCGCCGGTCGCGAAAGCAAAACCATCGTCGGTAAAGAAGAGTTTGAAAAAGCAGTCTTACGAACCGTCGCCGGCGTGGAAAAGAAACGCTCGTTGCTAGGTCCGAGAGAGAAATTCAACGTCTCCGCGCACGAGGTTGGACACGCGATCGTTTCTCAAACCATCGGGACGTTACTCCCGGGATCAACCAAACCGGAACAGATTTCAATCGTAGCCAGATCCGGAGGCGCGTTGGGTTTCACGTACACGCCGCCAAACACGGACGAACCGGAACGGAAATTAATGTTCGCGGATGAACTTCGAGGGCAAATCGCCACGTTTATGGGTGGACGCGCAGCGGAAATGATCGCGTGTAAACGCGTAAGTACGGGAGCATCGGATGATATTCAACGCGCGACAATGTTAGCGTATAAAGGTTTTGCCGAGTGGGGTTTATCCGCCTCGGTCGGGCCGATATCCATACCGACGCTCTCCTCGGGCGGCAACCCGGAAGATTGGTCGTTTAGCGATCGCGCGAAAGAGTCCGGTCACGACGTCGAAGGTGAAGTGACTGGGTTGTTAAACGCGGCTTTGGTTGTGGCGTGCGAAACTTTACGGTTGAACGAAGCGTTGTTGCGCGAAGCCTCGGAGGTTTTAGCGAAAGAGGAAAGAGTTCAAGGCGATGCTTTGAGGGCGTATTTAGATCGCGCGAAAGCGCCGGCGAGTCTCGCAAAATTTTTAGAAGGGAAATACGATGTCCCGACGCGAGAGGATTTTAAACTCTTAAACGCGATGCCTTTGCCTGCATTTGAAGTCGCGAAAGCTTTAGGAGGGTCGACGGAAAATGATAATCACGATGGAGGGAACAGTGGTAGTAACGACAAAGTCGCCCCGAGATAAAAAAAAATGTGAGAGCGAGAGATTAGAGTGGTACATTGCGCGAATAGTTCATTAAAAAAAAGAATACACAACTACACATACCTACCTACTTACTATGGTAACACGCCCACCTCCGCTCCTCAAAAAATGCTTTTTACGCGTTTTCACTAAAATACGGCGCGGGTTGCCTTACCTTTAACTCGCAGAAGGACTCGAAAACGTCGCTTTCAAACTTTTCTTGTTGACTTTTCCCATCGCGTTTCTCGGTATAGACTCCACTACGTATGTTTTCGTGATCCATTTTTCACTTGTCAAGTGCTGCCTCGTCCACGCTTTCACCTCATCGTCGAAAGAGTTTTCACTGAAATTCGCGGTGGATTTATACTCGTCGGTAGGCGCGACTATCGCTACGGCGCGTTCGCCGTAATGTTCATCCGCCTCGCCGAAAACCGCAACTTCTTTCAAAACCGTTCGTCCTAAACCTTCTAGGACTCTCGCCTCGATTTCCAACGCGGATACTTTCTCGCCGCCGACTTTGAGGACGTCCACGGAAGCGCGGCCGACGATGCGCCAGTCTTTCTTATCGTTGGAAACGGAGACGACGTCGCCAGTTTTAAAGTGTCCGTCGGAAGTAAACGCCTCTTTCGTGGCTTTTGAATTGTTCCAGTACTCTTTAAATATCCCTGGGCCTTTTACGAGTAACTCGTTCGTAGCTTCGTCTAAAATCATACACTCCGAGTTTGGTAACGGTTCGCCGACCGATCCCGGTACACGACTGGCGAAATCAAGCTTTTGCGAAAGCGCCATGCCGATTTCCGTCATCCCGTATCGCTCCAACAAAGGCGATTGGTTTTCGGTCAACGCGTTCCATTGATCTAAAATAGATGTCGGGCACGCCGCGGAACCGGATACGCACAAGCGAAGCGCTTTCGCCTCTTTCGCGCACTCCGCTCGCGTCGATACCGGTGTTCTTTTCATCGTTCCATCGTCGTTCTCATATCCTTCTTCTTTCTCTCTCCTCCTCCTATCTGCGTTATCGTACACGTCCAACTGTCGCAATGCCATCGCGTACATAGTTGGAACGCCGTAAAACATTGTGATTGGCGGTCCAGAGTTTCGCATTCGTCGCCAAAAATACCTCGAGTCAAACTTGAACGAATCCGTAAACTCCACCGTCGCGCCGCTCGCGTGCGAAGCCAAGATACCATTCACAAACCCATGCACGTGGTGTAAAGGCAAACAGTGCAACAAACGATCCTTCTTTGAAATCTCCCAAGACTCGCTCAACGTTTTCGCCTGCGAATACAAACTCTGTCGGGTGTGTAAAACACCTTTCGGTTGACCGGTCGTGCCCGACGTGTATAAAATCAACGCGCCTACTAAACTACCACTACTACTACTCGTACTACTCGTACTACTCGTACTACTCTTACTACTCCTATCATTCATTCTAACGTCTTTTAACCAATCCTTGTGAAACTCACACGGCTTGAGCGCCCATTTTGGAATTTTATGTATCCTTCGTATCTCTGCCTCTCCACACGTGAACACGTCTTCTTCATCTTTCTTTCTGCTCGAGTTCGCGGCGTTTGTTCTCGGCGGCACTAAGCACGTCTTCATCCCACTATCGTTCGCGACGTGCGCTCGATCCTTCTCGTCTCCGAACGCCGAAACTGGCACCACAATCCCTCCGCGCATCCATATCGCGTACACAGACGCTACAAATTCAGCGTTTGGTGTGCAATACACTCCAACTCTGTCCCCGACGGACACGTCTCTTAACGCGTTCGACCGCGACACCGTGTAACTGAAATTGAACAGTTTTGCAAACGTGATTGCATCCAAAGGTCCATTCGAGGCCACGCCAGATGCGATTGCCGGTCTGTTGGGATGTCGCGCGGCGTTTTGGCACAAGAGCGAAAGTATATCGTCGTCGTCGTCATCGTCGTCGTCATCTTTCGTCTTCAACGTGGTTTCCTCGTCGTCGTCCTTTTCCGCCGTTCCTTTGGCCGTCGTCGTCGTCCAAAACGTCGCACAACGTTGTCTTCGGGAAAGTGGTGATGTCGCGAGACGATGATGCCATCTCCTTTGTCCGCTTAAACTGCTTTTGCTGTGCGCATTTGTTTTTTGCGCCGCCGCATGCGCATGCGCCGCGAGTCTTTCCAGTCGCGCATTCCCCCCACCAAAAGTCGTCGTCGTCGTCACTGTCGTCGTCGTCGTCGCTAAAACTCGCGTTGTTGTTGGGGTGGTCGCCGCCATAAAAGTCCGTCGCATGACCGACAAAGACACCAACACAAAAAAAGCGGAGAGAGGACGAGACGACTCTTTTTTTTTGTACAAAACTCGAGAGCGTTTTTTTTTTGTCGAAAAAGGACCAAAGTCAGTTTAGGGTAGCAAATGCAGAGAATTCAAACCCTAAATGAAAAAAAAACGTGGCTGTCCTCCTTCGATCTCTTTCTTCGTTATTATTCTTTTTTGCTGCTGGACGGATCTCGTTATCTGTCGTGTGTTATTTCGTTTCGTTCCCTCTCCTTCGTGTCAAACTCTTTCTTCTCGGTGTGTTTTTTGCTTCACATTAAAACATCATCAAATCCATCATCATCATGGCGTTCACGAAAGCCTTTTACGAGCAAGCGTTCGAACGCAACTTGAAAGCGCAGACGACGACGACCAGACAACATGTAGACACCGTTGTGCCGACGATGACGCACACGCAACGCGCGACGACGACCGCGATGTTCACCGCGCACAGTAAGAAAGAAGTGGTGCGTCAAATTTATAGCTTTTTTTTTGTGTGTGTGCGAATATATATGCGCGAACTTTTTGTCGAAATATGGGGGGCGAGGGAGAGATCGGACGGATGGTTTCCTCGACGCGCGCGCGAAACGAGCGAGGAAGTAATTTTTGCGCGACGCGGGAACGATTTGGACGCGCGCGCGACGTCGCGCGACGCGCTTTGCGCGCGATGATGCATGCGACGTTTCGGACCGATTTTTGGGGCCGCCAAAAGATGGTGATGATGATGATGATGATGATGGATTAGTTTTTTATGCGCGTAAAAAAACCATCGTGTGTTCTCTCGCTTGGAATCGGCGCGACGGTGGACGCGCGAGACGCGCTCGAGGGTGGATTGCTCGTCGATCTTTGACTCGGTTTTACCGGGCGATTGGAAAGATCTGGATTCTTTTTTTTCCTCTTTGGTGGTAAAGAGTCACATCAACTCACCCATTTTGACTTTTCTCTTTTCTCTGCTCTAAAATGTAGGACCCGCTCGGTTTCTTGAAAGATTTAGCGGCTGGCGGCGTGTCCGGTTCCATCGCGAAAACCGCGACCGCACCGATTGAAAGAGTCAAACTTTTGATCCAAACGCAAGACGCGAACCCGAGAATCGTCTCTGGTGAAATCCCGAGATACACCGGCATCTTGAACTGCTTCACGCGAGTCTCCGCGGAACAAGGCGTCGGCTCCTTCTGGAGAGGTAACACGGCCAACATCGTCCGTTATTTCCCGACGCAGGCCTTTAACTTTGCATTCAAGGATACGATTAAGGGATTGTTTCCGTCGTATTCGCCGAAGGATGCGTTCTGGTCGTTTTTTGCCGTCAACATGGCGTCCGGAGGTTTGGCCGGCGCAGGTTCTTTGTTGATTGTGTACCCGCTTGATTTCGCGCGTACTCGTTTGGCCGCGGATGTCGGTTCAAACAAGGATCGTGAATTTACTGGCTTGGTTGATTGCATCGGCAAGACTGCCAGAGCTGGTGGCGTTACTGCTTTGTACAGGGGCTTTGGCGTCTCTGTCCAAGGTATCGTCGTGTACAGAGGTTCGTACTTTGGTCTCTACGATACCGGGAAGGGTGCCTTGTTGACCAAGGACTCTTCTATGATTGCGAAATTCGTCGTCGCGCAAGTCGCAACGAATGCCGCGGGTGTCTTGTCATATCCGTTTGATACCGTTCGTAGACGTTTGATGATGACGTCCGGTAAGAAGGGCGGCGCCGCCGGTCCGACGTACAACGGTACCATGGACGCGTTTGTTAAGATTTACCAAGCCGAAGGCGCGGGCGCGTTCTTCAAGGGTGCGTTCTCTAACATTTTGAGAGGCGTCGGTGGTGCGATGGTTTTAGTCATGTACGACGAAATCAAAGCCATCATCAACCCGAACTAAGAGTAATATTTTAACAACCCAACTTGCTATAATTAGAACGAGAGAGAGAGAGACAAAATAAATAATAATAATGTAATAAATCCTGTGTTGATGTCTTCTACCCCACTATCTATTAATATACATACATATTAATCATGAGTATATACTACCTATGTAGTATTATATGAGCGACATGGTATTTCTACAAGCTGTCGTAAAATGCGACTTTCCTATTTATTGCTGCCATCTTCTCTAAAATTATGTGTTACACTGGCCCGAATAAAATTTCCGCGGCCGCGTCCTTCCCGTCTCTGGTTTTCAAGCTATCCGCGAAAGCGCTCGTTTCGGTTTGAGTAAAACTGTCGTTCGACAAATATGCCATGTCCGTGGTATACAGGCCAGATTCGAGACCTAAATCGAGAACAATATTCCACGTGACTTGGTGTAATTTCGTTCGTCCTGGTTCGCCGTACACTTTCGTGACAATCCCACACGCGTAATTGCTCTCGGACACGCTCTTACCTTTTGGCATGCGCACTCGCACGAGTCTCTCGTTTAAATCGAATCGCTCGGTAATGTTCCCGGATTCTATCTTCGCTGAACCGAGGACAAACGCCACGTCTGTTCTAGAAATGAGCTTTTCCGAACACACTCTGTGAACGTCCCGTCGAGAGTCGATGTCTTTGTTCTCGTGCGCACCAGCGTTGTCCGCGTCGGCGTCTTGTAACTCCGTCGTCGGCGACGGGGTGTTCGGTAAAACGTTGGTTCCATCCTCTTCCTTTTCGTAACTATCATCATCACCATCGATACCTGCTCCCCCGAAATCGTCGTTGTCGTCATCTACGTCGTTATCTAAAATTCTATTCGTGTTCTCAAATTCTTCTTCTCCTTTGTCATCGAGGTCTTGATACAGATGTTCGTACGCGTTTGCCGTTGACGGTGGTGCTGGCGTTTTCCCCACATGCAGAGATGTTGGTATGGGATTGATATCATAATTGTGTACCTCTTCCTGTTGTTGCTGTTGCACTTGTTGATGGCTATCCGTTTGAGTACGAAAATATCCAATATCTTCGCTACTTCTTTGACTTCTGAAATCGCAACTCGTGTTCTCCGGGGCTTCTTTCTTCGCACTAAACGAAGTATACTCCTCCATTGTTCTTTGCAACGTTTCAATCGTCTCCAATACCGCCTTCTCGAACAAAATCTCCTCGCATTTAGCCACTTCTTCGTCGCCGTTCGAGCCGGTGCCTTTTTGCCATAGAAAAACGACTTTTTGCGGATGCTCGATGCATTCAAACGCTACGGTCGGAAACGTGTTCCTCATTCGATTCACCGCGATACCTCTGCTCCCGATAAAAAAAGACAGCGCTTCTGCGGCATAAACGACGGCAGTTTTACTCTCCACATTATTGTTGCCTCTGCGACCGACGAGCTTCACGCTCGCCCTTTCGCACTCCCCAGGTTTGCTCATCGCTCTGTCGAACTCGAGAAACTCAACCGCATCGAAATCTCGTCTCAGAAAGCCCCCACTCGTCATCTCCGCTCGAACCAGACGTCTTTCTTCGCGAACGACGTCTACTACGTTTTCCGAAAGCGATAAGAGAGGACCGGGGCCGCCTCGTTTACGCTTATTGTTGTTGTTGTTGTTGTTGTTGTTGTTCTTCGTCGCTGTAGTGTCTGCGATTACGTCACTCCCCGAGTTACCAATCGTGTACCCTTTCGGCACATTATCACTCTTTCTCTTTGTCCTAAATACTTCCTCAATCGTCGTTGGTAAACCTCTCAACGCCTCTGGTCGATTTGGTGCTTCAAAGGTTCTCAAGTAAATGTTTTCGCCTTCAAAACGGACGCCAGACTTTACTTTTGTCTCGAGCGTTCGACGCCATTTCTCTCTCGATATCGATTTAGGAAGCTGCACGAATGCGGCGGTGCACCCGTGCGCGTCCGTCTCGTCCAGAATTTTGATCGTCATCGATCTATCTTCTTCTTCTTCTTCTGTCTCTTCTTCGTTTTCCAAGTCGAGTAAAAAACGCATCAAGTTCGAAACGTCCGATTCGGTCACTCGACGAGGGTACCCGAACACGAGCAATCGACGGTCGCGTGCAGATAACGGCCATCGCGATTCCTCGAGCATCCCAGGCGCCCTCGTGCGTGCGACTGGATTCGATTTCAGCGTACAAAAGCGTTCATTTCTTTTGCTTCTTAATTCACACAGATCTCTGTGAATTAATTTTGTTGTGGCGAATAATGCGTTACTTTTTCGTACGTCTTTTCATTCAAAGATGCATGCGTCTAACTACGTACTGGTACAATATTCTAAAATATGTATTTTAATGCTAGGTACCTACGCGCAGCCACCTCTTTATTCCACCCCTGTACGTGTTTAAAAGCCGAACCAACCTTTCCTTTTATCTTTAAGCAAGCCGTAGACGCCGCCGGTTTTGTCGTCTCGGAGTTCTTTGGACCCCTCCCCGGCAACGTCGTCCGGGTCTCCTCCTCCGTCTCCGTGTTCTTCATCGGCCGGTGCCGGCGCTATTTGCGTTTCGAGAACCGTGGCTAATCCGTCTAAATAGTTCCCGATGCCTCGTAAGTTCACCGGCGTGGTGATGGAGTTGAGCGTGCCCACGGTGCTTTCTTCTGGGCCATAATAGCCGCACTCGATTTTGTTTAATCGGTTGATGGCAGCTTTCATCGCGCAAAAACCCAGGACGGGGACTTTGACTTCCACCGCGCACGTTTCCTCGTTCGTCGAAGGATCGATGGAGCAGTTTTCTTTGTGTATCAAAGTATCTTCGCACTCGTACAAGTTTTGGAAGGGAGGCGTGGTGGTGCATTTTGATTCGTCGAACGGTGGTGTTGGGGACATTGGCGGCAACGGCGACGGCGGCGACGGCGCCGGGTGTTCGTTGAGCGTGGACCACAAGCTCGGTGGGCCTTCGAATTGTTGGCAGGACGGACAGCCGTATTTAATCAACCACGCGTCTGCACCGGTGAACATGTCCCAGGTGGCGTGGTTAGTATGGTTTTCGCTGACTGTCGAAGACGAAGAACTCGTCGTCATCGACGGAAACGGCAAACGCATCATCAACCATCCTCGAATGTCCTTATCAAACGCCTTTGCGTTTTTGAACATTCGGTACGTCGATTGTACGTTTTCCACGTTCCATTTGCTAATGTCGCCGTTAAAACTAGCCGCATTTCGGAACATTTTATCCATTCGGGTTACCGAACTGACGTCCCAATTGCTAATTCCGACATCTTTGAAGGACTCTCTGTTCTCAAACGCGGACGACATATCCATCACTTTAGAGACATCCCACAAGTGGATTGCGCCGTGCGAACCACTCTCGCAATTCCCTCCCGGCGCTAAACTTAAACATTCCTCTATGCTATCTAAAAACTCCTCCTGCTTCACGCACGCCGTGCACGAGCACTCGCTCAGCACGCTCGAATCGTTCGGACAGGAAAACTTCTTGTACCAATCCGTTGCGTTTTTGAACATGTTCGCGCTCGTCACTACTTTCCGGGTATCCCACTCCAAAATGTTCTTATTAAAACTTGCCGCAAACTGAAACATCCCGTGCATGTTCGTCACCGAGCTCGTGTCCCATCCACCAATTTTCCTCGTAAACTTCGTCGCGTTATAAAACATTCCGCTCATATCTTTAACCTTCCCTGTCTCCCACGTTCTCACGTCGCCGTTAAATTCGCGACAGTTGAAAAACATCCAGTGCATACTCGTCGCTTGACTTACGTCCCACGAGCTCAACGATTCGGGGTTAAACTCGACGTGGTTTTCGAACGCTTTATCCATATTCGTCACTAAACTCACGTTCCATTCCGAAACTGAGCCATACAAGCTTCTCGATCCGTAATCGACGCATTCGCCGTCCTCCGGCGCTTCTTCCAAGCATCGCTCTATGGCAGACTTGAAGGTGGAATCCGTCAAAGGTTTTCGCGCGATGGTATCGGGAATCATTTCCACGGAATACGGGACGTATCTCGTCGTAACATTCTCATCGCTATTGCCAAGCGGTGCTCTCTGAAGAAGAGTACCACCAAAGGACGGATTCCTCGTCGTCATCGAAGGTGCGAAAACAGTTCCAATCGAAAGCGAGACGAGGGAGAACAAAACGAGCACCAAAGACATTATTATTTTCCCCAAACTGCGCTGTGCTGTATTCGACGCCGTGTCGCGCGACGCGCCATCGCCCGGTCTTTGCCGATCGAGGATGGTCGTCGTCGGTAACAACTGTTCGCGCTCGTCGTCGTGCGTTCGAAGAAGAGACCTCGACGAAGCCGACATTTGAGGCTGACGACTCTTTCTATGTATGATGGAGCTCAAATTTGTGCCGCGGATGTAGAGTGACGAGCTGCTGTAAAAAGGAGACTTCGGTGCTTTCGCGGCGACGCATATAAAATGAATAGAATTCTTATTATGTAATCGTATCGTGAACAACGTAAATAAATAAACTCTTTCTTTCTCTTTCACACTCTCTCTAGTTCTCTCTAAATGTATAAACTAATAACAGACTAATAAAATACCCTCTTTCTTGTACAAATTGTATCGCTCACGGGTCACCTTGCACGCTCGCCTCATTCGCGATTTCAGCCGCGATATCGTCGATAAATATTCCAGAAGCTTTCGATGACTTTTTCACCTGCGCCGGCTTTGACGAAACTCTTTTAGCACCAGGGAGATCGGGGATTTGGATACCTCTCGCCAATTTTTCTGCTTGCAAGTTCTTCTCGAGTTCTTCGCGGCCCATCGAAGCTTCGATGGAGTCTAATCTCTTTTCGAGATCCTTCGCTTCCTGGTCGAGGTTGATTGGAGTCATTTTTATGTTATTTGGTTGCTGCTGCTGCTGCGGTTTCGGTTCTTGTTGTTGTTGCTGCTGCTGCTTTTGCTTTTGCTCCTTGACGTCGTTCACCACTTTCGCTTCGTTCACGGCGCCTTTCTTCGCTTTCATCGCTTCCTCCGCTTTCTTCTTTTCCACTTGTTCTTGCTCTGGCGTTTTTCGCTCGGTGGCAATCAAGCGCATCATGCCATCCGGTTTCTTTTCGTAAACGCCGTCTGGTCGAACCGGGGCAGCCTTGACAGTCACAACGGTTGGCTTTTTCGTAGTAGCAGCAGTGGTGGTTGGCTTTGCAGTTGCCGCAGCTTTTTCGTAGACGCCGTCTGGTCGAACCGGGGCAGCCTTGACAGTCACAACGGTTGGCTTTTTCGTAGTAGCAGTAGTGGCGGTTGGCTTAGCAGTCGCCGCAGCTACTACAGCAGGTTTCGCCTGTTGTTGCCGTTGTTGATCGGCTGCTGGTTTTGATGCCGCAGCAGGTTTATCAGCTTGAGCAACTGCCGGTTTCGGCACATTCACCTTCTTCAACGTGCTACTGTGCGCGTGATGGTGCTTCATGGCCAATCTAGCCGCCTTTCTCGCCGACTTTGTAGGTTTCATCGGCAATTCACCCAAATACGCCGCATTGCACGCGTCAACGTACGTGTCCGGATCGTCCTCCTTGGCACACGTGTGGAACAACTCGTCCATAAAGAAATGTCCATTCCCAGAGTCCAAGTGGTAATCGTGCCAGATGGATTGCGATTGGCCGTTCAAAGTCGTCATATACACCCCCATCGGCGATTTCGGCACTTGCAAGTACGAACCCACACCCTTCGCGGCGCCGTCGGCGGACGACGCACACTGTGCCTTCGCAGACTCATCGTAATCCCACTCCACAAAGGTGGTTTCGAGACCACTAGCTCCTTCGTAACACGTCGGCGTTTCATCCTCGGATGAGACTTCGCCGTTCGTATCGAACGTGTCAAATCCAACGTAGGCGTCTTGTTGCATGGCTAACATCGGTCCAGTGCACAAGTCGCCGACGCACACGGCGGTGACGAATTCGTCCAAACGCACCGAAGTGCCGAGTTGCAAGGAACCGACGACGGAAGAAGTGATATCTTCTGGATCGGCTTGAATCGTAGAGCCTAAGAATTCCACCGCGGCAGTGTTGTTAGAAACGGTGATTTTATATCGTACGTCACCCTTGACGTGGAAGTTGATTTCACCCGGCACGTCCGCTTTGAAGAAATACGGCATGCGAAACCTCGCCGCCAAGTTTGTCTTCATGTACACGCCTGGTACGCCTAATGTGATAATCTCTTCCTTGTTAATTACGGGCGGTCCTGTATCGGTCAAATCGAACAAGTCGCCGTGTTTGAACATGGTATTCGCGGCTTTGAAGGATGCTTTGAAGTTGATGGACGTCGCCAATTCGGCTTCGTAATCGACGTTTCGCGTCTTCTTCAACGCGTTCGTGAAAGACATTCTCGCAGATTCCATGGCTTCGTTGTAATTCTCCACGTTCAAGAGAGATCTCGAGCGTCTCTTTTCCTCCTCAGATTTTTTCTTCGAGAACGCTTTATCTTGCAACGGATCCTTTTGAAACTGCGCGCGCAAGTTGTTGATCTTCAATAAGATGCGTTCCTCAACTAACGACGCGTGGTCGACGGAACCACCCGTGTTCGCTTCTCGTTGGATGATATTTGCCGCGCTTCTCAAATCAACGGTTGGTATTTGAATCGTCGTTTTCAAGTACGTCTTCGACTTAGTTTTCTCTTCGCTGCTCAACAAATTTCGTCCGACTGTCTTCTTCTCGGCACCAGCCAAACCTTCCTCGGTGAAAGCTTTAATCTTTTCGATGGAATCTTTCGATTGCGACGCTTCAGTTTTACCCATTCTGGATGTTCGCCCGATTTGGTTGTTGTTTCCGCACGTCGCGTCTTTAACTTGCGCCAACGACTTCGTGATGATTGGTTTGAAGTACGTTCGGTACGTGTCGACGATGCCTCGCGCAACTTCCATCGGAATCTCAAACTTGTTCATCGTAATGCATGAAACAAATTCCGGGGACAACAATTGCGCTCGGAACATTGACGGTCGATACTCAGACGCGTGCAACTTTTCCGGCCATTCCATTTCAAATTGACCGGACATATCTTGGTGCGGGAACGTATCCACCGGGACAGAGAAGCACGTTTCTCTGCCACCCAAAGTGGCGATCAACGCCTGTTCGCCCAACTGGTGTGCCGAGTGACCTAATGGTGCCATTTCGTGACCTTTGCTGTTCACCTCCGCAGCATCCGCGTCACCTCTCAACAATTTACGGATGGAGTCTCTGAACACGTGTTCGTTATCCGGATCAAAAATGTCCAACATTTCACCGGTCAATGAAGGAGAAGAAGAAGAAGAAGAAGAAGATGGAGAAGAAGTTTTTGCACCGCCTAACGAAGCCGTAGCGGACGCCGAAGCTGCAAATCTCGAGTTGAACGCTTCCGCTAAGGCGTTCGGATCCGTCGGGAACATTCTCACCATCGTAAAGTTCGCGACGGCGTCAATCTTTGTCGGCAATTCGGTGCACAAGTTTTCCAACGACTGCGCCAAGTGCGCCGATGGCGTTTGATCCACTTGGCATTGAATTTTGTGTAACGCAGACTGCATAGAGCAG
>JACLAA010007041.1_pt1 | contig 13079 bp, 8 predicted proteins | sample 8027891 | NCBI WGS metagenome assembly JACLAA01 (sample SAMN15724900, study PRJNA655200) | protist metagenome | isolation source: fluorescence activated cell sorting (FACS) single amplified genomes of... | place: Spain: Blaines Bay Microbial Observatory, Mediterranean Sea | collected 2016-01-19 | reverse complement strand
GCTTGCTCGTTTTCAGCAGTATCACCATCATCGTCCGGTACGACTATATCCTCTTCATCGTCAACGTGGCCTCTCGCGCGATCTTCTTCTTCTTCTTCTTCCTGAGAAGAAGAAGAAATTCGACCGGATGGATCGTCGACGTCGAGGTTGACGTCTTCATCTGGCAACGCATCCATGCTCGATAAATCTGGTCCAGAAGACGCGGAAGAAGTTTCCTCCGTCGTCGTCGCTGTACTGCTAGAATCAACAACCATCGGCGGTCGCGGTGGCACGACACCGTTAGAGAACGAAGAGGAAGTGATGATGGGCGCCTGGGGCGTTGGAATAGTTGTTGAAGAAGACGCGATTGTCGTCGTCGGTTGTTCCTGCTGTTGCGACACGAACGTCGTCGGCATCGGCTCTTGAGCCGTGGTCGTAGCCGCCTCCGCCGCCGCTGCCGCCGCTAACGTTCCCGCGCTTGGCGTCGCCGCGCCGTCGTCCAAACTCAAACCAATATCTTGCGATAACGCGTCTTCGGTATCGTTCGGCGCATCGTCGACGAGTAAAGAACTCGCGTCTTGACCTTCTCTCGCTAAGATATCCGCCGCCGAGAGCGCCGTAGAGCTCGGGACTTTCGATAACATATCCGTAGAATCGTACGGTTTCGGTTTTTCCGAAACAGAAGAAGTTTGCGTTTCTTCCTCCTCCTTCTTCTTCGAAGGCGATTCAGACGAGTCTTTGTCGTCGTCGTTATTGTTATTCTTCTTCTTCTCCTTCTTCTCCTCCTTCGTCGGTTTCTTTTCGACAACTTTCGGCTTCGGTTTCTCCACTTTCTTCTTCTTCGGCGGGTTCTTCAACAACGAATCGAAGCCGATATCGTCTTCCAATTTGTTACTTTTGTTCCCGCCGAGCGACGCCGTCTCGCCCTTTTCAGCCGGAGGATTGGATTTCTTCTTTGTCTTCTTTTTCTTATCGTCGTTCGACCCCCCGAGCCTTGGTAAAACAGAAGACGAGGACGAGGAGGAAGACGCGCCGTCTCCGCTTCTCATCCGTTCGTTTTCTTCTTCTTCTTCATCTTCATCTAGAGGAAAAGCGCTTTTGTGAGAGTGGTGCTTTTTCCAGTCAAATCTCGGCATCATCTTTTCCAAAAACCAGGAGGATCGATCGTCATCGTCCTCCTCCTTTTCGACGCCTCCTCCTTTGTTGTTGTTCAAAAGCGAGGACGATGGTTTATCGTCGTCGTCTTCATCGTCATCGTGTTGTAAACTGTGTAAAGTTTTCGAAGGTGTAAATCCCAAAATTTCTCCCGAGTTCGAAGTCCTCCTCCGCGGCCCCAAAAACGACGATGCCGACGCCTCCAAAGAACCGCCCCCGTCGTCGTTCACGAGCAAAGTTCTTTCGCTCGTCTTTTGGACGACCGCGAGCGAGGCCACAGCGGCGACAGAAAGCATCGCCACGCGCGTTGCGATGTTTCTGTTGTTGCTATTGCTTCCGCGTCGCGATGAGAACTCTCTCGGGACGGTCCCTGAGAGGTGTTGTTGCCGCTCCACATCATCATCCTCATCGTCTTCCACCGTGCCGTACGTCCCGCGCATCGTACTCGTATAAAGCGCGACACGGCACGAAAAACTACTCTGCTATAATAATACGCGTAATGCGTTACCTTTGTGCTCTTTCGTTGTTCTCGTCGTCGCGCTCGAACGCAGAAGAGAGAAGAGTTAGTGCGATATAAAATGAGGCCAGAAAGCAGAGTGGTAAAGGCTTCTTTCAGTTAAAGGGTCTCGGCGCTCGAAAAAAAATATACCCTAAATGAATGGTTCAAAAAAAAAAATTGCCTCTCTCTTCTCTCTCTTTTTGCATGCAAATCATCAATCAAAAATGTGAGCACTTTTTTTTCAAGTTTTATATCTGCAGCTCTTGTTTTCTCGTCAAAAATCGTCCTCAGAAAATTGTTTCTCTTCTTCTTTGTCTTCTTCTTTGCGTGTGCTCTGCTGGTTTTTGAAAGAGACGAGAGGGAAAGAAGAAGAAGAAGAAAGAGATTATGGGGGGATTCATCTCGCCTTTTGGGAACAATAATAATAATACGAACAACAACAGTACTAATACGAACAACAACAATGATGTGCAAAATGGCGAACGACAAAACCAACCTCAACATCATCTTTTCAAAAAAGCGACGACGTTAACGACGATGCAGGAGGACAACAACAACAACAACAACAACAAAAAGAAACAACAATACAGGTACTGGCGATGCTTATTCGCCAAGCGGAAAGCAACCGCGGTAAAACGCAAAACGTTAAAGTTTGAAGACGGCGCTTTACGAGTGGACGTGGAAACGAACGATTCCGTCCTGTATAACGAAAAAGGCGAGAAGAAAGCGAAAGGGAAACCGGGGACGATCGTGGAAGGAACGGAGTGTTCGCTGCAACAATACGAGATTGAAATCGACAACGAGATTGAAGAGAAGGAGTTTGCGAGTGGGATGGCGTTTGCGAACATCGACGTCGGCGTTCTCGAAAAAGATGACAAGGAGGACGTCGACGACGCGACGACGAAGAAGAAGCAGAAAACGACGACTGCGTTCAGTAACACACAAACGTTTATGGCGACGGATAATACTAAACGCGTCGTGACCGCGAATATGCTTAAGCCGGTGTATTCAATCGACGCACTAAACGCGTGCGTGTTGTACGACGGTCAGAAACCAAACACCATCGGTCCTATACCGCTCGTCCTCGATCCTTCCATAGCGCGGTTCCTTCGCCCGCACCAAAAGAGAGGCGTCAAGTTCATGCTTGAAAGTTGCTTGAACATCACTTCGGAAACGAGGAGTGGATGTTTGTTATCCCACGACGTCGGTTTGGGAAAGACTTTGCAAGTCATCGCGTTGATTTGGACGATGCTAAGACAATCACCGAGACCGAGTTACGACGTTCATAGGGACATTCGGTGTTCGATAACGAAAGCGATTATCGCGGTACCGGCGACGTTGGTCGGTAACTGGAAGAACGAGTTTAAAAAGTGGTTGGATTTAAAAATCGAAATCGAAGCGATTGATGGGAGCAACACCTCGGACGCGGCGAAGAAGCAGTTGTTAAAAGAATGGGCGCTGGAAAACCAAAAGCGAAGGCTGGTGTTAGTTTGCTCGTACGAAACCTTACGCGCGAACGCACACTTGTTGGAAAACAAAGCGCAGTTGTTGGTGTGCGACGAAGCGCACAGACTGAAAGCGAAAGACGGATCAAAGACGCTCGACGGATTAAAGAAACTGAACTGTAAAATGCGCGTTTTGCTTTCGGGAACGGCCGTGCAAAACAATCTCGCCGAGTTCTATTCGTTGATGGATTTTGCCAATCCGGGCGTTTTGAACGACTACGTGACGTTTAGGAAAGTGTACCAGTTACCCGCCGAACGCGCGAACGATACGAAAGCGACCGAGGAAGAGAAAATGATTGGTAAAGCGAGAGCGAAGGCTATTTTCGAAAAAACGGCTATTTTTATCGATCGATGCGCCAAAGCAGACGTTCACATCGACGGCTTACCGCCAAAGACAGAGTATTGTTTGTTCTTATCCCTGACTGAAGCGCAACAGAAAAGTTACAAGGCGGTGTGCGATCAAGTGATCATGAAACGTGTGGACAATCCTCTGGTAGCGTGCGGTGTTTTGCAGAAAGTATGCAACGGCATCGGTATGTTATCTTCGTCGTCTTCGTCTTCATCGAACGAACTGCAACTCGCCATCCAGGAAGCGAATAAAGTAACTACCACCACGGACCCGTTCGAAACGAGCGTAAAACTGCGCGTGTTGAAGAAAATCGTCGATTTGTCACAAAAAATGAACGACCGCGTTGTCGTCGTGTCAGGATGGACGTCCACGCTGGACGTCATCGAAAAAGCGCTTTCATCCACCTCGCCAGGATTACGATTCACTCGATTAGACGGCACGACGCCGTCACATAAACGCACGCAACTCGTGACTACGTTCAATAATGGTCACGGAGGATCCGTCTTCTTGCTCTCGAGGAAAGCCGGAGGCGTGGGATTAAACTTAATCGGCGCCAATCGACTCGTCCTTTTCGATTGCGACTGGAATCCGGCGAACGATTTACAAGCGACCGCGCGAATCCATCGCGACGGACAAATGAAGAACACGTTCATTTACCGTTTATTGACAGCGTTCACGTTGGAAGAGAAAATATTCCAACGCCAGTGTCAAAAAGGCGCGTTGGCGCGATCTATGGGTTTCGCGTGCGTCGAAAACGCCACGAACAATAAGGATGAAGACGATGAAGACAACGACCCGAAGACATTCTCTTCAGACGAGTTGAGAAAGCTGTTTAAGTTTGAATACGCGCGTAAAACTGCCATGAAAGAACCGTGCGAGATGGCAAAAGTGGAGAGTTGCCAGTCGTGGATGAACGATTGTCGGTTTTCTGGGACGTTGAACGACGACGTTTTGAAACAGATGGACGAGGAAGGTTCGGGAAACGAGGACGTGCGATTCTACGCGAAGCTTTCGTAATCAGCCATATGTTGATGTACTTTAGTAGATTTAGTAAATAGCGACTGAGAGAGAGAGAGACACGATAGCTGAAATATGCACGCAGATATACTTTAGGACTTCAAAAACTTCACCATCTCGTTCGCAATCCTCTCCACCGCCTCTCGGTCGCCGATGCGCACGCCACTCAATCGATTCATCACCGGGTTCATTTTCGCGTATTTATCTAAATCTAAATATACCGGCGATAAATGGTCACCGGGAATCTCCACGCTATTCGTTCTCACTCCGCCATCCGCCAAAGCCTCTCGCAAGCTCGAGCACTGATCTAGCTCGTCGTTAGTAAACGACAACAACGTGACTTTATCGGATTTAAACTTTCCGTTTGCTACGCCGTCTAACGTCTCCACCGCGTTCGGCGCAAATTCCAATCCCGCCGCCTTCGCCGCCACCTCCGCGAATGGTACCAACCGATAGAAAATGGCGTCGAATTGCGAACTCGCCGCTTCGCCACCACCACCTTCGCGTTTGCTCAACAACTCTTTCGCGAATTTTTCTAAAATCTTCACCGAGTCCGTCGCCGACGCGTTGTTAAACGCGACGAGAAAGTGTTGTTTACTACCACTACGACTATTACTATCACTATTATCGTTCGATTCTTCGTCGTAAAAACTTGCCACGGCGTGAAGTTTAGCGCCCAAACTATGCCCTACGTAAAACACCGGCAGCGCATTCTCCCTCGCGTCCACCCCATTCCTTTCCTGCACCACTCGTTTCGCCCTCTCGAACGCACGTCGTGTCTTCTTCGCCATTTCACCGTGCTTCGTCCCTAACTCGTACGGCGTCGCGATAATCGTCACCCCGGTGCGTTCGCACACCGCGCTCAGAAACGCGTCGTAACACACCTGCGGATATTGCCCTAACGCCGCGCCGCCGAGGAAATGTACAAAACCCCAGGTTATGGACGACGACTTCGGTTCGTACGCGAACGCCGTTTGGTCGCCGAATACATCGTGCCAGTTGTTTTGAGGACTTTGTTTTTATCATCGATGTCGATGTTTCGTTGTTGTTGTTGTTGTTCACACAGAGAGAAAGAGAGAAAGCACCGTCAGCACATCAGAGAGATACAAAACGCACACACAAACACACACACACAGACAGACAGAGAGTGATTAAAAGAGTGAATAAAAAAGCGCGTTTTATAATACTACCATCGAAGAACAACAAAAGCGCGAGAACATTATTTCAGTACCTCGTTTGCGCGACCAAGGCAACTTCTTGCAACTTCGAGCGCAATTCGATGGCGGAGTTTAGCGAGGACAACGGTGTTTTATTCTCATCTTCTTGTTCTTCTTCTTCATCGTCACCAAACGATGCGCGAGGAGGATTTCGATGACATCCCTTCCTCGTCTTCAATGTAGGAGCAGCGGTGGCGCGAAACGGTAGCGATATCCTCCGATGATGATGGTGTAAACATAGCGCGTTCATCATCATTTAAAGAGCAAGAAGTGACGACATTCCCCCAAACTTTGACGCACACTACGCGCATAATACACGCGCTGCTTCTCGAACAAATGCCGCTCTCGTTCACGCGTAACGATTTAGGCGACTCGAACTTCTCCGGGTGCGAAGTTTCGAGCGTAAGAAACGGCGACATAAAAACCGCGTTGGAGAAAGCGACACGCATCGGGTTCGATTTCATCGCGTGTTCGTTGGATGGAGACGACGCGTTTTACAGAAACCGAAGACGGAGGAGGATGAGTGGAGAAGCGTCTTCGTCCTCTTGTTCAAGCGAGGAGGAGAACGAAATTGATTTTATTCAAAGACCGTGTGATTTTCAACTCACGGCGGAGAGTTGGTCGAGTCGAGTCGTCGCGGTGTCTGCGTTCGGATGCCCCGGCGATTATTACGAGCATTTCAAAGGCGGAAAGAATGAGAACAATAAACACGGAACGTGCGAGAACATGTGTCGCAAACTCGAGGAGGATTTGAGTTACGCGTCGCATTTGAATTTACACGCGGTTATTATTCGGACGTATAGGCCGAGGTTCGACGACGATGTGAGAAGCGCTTTCGAGACGTTTGACGAAGCGGTGTCCTCGCGAGAGGAGAACGATATTGAAAAGGTACGAGGAGACATGAATAGTTTTCGAGAGCACGCTTTAATGAAATGCGCGAGAGTGGTGAACGCGCACTTTGAAGATTCGATGGTGCATTCGACGAGAGTGTGGTTGGAATTTGATTCGGTCGATGACGATTCGTACGCGATTTGGCAAAAGTTTCGAGCGGCGTGTCACGGACACGAAAATTTAGGTATTTGCATACGAAACGCGGGGGTTTACGAGCCTGTGTTAGAGAAATCATCCGCGGCGAACCATTTAAACGGGTTAGATTTCGAAGGCGCAAGACGTGATAAGGAACGGGACGTGGCAAACGTTACGGGTCTCCTCGGAAAGATGTGCGCATACGAGATGGTGCCTCGAGATGACGCCAGTTGGGAGTATTCAAAATGGTTCGCGGAGCCGGTGAAATGTGTGTGTGTGGATACGTTTTGTTTTACGCCGAACAAACACCAGTATCCCGTGTTACCGAAAAAAATGCAAGAGTTTCTTTCGGAGTGTTTCAAGCGAGACATGCAGGTTATTTTAGCGTCTGGTGATGAGTACGTGAAGAATCCGAACGTGGATAAAGATACTCCCCTCGAAGATATACAATTTCACGAAAGTACTCGCGGTACGCATACTACTCAGTCGTCTTTAGAGTGGAGCACCGAAGATCACCCCATGAAAGAATATTTCAGGTATATAGCGCACTTATTTGAAAACGTGCCACCCCTTTCTGAACAAGAAGTCATCGAACGCGATTACCGGGACAAAGTGCAAGCGCCTTTACAACCGTTGGCGGATAATTTAGAAAGCGCGACGTACGAAGTCTTCGAGAAGGACGATTCAAAATACGACGCTTACGAAGATGCCATCGAGTTAGCTTTGCTAGATATCAAAGATACCGTGATCGATATCATTCGCGTTGCCGTCGTTGGTGCTGGCAGAGGACCACTCGTTAAAGCAACCATAAACGCCGCGGTAAAAGCCTCGGTCTCGAATCGATTGAAAGTATACGTGGTGGAGAAAAATCCGAACGCGGTGCACACTTTACGCCACCGAGCTCAAAGCGAAAACTGGGCCGCCGTGAATGCAGAAATTTTTCACAGCGATGGTCGCATATGGGAAGCGCCTGAGAAGTGCGACGTTCTCGTTTCGGAACTTTTAGGATCCTTCGGCGATAACGAACTCTCGCCGGAATGTTTAGATGGCGCGCAGCGGTGTTTGAAACCGGAAACAGGAATTTCCATACCGCAAGAGTATACGAGTTACCTCGCGCCAATGACGGGTGCTGCTGTCCATCAAGCGTGTTCATCGACTGTTTCTCGCGATTTAGACTTGAAGGCAAAAGAAACTCCGCACGTGGTGAAGTTGTACCGACACCATCTCCTGGACGAAGCGCGAGAGGTGTTCACCTTCAAGCATCCGAGACGAATATCATCGAAGGAAAAGACCAAAGCGTATTCTCGAAACGAGCGCCACGCTGTCATCACGTTCACTTTGAAGGACAAGTGTGCCACTCTCCACGGCTTTGCTGGCTATTTCGACGCTCTCCTTTACAAGAGCTCGCGAGCAAAAAATTCCGTCAACTGTTCCATCCATCTCCCGACGCACACGAGAAACAAAGACACGAACGAACTCATGTTCAGTTGGTTCCCGATCTTCTTTCCGATCGATGTCCCCATCGACATGAGGTCTGAAGATCCTCGCATCCCGAATGAAATCATTTTACGCGTGTGGAGGTGCGTCAGCTCGAGCGCGGTGTGGTACGAGTGGCAGTGTGAATGTGGCGGGCAATCCACGCGAGTGTTCAACGCCAAAGGCAGAAGCTCCAAGGTTGGACTTTATTAACTTCACATCTAGATAGCAGAGAGAATAGCAAAGAAAAATGTCCTCGCAGAAAGCATCCATCTTTAGTAGTAGTATCCCCACGATTAAAAGAGCGAACACGTCTCGTCTCGCGTGCACGTCGTCCAAATCTTCTTCTTGCGATAATGCTAAACTTTCGCGCGCAAACTTCGTCCGCGTTTCCATTCCATCTGCGATGCTTCTCCTCATTTCCCCTAACGCCGCGAACGCCGCGGAAGAGCTCATGAAACACAACGAACAGGCATCGACGTTTTACCAAGACTGGCCGAACGCGCAACCGTCGGATATCATAGCTTTTGTTACGCAAAAAGCAACGAAAGGCGATCCGAAATCAATCTTACACGCGATGGATGAATTTTGGTCGTTTTATCCGACGTACAACCTTGGGAAAGTAAAGCAAGAGATTTTACGAGACGTGGAAAGGGAGTGTAAACCAATTAAACTGATCGAGTTTGGGACGTTTTTAGGGTACTCGGCGATTGCCACCATGGACGAGAGCAGAGAGAATGGAACTTTAGAAGACCCGGAGTTTTCGTTGGTGTGCGTGGAAGCGGAGCCGTTACACGCGGAGGTTGCGGTGACGTTGTTAGAATACGCGGGATTCGACGAGACGAAGGTGAAAGTCATCACCGGGAGCGCGAACGCGAGCGTACCGGAAGTGAAGAGGCTTTTGAAAGGACAGGTTGCAGATCAGGTGTTCATGGATCACTGTAAACCGTGTCTGAAACCGGATTTGGTGAGTTTAGAGGAAGCTGGGATGATTCAAAAAGGCACCGTGGTTATCGCCGACAACGTCATATACCCGGGAGCTCCAGATTTTCTGGCGTATCTAGACGCGAACGGGTACACGACGGAGTTGAAAGAAGCACCGTTTGAATACGACCGAAGCGTGTGGGACAAATCGTGGACGAAAGAAGACGACGCGGTGAGCGTGAGCGTAAAGTTGTGATGATAATAATTATAGATTCAGTGGTATTTGATTGTATATTCCCAAATGTTGTTGTTGTTGTTAGTGTTGTTTTAGTTAATTGCGCGGCGTGAGACGTCAAAAAAATGCTCACGTAGTCTGCCGCGCATCATTGTCAGCTATAGAAAGCACGCGCGCTTTGCGGCTAAAAAAAACAAGCGCAAGCTTTACTAAGTATTGTTATAATTGTTAGAAGTTGAATCCACCTTGCAGCGCGGCGCCACCACCGGCAGGAGGACCAAACGTAAACTGCGAACCGCTCGCGTCCATCCCCGGCGCTAAGTTTTGATCCTCTTCGTCCTCCAAGCCAAAGTACTGTTCGAGAATTCGCATTGCTTTTTCGTAAATGTCGTTATTCGTATGGTTTTGTAACGCTTCGATCTTCTCCAACCCATCCGCTTCGTCAATCAACGCCGCGAATAAGTTGCTCCCTTCCTCTTCCTTCGTTACCTCGCCAACTTTCAAAATGTTTTCCAAACCTTCCAGTGCGACGGTGACGATTCTCGCGTCCGAGCACGAAATCAAATCGCACAACGGTTTGATGCACCCTTCGTTGACTAACAGGCGAGTCTGTTGGTGCGTCCCTCCGCTGGTAGCATTCGAAATAGCCCAGGCGGCTTCCTTTTTGATGTCGAATTCGGCGTGGCCGAGTAAATAAATCAGAGGCGGGATCAATTTGTCGTCGATGACGGCTTGAATTTGATCTTTGTTTCCGGCGGTGATGTTCGACACCGTCCAACACGCCTCTTTCTTGATGGATTTCTTGTGTTCTCCAGTCAACAAATCCAACAAGCATGGCAACGCTCTGCAATTGATGATTATTTGCGTTTGGTAATCGTCCCCGGTGACGATATTCCCAACCGTTCTCAACGCCGGAATCAAAACCGCGCCGGACTGCGAGGACAACAACTCAACTAACCTTCTGCACACGCCAGCTTCAATCACCGCTTGAATCTTATCGTTCACTCCATCGCTCAGATAACTCAACGCCCAGCACGCGTCGGTTAAGATTTCCTCGTCGGTTGAGTGAACCAACTTCGCCAACGCCGGCAACGCGTCCTTCAGCAACTCAAATTGCGGCTGCGGCTTCCCTCGGCAAAAGTTACTCAAAGTCCACGTCGCGTTTCTCAACATGGTCAATTTCGAGTGCTCGTTCAAATGCGACAACAACGGGTGCAAAGCGCCGTGTGACAACACCAAGTCTCTGCATTTGGTACTATCCCCGGCGATGTTCCCCAACGCCCACACCGCTTGCTCTCTCACGTCTTCGCTCGGCGAAGACAACAACTGCACAAAGATGGGCACCGCGCCAGAATTTATCACCGTCGCCGTATCCTCCGACGTCCCGCTCGCCACGTTCGTCAACGCCCACGCGGCTTCAAACTGCAACTGCGGGAAATCAACTCTCTGTAAAAACTCCACAAACTTCCCAACCACGCCAGTCGCCACGACCTCCTTAATCGGCGGGTTGCGCTCGATGGAGAGTAATTTACGAAATCGAGTCGTCGCGTCCAGTTGCACCGCGGGGTCCGGACTGTTCACTCCGTCCACCATTTGCGGAAGAGATTCCAACTGTGTTATTATTAGAGAAAGAGAACACACACAGAAGAGTGAGTATACCGTCAGAATAGATGCACAGATGAGACGAACCAAAGCGACAAAAGAGGAATACGAATAAAACAGGCGCTCTTTCGTCGCATGCGTAAAAATGTTGCACATCGAAGAGCGAGCGAGCGAGCGTAAAATATCTCAATTAAAGCCCCCTTTGCTTTGAAAAAACACAGCCGAAGAGGCGAGATCTCCCTCTTCTTTCAACGCTCTTTCAAGCGGTGTACTAAACGAACAGAACGTACCTTTGCGTTCGTCCTTTGCTCGTGCGTCATGGCCGTCGAATCGCTCGCGTCGTTGAACACGTTCGGGTTAATCTCTGATCCTCCAGAAGCGCCGACGTTGATTCGTTTCTTCGCCATCGCTTCCTCTCGCTTCTCTTTCCGTATGGCGATCATCTGGTCCTCTCGTTTCCTTCGACTCTCCTCCGCGTCGGCGGACTTCTTGAAGGACTTTTTGCGAGAATCTTGACGAGACGCCGATGGACGCAACATCTTTAAAGCAGTGTTTCTCTTCTTCTTCTCCTTTTAGAGCGCTAAACAAGCGGTGATGATGATGCGACAGATGGTATGAAATGTATGACGTTTTTGAACAGTTTTTTGCCCGAAAAGGAGGGAGAAATTTTGAAGCACAAAAGGAGGAAAAATGTGGCCTTTTTACACGCGCTATCGCTATCGCTATCGTTACTCTAATATCGCGCGAACGAATCGAATGCCTCTGCCGTGGTCGCTGTAGGAAATCGTGAGTTCGTATTGATGACGTTTATTGTTGCCTTGACACGACGACGTCTTCTTTTTCGTCGTCGTCCGGGAGACTTCCATGTGCGGGTACATGACCATCTCGCCTTCTTTTCGACCTCTCCTCGTTTCGATGTCGAGGAGTTTGTGGAACGGAGCGACGCCGTTTTTGTCCGAGTTGACACCGTTGCTGATTTGAACGACGAGGTTACCTCGTTGACGGACTCTGTACGGGTGGTCGTTGTGCGCGAGGAGGATTTGCGTTTGGTGGCCGTGGCGGGTACTCCTTGAAGAAGAAGAAGAAGGGATGGATATAGCGTGGAGCTTGGCGTTTGGCATTTTGAGGAACTCGTCTCGGTGGTGGTGTTGGCGGAGGTGATCGTGGTGGTGTTTAAGTGGTACCGTTGTCGCTCTCACTGGAAACGGTTTCCCCCACTCTGCCTTTTTTTCGTCGTACAAACTCGCGTACACTCTCGGTCGCGTCGCCCGGAAAAATTGGATGATTTTTCTATTCGACGAAACGATGACACCTTCCAAAAGCCTGTCAATCTCTGGCGCTTTGCGATGCGAGTCTTCGTGATGAACGGCGTGTGAGCCCAAAGGATGCCAAGATTTCCCGTTATCTTTGGAGTGCAACGTTCTCGGTCCGTCCTTGGCTTGCATTTCCGAAGCGCACGCGCTCTTGATGCCGTTTGCGCCCACGCGAGGCTTTTGCGTCCAGTACGGAAGAAGAAGATGCGAGGGAGAAGAGGACGCGTTCGTTTCAGCGTTCCATAACTTTGCTCGAATTGGAGGACTCGCGACAACTTTCGGCGAGTGTCCACCTTTTGTCGCGTCTCTCTCTTTCTCCTTTAATATCAATTTCGGTTTCGACCTCGTCTTCCCGAAATCTTTCGACGTAGACTCGTAAAGGTTTCCCCCGGCGCGAAATTCTTTCGCATCCACACTATTGCAACTATTTTTGTGCCTGCAAAAGAAACACGACTCACTTTGCGAGTAATACAGACGCAAAAGAGGTATTTTCTTTCTATTCTTTTCGTCCTCGACGTTTTCCTCGTCTTCATTTTCCTCTTTAAACAACGCCGGCCCCCACTGCGCTTGAACTTCCACGTCGTTCCTTTCGCTAAAGCTACTTTTACTCCCACCTTCTACAACTAACGCGTTCAACTTCTTCACGTTTTCCGCAAAAGAGTCAAAAGTCTTCCCGCCATCTTCCGACCTCACCAAATAAATCCTCTGATTCGCCTGCCCTTCGCTTCGCCTCGCGCCTTGAAACGCCAAAACAACCAAAGCGCCGTGCGTCGCGTGCGTCG
>JACLAA010003966.1_pt1 | contig 13099 bp, 6 predicted proteins | sample 8027891 | NCBI WGS metagenome assembly JACLAA01 (sample SAMN15724900, study PRJNA655200) | protist metagenome | isolation source: fluorescence activated cell sorting (FACS) single amplified genomes of... | place: Spain: Blaines Bay Microbial Observatory, Mediterranean Sea | collected 2016-01-19 | reverse complement strand
CTTGACTCGGATGCAAGCCTGAGTGCTGCCCTTCATGAGATTCGGTCCAATACATGAGGTTCACTGGCAAAAGAAAATGCGTCATATGATGCAAATTCGATGCTCTGGCGGAGCTGATGCGAAAACCTGCATTCAAGGCACAGGTGGATACTTTTACAGCAAATGCTGAGGTGGAACTTGACCCAACCAATCTACTTGACGCGGAAACCTTACTATAATCCGATGTTTCTCTCAACGTAGAACTGAATCGTCCGCCCCAAGATTAGATTCAGAAGCACACGAGGACGACAGCACATGAGGACGAGATTAGGGGTTCTTATGATCCTGCACCTCCGCCTAGCCTACTTGAGGACAACTCGGACCTAAAACTAGGCTACTTGATATATTTGAACAGGCCGTCGACTTTGCTGTGCAAAGCGTTAAACTTTGCCGAAGCAAAGCGTAATGACGTTCCGTCAGCACGTTGCGCCGCGAGAAATTCAACGTTCCGTTTGGCGAATCGAATGCTCCTCTGAACAAGCGGCGGCAGCACAATTAGATTCCCATGGAATTCTTCAAGTTGCAGCTTGAAACAACTCTACTGGCAGCCAGGTGTCTTTGCGATGCCGCCTCAATGAAGTGAATAGAATCAAGTCCATTTCATTGGGCATCAACAATTTTCAGCAAGCAGGGGGACTTTGATTTCATCATTGGGGTTTCGACGTGAGTGCGGTCCTAGCTCGTTCCTTCGCTTTGGCTGGGCCACCACGCAGGCAGGTACGAGGTGTAATTAAGAGGACAGGACTGCGCAACATCTGCCAGGAGACAAGAATATCGGACCTTTTGAATAGAGCGCCATGCAGAAAAATCACCAATATGGATATATGTGTTTAAAATAGGACTCCAGTTGTGCAGCAAGATTCTATTGGAGTCATCCTCCGCGGGAGCAGGTTGACAGGTACCGTATTGTCCCATGTCGTGATCGAAATTGGCGCTGCTAGGATGAGAATTTGTTAAGAATAGACATGCCTTTCCGTGATTCTCATCATAAGTGAATGTTCGGGCGTTCAGAGTCCCGAGTACGTTGCGATGCTCAGGCTGCTGTTCAGGCTGATGCTCAGGGGACATGTTACCATCATCTATGCAATCTCTGAGCCCACCCACAGAGGTAGAAAACAAGTCTTGCTCTACCTGTGATTCTCCGTCAGCGCGGTGAGATGCAAATATATTCAATAGACCAATGCGATTCTTGTAGCTTGCGAAATGATTTTTCACTTGCGTGCCTACCTTCATAGGATTAAGATCTAGTCTAATTTTTTGTTTCGTTTGGCCTACGAGATGTCGAAATGCAGACTTTCCATTCGAGTTAGGGAGAGGCCTGAGCTCGACCACCGTCGCCGATTGGAGTCTTCTTGTCCTGGCTACACGCACGACTGAAATATTGGTTTTAGTATTCAAGGGTCTTGGTAATAATTTATCTCCACTTATTATTAGCTTGATGCCTGATCGAGAATACACCCGACTACTTCTCGGCACCAATTGGCACTCTTCAGGAGCTTCCGACGGCTGAACTTTATTCTCGTCGCAATTTCCTAATGCTTCGGGAGTGGTCTGAGTTTCAACAAATTTGCCATTGAAGACGACTGGTGTGTACATGGGCGAACAGTATTGCCTCGGTGCAGAGAAAAGTTCGCTAGGTGATGCTTCAAATCTATCATCAGTGTGAGTGCTGGCACAACGCCCCATAAGCGTGGTCTTTAGATTGCCCTCGGCAATCTGCTTGTGCGCCAAGGCGTGTAGACTTGCATGTTGTTCTAAAGTTGTACACGTCTCAAGCCCTCCCCAACTGGAACGACCATTGGCAGTTCGCTCTTGTTGAGGTTTGGGTGTTGGTCGGCCTCCAATCACATGCTTTCCAATGGGTTGAATGGAGAGATGATCGGCCGGCAGGCGGAAGCAGACAAGATTGCGCTGAAGGTCATATTGTAACTCACCGCCAAAAACTTGCACAGCCTTGGCTGTAACATCCCAGCAGATTCGAACGCCACGACGCCTTTGCTGATGCTCACGAAGCAGTGCTTTGTAATTTATAGCATACTTGGTGTCGTAGTAAAGCCGGGCACAGTCACACGCACGCTTGTGCATGAAGAAAGCGGCAATTTTTCCAAAGCTCTTGGGATACTGCAGAAATTTATCAACAAATATGCATTTCTCCAAGTCAGACCATTGGCGGCTCTGCGAAGAAGTAACTTCTTCAGCAAGTGGATCGGATATGTGACGGCAACTCAAGGCTGATTCGCGGAGGCGCGTGTCTTCTTGCACAACAACAGATATTGGGAGCGGAAGTGGTAGGTCGCTTTCATTAATCGAGCCACGCTCAAAACGCGCCTCCTTAGCAGAGGATGCTAAAATTTCAGACATTACACGTTCATGCTCTGAGGTTTCCTCACGTAGTGCTTTGCGAGCTCTTGTCGGTGCTCCAAGGCTGCCCGCTTCATCACTTTCTACACATGTTATTGTGTGGCCAGAAGCAGTCGACCGCAAAGAGTCGAGAGAAAAAAGGGATGAGCACGACTCCCCCCTGTGTCTAAACGTACGTTCGTTACGTTTTGCACCTTCAGGTTGGCGGGGAGGGCAAAGAGAAGTATGCCCCCTTTGATACTCCCGCACACACAAATTTGCGCGCCATCTTGTCTCTGCATCCTTGTAGTCATTGGCTTGTTGATCCAGGTAGAAGCAGAGCCTTCGCGCACGTTTGTGTGCGGCTGCATGTAGAGCTGGGATGAGGGCGGCGTGACTCATTTCATTGGCATGCCAAAGAGGAGACTCGTGAGGCGTTCGGTAAAGGTGTTTTGGCTCCTGAGTATTCGAAGTAAGAATCCGTTTTTCTCTCACAATTTGCTTCAGGTCATGCACGACTGTTGGAGGAACACGTGAGCAATTTCCGTTGCTACAAGTAAGTTTGCTCTGCGAGGGGCCAAGAAACGGTTCAGTTTCGTCGGACATCATGCATCCAGGTGCCCTGCGCCAGAGATCCTGCATGTTAAAGAAAGCCTCCTGGATTAAGGCGTCGAGGCGGCCAAGGCCGTGCTCCAGCGGCATGGTATTGAGATCAACATCAATCATTTGGCTGAGAGCTATGCGCAGTTCCGCATCTTCTTTTTCGCGATCAGACCGCAGCTTTGTTACACGGCCTGTAAATTGCTGCTTGCCTGTGGCATGAGCAAAGCCGTATGCCGTCAGGTAGGAATTGTCAGCAGGCGTTGATGGCGTTGGGAGGCAGTCCATTAGGATGGCTACGGTACTAGTCTCCTCTTGGCTCTTGACTGGTATTAATGTCATGCCGTGAGCGTTATTGGGGACATTAGTGTTTGTCTCAGTTGTCATAGTTACTTGTTCATGAGCTTGCAGGTTGTATGAGGGAACCTTGGGAGGGCGGTCAGTTCCCCCATGAGGTCCACCCAGTGGTGCGTTCCATGTTTGCCGGCGGGCGGCACATTGCTGGTCTGTCCGCCGAATAAATGCAGAAGGTGTTTTTCCTTTAAGGAAGGCAGTCTGCGATTGCCATGCCTTGTTCGGAGACCCAGCAAGGGAGCCCTTGATTCCACCGGTGGACTGATGCCAGGACACGCTCCCTCCTGAAACATTAGGCGTAGGACGGATTTGACCCACATTTTTTACATTTTTTCGAGGTTGACCAGGGCCATTTTCTTCCCGCTGCCGCATCGTGCTACTGCAACTCTCCAAACCTACGAGCCCATACTACCGCATTCAGCTTACCCTAATCTCCCGTACTTAAGTACCGTAGGTATGAGCTTTGTAGACAATAAATAAATACATTAAAAATCGAGCACGGAGGACACGCAATGGTCCACATAAATAAATAACCATAAATTAGCCTGACTCGGAGAAATCGAGGGCGGGGGAGGCATGGGGCCTGACCCCGATACAACTTGAATGGGCCCGGGCTCAGGCGGCCGCCGCCGCGGCTGTAGTCACGGTAGCGCGGCCTCCCCATTAATAGCCCAATCCCGGAAACTAGCTGCGACTGATCCTTAGGGGGTGCCTCACATTCTGGCGGAGTGGGGGCGGCTAAAAAAGCGAAGGGCCGGAAGGGCCCCCACGCGAACGTCGCGCCAGTGGCTCCCGGGCCTTGGCCCGGCGGCGTCACGGTCACGGTCACGGTTCAAGTTCAAGTTCGTGCCAATTCAGGCGACTATTTGGGCAACCATACAACAAAGGTCATCTTGTTTGCGTATCTTATCGAATCAGGGGGTGAAAATCACATCATGATCATATCGAGCAGCCTGAGGGAGAAGGCTCTTAGGAGCTTGTTCCTTTTTTTTAGGTCTTCCTTAATTAATTAATTAATTTATTTATTTATCTCACCAATTTGGGGTCAGGCCTGTCGAGTATAGACCACGACTCCTCCGCACCGAGAAATCCTGGGTAAACCCGAATTTACGTCGCAAAGGACCTAAACGTGTTAGCGGCTCGGGAGGCGTGGTCTAAACGCGACAGGGGTCAGGCCCCTTGAGGACTTCCTTAGGAGGCAGAGCTCTGGAGACATCTCGCTTGGCGGCCTTCGCTCCCGGACCGTGACCGCGCCGTGGCGGCCGCCGCGGCGCCCCCGAGACTTCCCGGGCGCGATAATTGGGGATTCATCCTTTGCAAACTTGTACCCCAACTCCCGGGGCGCGCGGGGACCTAAAAGCCCCGTCACCAAGCAGCGTCACCAAACAGGAGGGGGGGGGTTTCAAGTTACCTGTATCATGATTTTGGGGATCGCAAACCACACTCAAATTGGCTTTGTGGTCGGTAACGCAGACCTAACTCAGCGCCAGTGAGGCGAGCTAGAGACTAGTACAGTACCATTAGGGTAACTGTTCTGGCTGACTTCTAACCTCTCCTGGACTTCGATGCACTCAAAGAGATGCCCTGGGTTATGTGGGCAGCCATATTTTTGTACCGCCATCTTTTTTAAGCAGGCTCGAGCGTCCTGGCATAGTATGGAGAGGCGCCAGCAGAGGAGACGGAGACGAGAAGAGCTAGGGGCGTCAACGTGAAGTAAAACCCCGGGTGGCCTTTGGATGCGCCTTGGCTTCAACATGGTGCCGTATTAGCGCCTCTTCTATGGCCCTCCCAGAAGCTGTTGGCCGCAAGCGACTCGGACCAAACAACAGTATCTAGGGGGAGGAAGAGTTCAAAGAAGGCAACCGCTCGTATTGAAACGGACTACCTTTCAGCCGTCGCCAGCGAGAGTACAGGAAGCAAGCTGCGATCGGCTGCTGCGCCATGTCTGGACTGGACCACTCAACACTAATTCCAGCCGGTCCGGTCGACTTGTGAAACTCGACAATGATGGAGTGCAAGGCACCTCTAACGAGATAGACAAATCCACTCCCCCGACGCTGGCCGGGACTGGTCTCTACGACTACTGTTTCGTCGATGAAAATGCGGGCAGCATCGTCCGGGTCTAGCAGTCCTAGCTCAAGACGGAACTGGGCGGACTCTGGCGACTCCAGCAAGCCTGTCCACCGTATCGACGTGTAGTCCGCAACACCAACAGCAATATCTTCTTGTGCCCAATCAAACCTACGGCGGAGCAAAGTGCAAATAGACCTGTCTTGGTATATATGTTGACTCACACCAGTGGGCCGAACTCCTCTCGGACAACAGAAGGAAGACCATTAAGACCGTCTGTAAAATAGTGGGCCATTAGGCTTCCACCGCCTCGTCCAATAGAGGGCTTGTGAGCCAAATCGATATGCATCAAGTGTGAGCCGGATCGATGGGGGTTCAAATCAAACTTGCTGTGGCGAATGAAATACGTTCCATCGTCGCTGTCATGTGCTATTCCAGTGGCCTAGAGCAAACTATGTGACGGAAAAATTGTTACGGAAACTCACCAGCCCGCTACCCTGGGCTCGAATTCGAACCGCTTCACCACCGACGGGTATGCTGTTACCAAACTCATCGCGAGCCTTGACGATATATCGACCGAGCGGCTCATCACGCACGCCACTCCAACTCGCACTCATGTGTCCCGAACGGCATTGCAATGCCACAGGGACGCCCAAAATTGAACCATTCAAGAAGACGCGGAGCTGATAGATTCCCGCCCTGCACAGGATGAATCTAATCATGAGACGACCCCGTCTCAAACTACGAGAGGCGCGAACGCTAGAATCGGCTACCCAGGCGCGGACGTTAGAAATGCCATGTGGTTGAACTAGTTTGAGGCTCACGGATATATTTTTGTTCCAATCAATATGAGACAAAGCAGCATGCTCACGGAGGATGAGGTGAGCTGGAGTCCCAGCTGTTACTCCCGCAACAAGGGCCGTCCCAACAAGCAGGGTCGAGTGCTTCGACGCCGCAGCGTGCACAAAATCTGCAGTCCAGGGGGCGTCTATCAAGCTTTGCGCCGACGACGAGGTCGCAGAGGACGACTGTGGTGACCAGGCATATGCAGTGATAGTATATTTTCGAACGGCTTTGACGTATACGAGTGCCTCGTAAAGACCACTTTTGAGGTCTGTGACCACCGTAGATATATCTTCCGGGGGCGCATCGAGGTATATAGCTGGATGATCTCCTCCACGGGCCCGAAGGTTAGCACAAGAATCACGGATCTCAAAAACGGCTACAGGACTCCAGTTTGCAACTTGATACTCTTGCCTTCGGCGTATGATGCGGCTGGCCGAGCCATCTGGAAATCCAGGGATCACATCAAAAAGGATGGGAGAAGTCCCAACGAGAGCGGTACGCGAGAAGGACGCAGATGGGATGCGTGTGAGCTCTGGCCTTTCCTTTGACGCCCAGCTACATCGCACGAAAGCCATAGGACCACTTGCGTGCGCATACGTTAGCTCAAAAACATGGTCGCGTCTCAAAGACGATGGAGATGGAGAGAACACGCCCTCATACGTCGAACTACTACTAAAAATGACGCGACCATCAATCTTGAGTAATGCTCGGGCGTCCGGATCGGTGTCACAACGGAGAAGGAAATCTTCGGCGCTGCGCGGAAACTGGAGGAACGCCACAAAAATAGCAATAAACTTCGTATTCGCAAGCCTTCCGGCTGGTCTAAATGTGTCATTTTGCTGGACTACGCTCTCTTGGTAACGCCGGTTCCAATTGTAGTCGATTTCAGCAGCCGTCTCAACCAACAGTACCTGTCTAGGATCAAGCATATTGTGTACGCTTACATCTATACCTGGCTGGCGCAGAAACAGATGCAATCTGTGCGCCCCGGAGATTCGTGCGAAATAAGAGATGCCGTAGAGCCCCGGCCCGATGTGCATACCATTCACAAGTAGAGTCTCTTGTCGTTCTTCCTTCTTTGAGCCGTTGTCCCCGCCGCCGCCAACGAAAACAGCAAGGAGTTGGTGGACCTCATTGAAATGCAGATTTCCCCACGAATCCCGCGTACTGACGCGTATTTGAGCGACCTGGCATGCATGGACATGCATCGCTATTCCTAGACCCTCCACGGAACATTTGCTCGCATCAACATCCCCAGCAGTAACATACAGTGATAGACGGCTAATATTGCTCGCGGAAATTGTGTCCGTGATGAGGAGTGTATATTGACCGGCAAGAGTTGCGTTATATTCAAAATCGTATATCCCGTCGTGCGCACCTGTGGTGCGCAATCAATTAGTGAGTCGGGTGCACAATTTGAGTTACGCGCACTGGTCTCCTCGCCCGTGATTACTGCCCGTAAGAAAGGAGCCGCATAAGACTCGTGCGTCAACGTGGCATTGTATCTCGACTTGAGAGGCGGTTCGTCGATGATATTGATAGAAGTATCATGTGCCGCGAGCGTGAAACCCGAAGTCTCGCCGGCGACTGGACGCGTGAGGCCGTCACCAGCAACTGTTGAGCGGGCACTCGTGACGCCGTCCTCAACATGCACGAGAAAAGGAGACCCACGAATCATCTCCCCCGCATATGCAACCTCAAGGCGAAGGCTTCCACTGATTGTTGGGAAGTAAGTACACAAAACCGACCCATTCGTGAACTGTAAATTACACGCGCCATCGGCATTTAAATCAAGTTTGCAGGATAATAAAGACATGTCGATGTTCTCCACGCAGAGATTACCATACTGGTCACGGACATTAACAAGGAATCTTGCCAGTACATGAACGGTTGCAGTCTGGATCCCGAGACCATCCGCAGTACTCGCCTGGCCCCTCGCAGGTCCAGCCAGAACGTGAAGCGAAAACGGAGAGCCTCTGATAGCCTGGCCATTGATCATTACCGCAAGCTTATGAGTACCGGCAGTTACTGGTCGCACAGACGCATGATAGGTACCATTGCCTGCGTCGTAAATGTTCCCCGTCACAATCAGTCTGCGTGGTGACAATTTTCTTGAGGCCTCTAGGTCGCCGACGGGTCTTCGTACGTGTTTTGATACAACAGCTATCACATCGCCACCAGCATCAACTCTGTTACGAAATTCATCGAAAGATTGTATAGTGAATCTTGATTCGGCCCCCGCGGTACCCTGATGCAGACCCTGGCCGGTCGCAGAACATTGTCTGGCATGCGCACGAGCAGGCAAGATTTTGACCTGAAATGGGCTCCCGAAGACGTCGGCGTGTTCATGGATAGATACCCCGATCCAGCGTTGCGTCAAATTGGATTCATAGGATACAGCAAGCTGATAGGCCCCCGACTGGGTGGGGTGAGCACCACGTGCGTGACGTGTACGAGCAAGACCAGCATGCGTGGCAATAGAGAATGCCACTGGAAACATGCCGCCTCCGCGAGCAGCAGCTTCACTTCGTAGAAGAGAAGCGTTTGCTTTTAGGCCTAGGAAACTGCGGTGGCCTAATGCCCTCAGACGAGATGAAGCGGCGTCACACGGTCTTGCCGGCGCAGCTATTGGTAGGGAGAGACCGATATCGTCACAGCGATTGCCGAATAGATCAACAACTAAGACTTGAAAAGCAAGAGGGCGCCCAGCCTCGCCAAGAGACAGCCCGCTGCCAAAAGCGAACGTGTTGCCTGTGGATAGGGCACTCGAAGCTACTCTGACCAGAGACGGTGATCCTTTGAGCTCATTTGAATAATGCCTGCACATATCACATGTCACGAAGATTATGTTTTAAAAAATAGATTTCTTCTCGTGTGAGAAAATAGAGGACAGGTATTTTGGAGCAATGAGAGCCCGAGACATTGAAGGAGCGGACCATTCCAAGGAAACACCCTTGCCACGAGAAGCGGCGAAGTCGGAGTAGTAGTTGTTTGAAATTCGCAATTCAAGGGCAATTGAATGCAAGTGGTATGCAGTTAGGAGCGCGGGCGTGCTGATTTCACTATGACGCCGCGTCAAAGTCCGCCATCCATCGACAAGTACTCTGCCATCAAGCCATAGTCGCACACCCAGTCCGCTGCCATGCAAGACAACATGCAAATAATAAGCACCAGTTCGGCTGGGGCGGAGATGACCAGACCATCGCACAAAGTCAAGATCTACGCCAAATGTTGACGGGGGAAAATAAGCTTTTTGAAGAAGTGCGCTGTCCCACATGAAATGAACGTGCGAGTCAATACGGTCCACCACTCTCTTTGCCATAAGGTTCGAGCCATGATGGTATTCGCCCTTGAGGCCACCAGTTGCTAGCATCCACGCACGTTGCTTGTAAATACCGGTCCTTTTCGCAATCCATGAGCCGAAGTACGTGCCATTTCCCATGTCTGACATCGCACTGATCTCCCAGTTTGAGCCTTCTGTGTAGGGCAGCTTCAATGCTGGCGAATGGGTCAACGTGTGAGATGTGGTTGAAAAAAATATAGGCTCAAGTTCGACAAGAAAGACATCACCGCCCATTTGCATCTGTGTGCCCCTTCCGTTGTGGGCAAGGATGACGGTCGATGATGCATTACCTGCGGTGGCTATGCAATCACTCCTCAGTAGCGAAAAGAAAGCACTCGCGCGATTCATGTCGTCATCAATTACTGTTAGAAGAGCTCGTCGCTGGGAACCAAGAGAAGCTCCGCCTCTTGGCCTAATGAGTTCAATCATGGCCGTTTCATCCCCTTCACTCATACGGTCATCGTGTACCGCAAGAAGAAAGCTGAGCTCTGTCACTCCATCATCAAATTGCAGCATAGTAGATGAGGTGTATGGGGCAGACATAGCGATGTCGCTTTCTGCAGTCGTGATATGGTGGAGCATGTAGCGCACCTGGACGACTCCAATGCCCCCCCCACTTCTTTTTATCGCAACCCGTACCGTCTTTGCCCCCTCGGCAACAGAGTATTGTGTACTGGACCATGTGATCGTCCCCTCGTGTCCACAAGCACCAGGGGCCTGCTCACGAAGAGAATCGCCACAACTCCACGACGAATTACCAGACAAACCTTGCTCGCACAGCTGGGGAGGCTTGGAGTTGGGTAGTACACGAAACTGTTCATACTCATCGGAGCTGCCAATTTCGAAGGTGGCGTACACTGCGGCCGACCCAAAATTGCTTTCCAAGGTAGTTAGAAGGGGTTTTGCAGGCTGGAAGTGGGACCATACTGTTGTGTCAACGCATTTCAAACAAGAGTTTGAGTTACACACAGCACAACGCTGGCTGTGATGTGCACAAGTGTGGCACGAGCGGGAATTCTCATCCAAATAGTAGCCATCTACGCATCCCACGCAATAACTTTGGGTGCATGCAGTGCATAGTTTATCGAAACCCATGCACTCGGAGATTGAACAGTCACCCGTCCGAGTGCTGGAATGACATTGACACTTCCCGGTAGAATAATTGCATATCCCGGCCCCACTGCACTCTAATGAAAAGCGCCCCCCTATTGTACCGGGACAGGATCGTTTAGGGTAGCACAAATTCCCGTCCCTATAGTGCGTTGGCCCACAGGTGCTGCAATCCACCCCTTCGTAACCCGTATTGCAGTGGCATACCCCGGCGCGACGATCACAACTCCCGAACTCTTTAGCATGACAATAATAGGCATTCGCACCCAGTGGCCCTATCATACCAGGACATATTTGGCGACCAGATGCTGGGGCCCAATTACGGGGGTGTGTGCGCGTAGATGGTGCGCCTTCCAGTACATTTTCGAGAGTACTCACGTCTGGATTATTCGCCTGCCCCACGTAGGATATTTCATAGGATGTGAAGTCATCATAGAGATCTACACCACGATGAAGCAGGCGAAAAGCCAAAGTACTCCGAAACCAAAGCAAGAACACACTCGACAAAAGCGCAAAGTTCAGCCCCTTCATATGATAACTATTGCATTGTAGGACGTCGTCAGCTCATTGAGGCGTCAGCTCTTCTCCTCCATCATATGGATTAACATCCGACAATAATGACAGGGTACCAGCTTTGTACCTACGGTATATCTACGGCATTCGAATCCACATACCGTGCGGTACCAGCCTGTACCCAGTACCGGATTGCCTCCCCGTTCCAGGGGAGGGGTTAAGACGCTCAATCCCACTTTTAGTAATCGGGCACCTACCGCAGCCCACACGCGGCATCCCAAGCCACCAAATTTTGCACGCGGTGCATTTACATAAATTTGGTAGGGTAGCCCGATTTTGAGCTGCAACGAAGCCCCTCGCGCTGCGCACGGACTCGATCATTTTTCGGCATGCCGCGATCTCGGCCTATACGCGCGCTCGAGGGACGGCGGCTGCTGCGCTGGGACGCTCGACTATGCATTTCCATAGGAAGTGGCCTTTGTTTCGACGCTGCGGGCCCAGAAGGTGGCCGATTGCGTGACTTTGTCCAGCTCTCTCTCGGTGTCGCGGGTGTCGCGGTCCAGTCTGGTGCGTGCTGCGTCAACGACGCCTGCGTGGGTAACTTCTCACTTATGGTGGAGGGTGGTGGACGCCTCTTCCACAGGTGGGCCTAAGGCCACCGCCACCGGGGCCCGGCCCACCCTGCGTCGCGCGCGCCACCGGCGCGAAGCAGTCCCCGCCAACCACGTCCGGCAGAGATGGGGGTTGGTGCGGATTTACAACAAGCGAGAAGGGGAGGGCTGGGGAAACGGGAGAGAGAGTCCTCGGGGAGGCAGGCGAGCGCTGCTCAGCGAGCCATACATTACAAGTACCGTAGGCGTATCTCGGCCCTAATGGGCCTTGACGTATGTTTCCAGACGAGGTATTTCTAACCCTCTGTTGCCCAAAAGCAGAGATCACGGAAGCATATAGCATCGGTGAAACTGCGATCAACATTCCGGCTCTGGAGGGTGCACCGATTCCAATCGAGATCGAACTGACCTCAACGTCACTCATTGGTGATTTAAAGGATCGACTGAACATTATTCTTGGGGAGATGGCAGGTTTTAGTAAGGGAGAAATTGCTGAGCTTCCCCGCATGACTCGGACAATTTCAACTGGCCGCAAAACTTGGTTGGCTATGGATACTGTAAAAAACCTGATTGTTGAAGTTGACTGTCTGTCGGCCATCAAGTATGGTACAGTCAAGCACACTCTAAACTCATGTGATCTCCTGGAACCGCCCCGACAAAGCATTGAAGAGAAAATAGACACGATGCGAGTGGAGAACTTAAATAAGACAACAGAACGTGAAGTAAGTAGAACCACCAGAAGGACACGACCAACCCAGGGAACATTTTCTAATTTAGACAGTGACGATGTTATGCCAGCGGGCTGGAGAAAGAGCTTACACATCATCGAGGACGCCGCTGGGCCGCGAAGGCCTCAGGCTTTGCAAATCCACCTGGACTTGTAGGTGGGATAACAGATTCTGTTCGTAAGTTAATTATACTCAGGCTAGCCTACCTGAGTAGGAGGGCTTGGCTCCCGCCGGCCTGCGGTTGCGTAGGTCAATAGGATAGGAAGTACTACTAGTAGCCTGAGCACTGCCACTGCCACTGGCACGGAAACGCACAAACATCTCCTGACTCGGATGAGGCATTCAAGTTGTTATCTATCTAGATAGGGATTTTCTTACTAGTAGCAGGTCACGGTGGTGGCTCACTGGCAGCTCAGGCCGCTCGGGCTCCGAGTCTTCCACTGGCAACATTAAATCAGCGAACGGAGATTGCTCGATTGGATCTGTAATAGGGAGGTCAATATGCGCTTCTGAAGTTCAAGTTCCTTTCTTTAAGGTTGACCGGG
>JACLAA010008012.1_pt1 | contig 13101 bp, 9 predicted proteins | sample 8027891 | NCBI WGS metagenome assembly JACLAA01 (sample SAMN15724900, study PRJNA655200) | protist metagenome | isolation source: fluorescence activated cell sorting (FACS) single amplified genomes of... | place: Spain: Blaines Bay Microbial Observatory, Mediterranean Sea | collected 2016-01-19 | reverse complement strand
TTGTGTATCTCTCTCTCTATTTCTATCTCTTTCTTAGTAGTACGTATTTATCTAAACCCTAGATATAAAGTTCCTTGTTCGTATCGCCAATAGTCTGGTAACGGACAGTCGTTGTCGAGGAGGTATTGTACGCATTCGGTTCGGTTTCTCTCGTGCGCGTGGCGTACGGCGCGAGAGTCCCAAGGCGCTTTGGCGGTTTCGTGTAAGTACTGCAAACAGTCCAAGTGGCCGAACTTGGCTGCATCCATACACGCCCATTCGCTATATTGATCATACTTACGTTCAACAAGATATTCAAGTATATGAAGGTGACCAAATTTAGCCGCCCCAGCGGCAGTTGCCCAATTCCAAGGCGCTTTGGCTTCTTCGCGTAAGTATTTGAGTACCTCGAGATGACCGTTTCCGGCAGCTTCTGCACACGCCCACGCATCGATAGGACACTTCTTTGCAACGCAATACTTTACCATTTCCAGGTTGCCTTGATATGCGGCCTCATTAATCGTCCTATAATCCCACTTACACTTTTTCTCCTCTCGCGCCCACTTGAGCAACTCGAGTTTATTCGTTTCAGCAACTTTATGGCAGAAAACTTCTTCCGGGTCCTTCCATCTCGACCAAAACGATTTATCCTCCCACGCAACTTCCAACGTCGATATCGACGACATCTCTTTGACCTTAAACGTCTCCTTCAAGTCACCCGCGCGAGACGATCTCTTAATCAACTTCCTCGTCTCCGTATTCACTCTGTGCAAGAATTTCACGTCCGTCGCATTCAATCTCGGAAGAATATGTTTGAAACTTATATCGTCGTTATTCACAATCAAATCCCACAAATCCCTCTCCCCCATCCGTCTTTTCTGCGCTCTCGTCCTCACTCCTCCAGCCATGATGTCTTTCTCTCCCGTCTTTTAACGTTTCATGTGTTTGGACCAGTTTGGTGTTTAAAGAAAAACAATGGCGTTTTTAGCGCTGAAATGCTCCACTTCGTCTGTTCACACTTCCCCTAAATGCGAAAGAGAGAGACGCGCTTTCTCTCTCACCCTAGGTCCACAAAATCAAGCGTCGTCGCGCAGAAACACAGAAAACGTTAGTCGCTGTAAACGTATCAATCTGATCGCGCAGAAAAAGAGAGAGAGATGACGGACGAGGACGAGAAGAAAAGGAAACAAAAGGAACGATTGGAACGAGTGAAGATACTCTTAGAGGCGAAGAAGAAGAAGGAGATGGAGGAGGAGAAAGATGTAAAGAAGAGCGAGAAAAGCGAGGAAATGAACGGACGCGGTGACGTGAGAGGTATTGGGGCGAACCCGAGTTTTTTAGCGCCGCGCGGCAACAACAACAACAAGAAGAGAAGCTTTGAGGAGCGATTCGGAGAAGGAGGAAGGAAAGGTGACGACTCTGTCGACGATGGTTTTCGAGTCGGCGAAACCGGTGGGAATGGTGCTCTTAATATCAACGACGAAGAAGGAGAACAAAAGTGCGACGACATAGACCCACTCGATGCGTTCATGACGAAAGAGATAAACCCGGAAATCGCGGAGAAGGAACGAGCGGAACGAAAGCGAGTCGAACGAGAACGGGAGGAGCGAGCGAACATGGACGAAGGGAAACAGAGGAAGATGTTGAAAGCGTTGGTGAACGACTCCGACGACGACGACGATGGGAATAACGAGAATAACAATAGCAAACCGAATGAGATTATATACATTCCAACGAACAAAGTAAAGTTGTTCGTCGGCGCTTCCGGCGAGAATGTGAAACGAATGCAAAAATCGAGCAACTGTCGCGCGCAAATAAGGAAGAAAGCGAAAGCGATGTACGAAGGGTTTTCAGGGCAAAAAGTCGTCTTAATCAACGGCGACGAGAGCGATGAGAACGAAAAAGACGACGCGAAAACGTGCGTGGAGTTGTACGGTGACAACGAAGCTGTCAGAACGTTTAAACTCTTACTCGAAGACTTGTTCGCTCGCGCCAAGAAAATGAAAACCGAGAGTCGCAAACAGGACCGCGATCGGCAAAAGGAGAAGAGGATGCGAGAGAAGCGCTTGTTTCACTTGCGACACGCCGCAGATTACGAGCGTCTCGGCGTTCCTCTCGGCGCGCCTCGTAAAGAGATTGAAAAAGCGTACAGAAAGTTGATGCTCGCTTTACACCCGGACAAACACCGCGCGAAACCAACAGACGACCGCGAAAGAATCCAACGCCAATACGACGACATGCGCGCGAGTTACGACAAGTTATTAGCCGTGGACGAAGAGAACATTCAAGAGACGAAAGTGTTGAGAAAAAAATCACACGAAGACGAGTTAGAGAGTTTAGTTCCCGAGGAGGAAAGACGCATGGACGAGTTGAAAAGAAAAATCGAAGAGGCCAAGGCGAACGTTTTGTCGTCAACCGCCGCGACGAAGACGCCGCGTTTTACCACCACCAGTTAAAAACGAGATATATAGCAGCGTAGAAATATGTTAGAATTGCGTAGTAGTAGAAGAGTAGTAGATAACATCATCAAAACGTTCGCTCGATGCTCGTATTCGTTAAACTTCATAAAAACTGCCGAGGCAACCTTCTCCACATTAATTAAACACCTTGACCTTTTCTACGCGAGCGAAGAAAGAATTAAACATAATGGGAGGATGCTGCACCTGCGTCGGCCGCAAAGGTTTGTGGTACGTCTGGGCGTTTAACGCTTTAATCGCGTCCATTTTCTCCATCATCGCCGTCTCCCACGGCGCGGTCTTCGACAAGATCATCGTCAACAACAAATCCGCGAATGCGATGCTCGACGGTGTCATCGCGTGCATCTCCTGCTCCGTGTTCTTAAACATCGCGTACCTCGTCACAACGGCGTTGATTTTGTTACGCAAAACTATAGCTCTGAACGGTGCCGGAGCCGCGTTTGGGTTTATGATTGCGCTGTCGCTGATGATGTTCTTTAACCAAATTCAGGTACACGCTTGTGTTCGTTTCTCTCTCTTTCTCTCTCGAGCGCTTTCTTACTTCGGCGAACACATCACAGATGTCGCGCACATAAATGCTCACAAAATCACGCATTTTCTCTCACAACAGGTTGGATTCTTCCTCCAATCGATTCACCCGTGGATTGAGGAGTTCATCGCACCAGCTGCCGGGAAACACTGGACGTCCGAGGACGACGCGACGCACGAAGCGCTCGTCGCGTTTGCCTATTTAAGCGGATCGACGTACGTCGTATTAACGTTCGTTTTATTCTGCGGGAGCGGTGGGTTGCAGAAAAGCATGATGGACGACGGACCGAGATCGATTGAGTTAGAGCATAATAACAGTAGTAGTAATAACAATACCAACAACGCTTAGCATTAATAGCAGCGAATACATGCACGGCGGAGAGATACCTATTTAGTAGTACTTTTGTAAACATTCTTCACTCATACACACAAACACAAAAACACACGAAAAACACTCACCTATTTCTGCCACATCATGCCGCCATCTTTCCCGACGACAGGGACGTTTAAATTGTTATCATTTAACAAACCAAACGCGTTCATTTCTCTCGAACGGTCTCCGTTTTTGAAATGGTCCGCGCAATCAAAGGCGTTCGAAACCGGGAAGTTTTCCCACATCGTGCACCCGAATTTACCGGTATTTGATGACGATTCAGACGACATTAAAGGCAAGAGCGATCGTGTTATTATTCCTCCTCGATGCATGAACATCGCCGAGGAAGAGCGAAACGCGTTCGGGAGTGAAGCGAAACACGTGCAGACGTTAAGCGCGTCGATGTTTCACACGGAAAAACAGTTCAAAAAACAGGTGGAGATGGTGTCGTTCGGATGCGAGAACGTCAGTCACGTGTTGTTCGTGAGCGGAGACGAGAAGAAAAAAGAGCTGGACGCCGTGAAAATGCTTAAAATTGCGACGAAAATGAGACGAGATGGGGACATTCCGGACGAGATTAAATTCGCAGTCGTGGCCAATCCGAATACGGAGAACGCATCGGCGGAATATTTAGAGGAGAAAGTCGCGGCCGGCGCGGAGTTGATTATCACGCAGCCGTTTTTTGATTACGAGCGTTGTCACGAGTGGGTGGAGAGTGCAAACCGAAGAGGCGTGTTGAGCACTACTAATAGCGGGATCAGTAATACTAGTAGCGCATCGTTAGTCATTGGCGCGTGCGCGCCTTCGAATAGAAAAGACGTCGAGTTTTGGGCGAAACTCGTCTACGGAGACGATCAATCCGCCAAAATCCTCTCCTCGTCGAGTTCACCCATAGCCAAACTCGCTCAAGAATACGAACAAAAAGAGAGAGAACTGACCACGGCGTTATACAGGGACTGGATTTTTGAACGGTGCGAGCTGCGAGCGGTTGCCGCGCTCGGTCACGCCGCGAGCTCCGGCGTTCACTTCATGCCGGTTACGCGAATCGGATACGACATCGTCAAACATTTAGCGAGAAGAACGAGAGAGATGGAGACTATGGAGGAGAACGCTTGATGGCCTTTTCGAGCTGGCCGAGAGAACGTTTGTTGTAATTGAATTCATGTAGTAGTAATAGTAGTAGTAATATTAGTTGTTGTTGTTGTCTTGAGATTTTTCCTCTGTGCTGCTTCATTTTTAGTGCTGCGGTAAAAAATAAATGAGAACAGACGAGAACGGGGGGCGTCTTTATCTCGTGTATTTTCACACGCAATTGCTCGATTTCCGGTGCGCTTACGCCAGCCTCTCTTTTCTCCCTTCCTCTCCATCTTTCTCTCTCTCTCTTTCTTCTTCTTTCTCTCTCGCGCGTAAAGCTCGTTCCTCTACATTTTAGGGGAAAAACACCTAGAAAGAAGTTTGTACTGATGGTTTACTTTTGTCTCTCTTTGAATCACATTTTACAGCGAGCAAGAGTTTGAAGCGATTGCGAATTTATGTGGATGCACGCTCCCGTTGAAATGGGTTTCGATACAATCGTTGTTTGGTGGTAGGAGCGGCGATGATGATGCGCACAGCAGCAGATGCGAGAACGAAGAGGAAGAATCCACATTCAACCCGATTCGGTTGGTGTATTTACCCTCCGATGTTGTCGCGGAGAAGATCGCTTCGCGAACATCGCTGGTAAAATACATCGTGCACTTGTGGGGTTACGGGATGAGCGACGAGGAATTAAAAACGAGCGTGAGAAAAGGTAAAGACGAGGCGTGGTTGGATGCGTCGATGACGTATAAATTGACGTGTTGCGACTTTGGCGCGACGAGGAGCAACGAGAAGAGCGAGGTAATGCGGAGGTTATCGAATTTAGTTCCTGGGGCGTTTGAGCCGCGATCTAAGGTGAGCTTAGATCAGCCAAGAGTTGAGTTTTTATCTATGGAGGTGAAATCGACCGTTCAAATTGATTTAGGATTCCAGGGCGTGCGGATGTTTTTCGGATGCGTCGTCGGTAAAGACAAATCGAGGAAACATTTGAACTTGTTAGATTTGAAGAAACGGAGGTATTTAGGACCGACTTCTATGGAAGCACACATGTCGCTGATTATGTGCAACATGATTAAAGCGGAGAGAGATAGGGGTGGACCGGTTTTAGATCCGTTTTGTGGAACCGGAAGCGTTTTATTAGCCGCCGCGGAGCTCGGGTGTTTCACGTGCGGCTTTGAAATCGATCCCAGGGTGTTGGAGTTTGGTAAAGTAGACGCGAAAACGGGGCAGAAATTGGACGTGATTACCAATTTCAAAGACTATGGGTTCAACAAACCGATATTTCTGATTCGTGGTGACGTGCACAAATCACCTCTGCTTAAAGTTGTAGACGATGAAGTAGAGAGTAGGTGTAGAATTAGTGGCAGCAGCGGCGGCGGCGAAAAATTTGCCCCGTTAGATTTAGAAAAAATAGAAAAGCGCATCAAACAGATGGAAGGTGCTTTCCAAGGCATAGTTGCCGACCCGCCTTATGGTATACGCGAGCGCGGTCGCAAATCACAGTTTGGGGGCAAACGGGGTAAAACGGAACAAGACATGATAAACATCGGCGAGCGATTCGACAATCACATCCCGTCCACGGTGAACTATCCGCTATCCGAAATTATGGACGATTTAATGGATCTTTCCGCGAAAACGTTACCGGTTGGTGGACGCACGTGCTTCTTCCTCCCCGCGGATGTGCAACAAACGAATCCGGAAACGGATTTCCCTTCTCACCCGTGTTTACGGGTCGTCGCACACTCTTTGCAAAATTTTTCGCCCACTTGGGGGAGACGATTGGTCACGTACGAAAAGATCGAACCGTTTGACATACACAAACACTTAGAAAACGTTCGCACGCGAGAGCATCTGCGTCGAATGCACGAACAAGACGTAAACTACTTGGATCTCACCGAGCGCGTAAAAAAATTCGTCTTTGCGGACGAAAAATCCAACGAGCGGAAAAAAATCCAGCGCGATATCATTCGCCGGGCGTGCAAAGAACATCGGGAAGGCGTCACGTTGGACAGAGAAACCATCCTTGAACGTCGCGAACGAGCGAAGTCGCTGAAAGAAAAAGACAAGGGCTTAAAGAACAGAGGGAAGAAGACTTGAATGTTGGTTGTTGTAATCATTTCTTATTCGATGTGGTGTTTGCAACAATCGCGTCCAGTTTCTTCTCCAGAGCAACCATCTTGGACAGCACGTTTGAAAAACCGTTCACGACCTCTCTCCTCAGCATCGCCGCGACATCTTCTTCCGAAACCTCGTCGTCTTTTCCCTTCTCGTTTCCTTCTCCGGCGCACTCGAAGTACACCTCCTCTTCTTTCGTTGGCGTCGTCCTCGCCTTCTTTTCCTCCTTCTCGTCCTCCTTTCCTTCTTCTTCTTCTTCTTCTTCTTCAACTCTCCTCCTCTTCGAACCAACGACATTCATTGGCGTCCCGTTTTCGTTCCACATCGACGTGTCGTGCCACTCTTGCTGCTCGAGGATTTGCATCAGCTCCCGTTTACTCATTCTGTGTATATATACTCAGCAGCAGCAGCAACACAGAGAGAGAAAGACTGCAGTATTTTTGACTTTTGTTTTCCCCAAAAGCTTCATTTTTCCCCTACTTCTCTCTCGTATTATTACACACCGCTTTCTTGTCGGAGGATGACGACGACGACGCATATACAACACGCAGCAACGCCAGCAGTAACTCCACGACAGATGTCCTCTTTATTCGCCTCTTCTTCTTCTTCTTCTTCTTCTTCTTCTCGTCCAGCGGTTCGTTTTGGACAACACAAACCCACGGGGAAAAGAAGATGTGAGTCAGCAGCAGCGATAAAGATACGGTCGGAAAAGGACGCGATGAAGCATCCTCATCCGCTCTCTCCGTGCGTTTCAGAGTTGAGCGGTACCAGGAGGTATCAACAACAGTACCAGTTTCACGAAAACGCGGACGGCGCGACCATGCGATATATGGATAGGTCGTTCCAACTCTTGGGAAAATTCGTCCCACCAGCGGGTCTGTTGTGCCTCGTGTCCATGTTTTGCGCGACGGTGTTTAGCGTTTTTTTTGCCGCTTTGTACGTGTTTAAAGAAGTCGTTTCTGCGTGCAGAAACGTGATGAACGCGTGTCAGGCGGTGATACGATCGGCGGATGCCATCGAGAGGGCGTGCAGCTCTGTGACGACGACGACGGCGAATTTGGATACCACGACGGGGAAGATAGACGCGACGGTGGTTAAGATTGACGTGTTGAGCGAAAGCGCGACGAAGGCGTTGTCAGATGCCGGAGTGATTCAGAAACGGGTCGCGGATTTACCGAAAGATGCGAGCAATACTTTGTTGGATGCGATTAGCGCGGTGAGCGTTCCAGTCAATCAGAAGTCTGTGTTGCCGAGTAAAGCGGAGTCGTTGGTCGGGACTTCTTCGCCGGAGGAGGAGAATGCGAATAAGATCACGAACACGAGCATTTTAGGCATGAATATCGACGGCAGACGAATTGGCGCCGGTTGGATTGGTAGCGATAATAATTACAGATTCCACTTTTCTGCGACAAACACTTTTAGCGTAGGCGAGTACGTCGCCGTGAAGCGAACGAATAATTTATACACGTGGGGCGTCGTGGAGAATAACGAAAACACCGATCCGTCGTGCATGCCGGACGCGAATTGTCCGGTTGATGAGAGCGTGGATGCGGAGAAAACTGGTGCGACGTGCGATTGGCCACCGAAGAAAGAGGACGCGGTCGGTGTAGACGGAGGAAGGGGAGGAGGGGGAGCCGAGCGAGATTCGTTCAAAGAGGACGAGTTGAACTTCTTCGAGCGCGTGAAAAAGTTTGCGTTACCTACCGGTTTGGCGCCTGGACAAGTCGAAAAAGAATACAGAGTTGTCGTCGAAGTTTCAGCGACAGTGTATCGGTATAAAATTGTCCCCGCTTCAGAATTAGGCAAGCGTTACTAATGTTGTTCATTTTTTGCTTTCAATACACATCCTACTGCAGTATGTATCCGTGCGTCTATTATTATTCTAAATTGCTGATACTATATAAACTTTACTTTATTCTTCCGTATTGATGGGACACAAAAACGAAAGCATCGCCTGGTTCACTACTCTTTGCGTGTCGTCGGATGGGTGAACTTTGTCTTCTTTGGGAACTTTCGCGGTTAAAATCATCTTGTTTGGGTTCCCGAGTTTGTTGTGAATGGCGTACCCGTCGATAACTTTTACACCGTTCTTCCTCGCTTCGCACATGGCGTGCTCGTGAAATCTCGCGACGTACTCGCCGTTTGATTTGTGTTTCTTTTGCGAGTTAAACGTGGACCTCCACAAAAGTGTGTTGGAAAAACCGCACACGGATGGCGAAAATACGCGCATGAGTTGCGACAGCCTACTGGCGTAAAACATTTCGGATTCGTACTCCGTAAATTTTGGTTGAAGATGCGCGCGGTTTCGTCGACCACCCATTTTCAAAGGAAACTCCGACTGACGTTCACGAATCATCGAAGGAAGTTCCCATAAGCCACTGTTCAAAACTATGACGCTCGGTTGCGTTCCTGCCGGCATGCGACCGCGTAAAAGTGAACGCGCTTGCGTCGCGAACTTTGCCTCGTGGTCGCCGACACCAAAGTGTTCATTTTCTGTCGTCTGTTGCTCAACGTTTGCGTCGTTTACAGCGGTAAACTCTGGCACCGGCCATCTATCTTCGACGTAGTCGTGGTTTAAGACGAAATCGGCGCACGTCGCCGCCGCTTTTGCCACGTGATTTCCCACTAAAAATCGTAAACTCAAAACGAGGACGTTATCGTAGTCCTTCCTATCGATGAGAATAACGTCCTGGTCTCGCTTGCGATTTTTTAAAGCCTCTTTCGACGGGTCCACACCTTTCTTCCCCATATCCGCCGGTTTCTTCCACTTTACGCTCGAAGCCGCGACTCGATAGCCTTGATCTCTCAACGTGTTTAGTAACGTCTTCCACTGGTGTCTGGTCGTCGAGTCGCCGACGAACATGAACCACGGGTCGTTCGCTAAATTTTCAATCCGCTTTAGTCGCTGTACTTTCCTACTTTCGCTATTCTCGTCGCCGCCGCTTGTTTCGTGAACATTCTTGTCGTGAAAATCGTTCGCTTTAACCGCGTTTCGTTGCGATACCGTTTCTTTCTTGTGCACCTCGACCGCTTTGGCCGCCGAAATCTTCCTCGCGCACGATCCAATCGCGTCATTATTCACTTCTTCCAACTGCCCAAACGCATATCCGTCACCGTTTTCGTGCGTATACGACGTCGGAAGTGCGTTCGTTTTTTCATCCTCCTCGGTTCTAAAAAAGCCGCTCCTCGCGCTCGCCGAAGCGGCGATGCCTAAAACTTCGTCCAATTTGCCGTCGTGAAAGTCCACGTCCGTATTTACCCCCGGCCAACTCCTCGCGTTCGCATTTGGAAATACGTCCAACGTTGGTACGTTCACGCTCGTCACGCCCCCACCCCCAAAACTATTACTCTTCGAGTACGCGTTGTCTCTTAAACATCCTCCGGACGACGACTTCAGCGTCTTGTTCGTAAACTTTGGCATCTTTCGCAACATCTTCTCGATGTCTTTCCGCAACGCCTTCTCGTACGATTTCGGCAACTCTGCTTTCATAAGCGAAGGATCGTCCGCGTTCGTCGCGGATTCTTCCTCTTCGTCGAAATCCTCGTCTTGTTGTTGTCTCATTGCCTTCTTCTTGGATATTCCATCGATGCTCTCCTCCTCCTCCTCTTCCTCCTCTTTCCCTCTCGTCATCACATAAACCGATTTCCAAAACGTCTCCCTCGCCTCTTTTATTTTATCCACGACACCACCGCCGGAAAAAATCCTCGGCGCGTCCGTCCCGTGCGCTCTCGCCAACACCGAGTTGTATTCGACCACCGACTCGTCTCTTCCCGTCGTTTCGATGGCGAAAGATTCGAGTTTTTCCGCACCTTTCCCCAACAGAACGAAGAAACACACGAGAAAGAAAAGACATACGAAGAAGACCCAAGAGGAGGAGGACGGCGCCGCCGCTGCCCGGTACGACACGCCCCGGCCGACGAGGAGGCGTTCCATCGTTCTTCGTCTCTTCTCGTCTCTCTCCCTTAGAGAGAGAGAGAGAACAGAGAGCTCCCTTGTTGTGGGGGAGAAAAAGTTTCTCTCAAAGCAGAGACGAAAACATCATCTCATCAGCGAAAACGACAAAACGCGAGCGTGTTGAAAACGAAAACGTTCATTCACACGAAAAACGAGAGAAAACATATCACACAACGGAAGAGTTTTTTCGCATCCTTGAGAAACAACATCACAGAGAGAGTGTTTTAGGAACAAAACAAAGAGAGAAGGAAAAGCAGACCTTTTTTGCTTTTTTTCACATTGCAAAAGAAAACGAGAAAACGAAAGGAAGATTTTTTGTTACTTTTTTAGTATTCGACAGACAAACCACAACAAAGAAAAAAAAGATCAAACTCTCCACTAAAATCGGGGTTTGTTTATATATACACACTCTATTTAGATGACGAGCACGACCGCAAAAGAGAGTTGGGATCCAGAGGAGTACGCGATCACGCCGTCCTCGTTTGAGATCGTCGCGAAAGAAAAGGTAAACGCGAAAAAAGGAGGAAAGAATAAAGGAAATTATGATGATGATGATTACGACCAGCAAAACCCACAACGACGACGCAGAGAAGACAGAAACGTGATGATGCCGACGTTGAGCGAGAAGATGTGGGAGAAATTATACGGGAATAAACCGAAGAGCATGGAGTCCTTAAACGCGCCTTGGCACGCTTTTTTGGGAGAGGAAGAAGAAAACGCCAAGGAGGATCGAGGCAGCGTCGACGACGGGTCGGGGAATCAAAACCAGCTGATGCGACAGAGGGAGAAGACTGATTCTTTCGCCGACGCAAAGGCGGCGCCGATTACTGTGCAGTACGCGAACACGATTGAAGCCGGGAGAACGATGCTTAGTCATGCACTCGTGAGCAGCGGTAGTGGTAGTGGTGGTAGGAGTGATGCTTCGGAACGAAACAGAAGCGAGGCGAACACCGCCGCGTGGTTTCGCGGAAGGTGTTTAGCCGTGAACTGCGGCGAGGTGTGCACGGCGCAAGGGTATTTGTGCAAGTTTCACAGAGTCGCAAAATCGGTGATTTTAGAACGGGACAAGAATAAGGAGGAGGTGCGATGGTGTCATTACTGTAAAAAAGTCCAAAAGTTGAGCGAGTTTACCGAGGAGAGTAAGACGCTGTGCCACGCGAAGTACGTGTTGAGATGCAAGAGGAGCAAGAAGAACAGAGAGATGAGTCAGATAAAAAGACAAGAGAAAGCTGCGATGGAAGGTAGAAGCGGTGCGGCAATAATGATGACAAGCACGCCTACGACGACGGCGATGTACGAGCATTCGAGAGAGCAGACATCCAATACAACTACTACCGATGGGACGTCGTCGATGGACGTTGGCAGCGCTCGCTCGGGCGGAAGTGGAAATATCGCGAATATCGCGAATAACAACGCCGTGACGTCCAACGCGCAACATTATTCAGAGAAAAGAAAGAAGGCTTTGAAAAACAACCGTAAATCGAGGGAAGCCACCCCAGAGGAACTGATGATGTCGCCGGAGAATCCGTTCTTTGCCAACCTTCTCGAGGAGAACTTTTTATCTCCAATGGGTAATATGGAGAAGAATAACGATGAGTTCGACTGGACGTCTACGATCGAAATCACTAATCATCGCGTACGCGTAGACGCGCACCCGGCAGATTTCATGGTCGATAACGAAATGGCCGCTGCGGCGGCTGGGACGGCGATCGTGAATCCGAACAACGCGATCTGGAAAGAGTTGAGCCAAGCTGGTCTCGTCACCAACGACGATCATCAAATTGAATACGCTCAAATCGCTCCTGGATCGACGATTTTGTCCTGGCAAAGCTTCCGCCAAATTCACACGGCTATCAGAGAGGACTTCGTTATTCCGGACGATACGCTGAAGGAGAACGACTTCACGCGCGGCAAACCAGTGAGGGATTCGTCGATATTTTTGCGAAACTTTATGTCGTACTCTGGATTTCGTTCGCGCGGTGGTTCGACTCGCGGGCGCGCCTCGACAGAACAGGCAGTGCATGCGCGAAGATCGCGTGGAAATGATGGATCGATTGAAGTCTTCAAGACCCATCGATCGCACTTAGCGTGGGTGGAAGAAGCTGGAGCTCCGCTCGTTGCTGTCGTTGGTCGCCCATTTATGGTTCGTTTGGGTGCGGACTTTCGTGCAAACGAGATCACAGCTGTGCGAGCTTACGGTGCGTTTGGGACGAGAAAAATATCTGCCGACGAGTTCTCGCCGAGCGGCATGGCAACTTTCCCGGCGAAAACTTTCGCCTCCATGGCGAATTTCAACGGCACCGGTGGAGGTTTGTTTTGGATTCAGTTTGAAACCGTGGATGATCGTTGCTCGATTCCGAAACCTGCTTTGATTTTACCAGACTTACAAATGGCTGTGGATACGCACCTCGCCTTGCGAAGTTTACGGAGCGAACACGCGATGCGTTGCGCCATTCAGGATATCGGCAGCGTACTTTCCTTCGCGGAAAGCGGGTACATGTACGAAGACGAGATGCGTGAGTGGTTACGAAGCATCATTCGCCAATGCGAACAATCTCTTCCGTTTCAAGACAATTCGAGATCTTTGATTGCTTTGT
>JACLAA010004655.1_pt1 | contig 13106 bp, 11 predicted proteins | sample 8027891 | NCBI WGS metagenome assembly JACLAA01 (sample SAMN15724900, study PRJNA655200) | protist metagenome | isolation source: fluorescence activated cell sorting (FACS) single amplified genomes of... | place: Spain: Blaines Bay Microbial Observatory, Mediterranean Sea | collected 2016-01-19 | reverse complement strand
CCATCTTGATGTCGACATTTTTCACGTTACACCCCGGGAGTTCTCCCGATAACGTGTATCGATCCTTCTTCTCGACGATATCGCAGACGAAATCGAATTGATTCATGTCGCTAATATGTTCGCGTGGGATCATCGAGTCCAAAAAGGAACTCGTCATTAGGGCGTCGTCGTCACCGAATAAGCGATCGAACGGGTCCGGCGTAAATCTTCTTCGGCCGAATAATCCTATAATAAGCGTTGTTGTATGAGTAGATACAAAGAAGAGGGAGAAATAAGAGGTCTCTATTTACACTCTCGGAGGGAGGAAAAACAACGAATAATCTTCATCATCGACAAAAGCGATCACGGATGATGATCGCATCGACGAAACGCGATATGCGACAAAAAACGCTCTTCTCGTCGATCTTTTTCTCCGTTGTTCGGAAAGTGTTGCGCTTTATTCTTTCGATCGCGCGCGCGCTCAAAGAGAACCACAACAGCTTGGGAAAAAATACTCGGAAGAAGAAAGAGAGATACGAAAATAAAAAAGCGCTTAAAGGGTTATCATCAATACACGTACCGCTCAAAGGACCAGCCGCTCCGGCGCGTTGTTCGCCCACGAACGGGTTCCAGAATCCGCGAGGAATGAGTGACATTTTTGTTCTTGTTCTTGTTGTCCTGATTGATGCGTGTGAAAAAAGCGCGCTTTTTATTTGTGACGTTTTGTATCTCTTTTTTGTTTGTTTGTTTTGTCTGTCTTTTTCTTTTCAAAATTGAAGTATGTCTCTCTCTCTTTCGCTCTCTGTCTTGTCTCTCTCTCTGTTTGCCTGTTTCGACGATCCAATCACAACCTCGAACGCGACAACAGTCACGCGCCTTTAATCGAAATCTTCTTCATCTCCTTCTCTTTCAACTCTTTCGGTTCACCGACAAACTCGGGTTTCTTCATGATGTCGATGGAAAGCACGCCGTCTTTCATCGAACAATCGATTTTGTCCGCGTCCGCCGCTTCCGGGAGCGCGAAGATGCGCTCGACTTTACCCGAGGACCTTTCGATCGCGTGCCACTTCACCGAGCCGTCCGGCGACTGTTCGTCCTCCTCGTGTTTGATAGACTTCATCGCGCTGATGTGTAAGTTGTTCTCTTTATCGACTTTCACGTCCACGTTGGCGACGTTGCACCCGGGAAGCTCACCGGATAAGTGAAACTTGTCCTTCTTCTCGACGATGTCGACTAAGAAATCGAACTGGTTCATGTTCGAAACCGTGTCTTTCGGGATCATGGAGTCCAGAAAGGACGAGGTGATGGCTTCGGTGTCGCGAAAGAACGGGTCGTTCAGAAACGTGTCCATCATGCCTCCTCTTCGGCGTCGCGGGCCGAGTACTCCTATTCAAGGAAAATAAAGGAGAAAATTTTAGATTCGTATCTCTCTCGTCAGTTTTTGTACCTAAAATCAAAAGAGCGCATTTTGCGCGATTTCCGCGCGAGAAAGAAGAAGAAGACAAAGAGAAGACAAAAGAACAACACGAAACGCGCATATCTTTTACCTCCGTACGGATCGCTCAACATGCGACTCAGCAAGCCTCTCATGGGCGACGACGTCATCGTCACGCGCTGTTCCGGTTGTTGTTGTTGTCTCTCCATCTGTCCTCCTCCTTCTTGTTCGCTCTCCGCGCGCGCGACTTGCGCGGAAAAAGCTTTCTTCGAAGAAGGTCTTCCAAATCCTCCTCCTCCTCTCAAAATCGAATTGAAAGCGCTTTTGCCGCCGCACGTACGAGAAGACGACGATCGAAACAACAACAAACCTCCTCCTCTTCCACCTTGTTCTGCCATCTGGGACAGCGAGAACGGCGAGAGCAAAGATCGAGTTAACGCCATGATTGTAGTAGTGTGTGTGTATTAGGTGTTTGTTAGTATTTTAGAGTAGATACAAAAATATGAAGAAGCAAAAAAAAAAAAGTAATAAAAAACGAACGAGCGTTTTCTCGTTTATTAATAATAACACAAGTATTAGTAGGGGATTCAACGAAACGCATCGCCGTAAGATCAATATAAAAAGGAAGTGAAAAGCTGTGAGCGATCATCGCTGTAATAATTGCGTGTAAAGTATATTTTCGCATAACTGTGCATCAAAAGAAGCGTCATTTAGAGGCGATTTTCCTCATTTTTAGGGGATTGTGCTGCGCTTTGACGAAAATCATCCTGCACAACAACGACACCAATTAACAAAAAGAATCAAATATGCAAACATCGACGACGGTCGTGACGTCCCTGAAACGAGTCTCGGCGGACGCGGACGCGTTGATGGTCGCGTTGGAGAGTCGGATACAATCGAGCGCGCACGCGTTGGCGGTGAGAGAGGAGAGCAGTACTGCTTTTACTGCGACTACGACTACGAGTAACGAATTTGACCTCCGCCTTCCCCAAAGCAAAACGAATGTAAAGAGGGACGCGAAGAAAGCGGACAAACACTTTCGAAAAGGTTTGGAGTTGCTGAGAAGAAGACAAAGCAGAAGAGAGGAGGAGGACTCTTTATCATCGCTGGAAAAACGTCGAAAAGAACAAAAACGCGCGGCGAAAGAAGCTTTAGGGGAATTCGAAAAAGCGATCGAGTGTTGCCCTTTGGAGGCGATTCGGGCGAGGGAAACGTTGGAAAACGCGAGAGAACGCGCGATGGAGATGTTGTATAGCAGTAGGGGGAATAACGCAGATGACGATGATGATGAAGAAGAAGAAGAAGAAGAGAAAGAAGTGGATGTGGACGAGAGGAATGATACTAGCAGTAATAAGAGAAAAGATGAGGAAAAGAGGAACGATGATGATGACGATGATGGCGCGGACGAGGCGCCGTCGACGACGCCGTCGGGTAAGAGTGACCGAGCGAGAGCGGCGAAGAGAGAAATTAACAACGCGGGAACAACCACAACAACTATAACAACAACAACAATAACGCGCAGAGAAGAAATCGAAGAGTTGTACGATGCTTCGAGATGGTTGTTGAGAAGTACGCCGAGAGATGGAAGAGAAGCGGTTCGATTGCTAAAAATGGCCGAACGAATGCTTCGGGACGAGGAAGAGGACGGCGGGGAGTTTTTAGACGACAGAGATAAAAAAGAGATCCAAATAGCGAAAGAGAAGATCGAGAGGGCGATTAAACACGTCAAGCGATGAATCATCTTTATTACTACATCTACTACTAATCTAGCGCGCGCGCACGCGTTTATATTTTTACAAACCTATCAAATACGACACACGCCACACACGTCAAGCAGACATTCGCCGTTTCCTGTTTCCGATTGAGAAAGTTCAACGCCAACGCCGTAACGAAAGCAATCGGGTGTACTCTGTGCACGACGACCGGAAACGCCGAAAGCGAGGAAACCACCATCAAAAATTGATTCATCAATAACGCGTTCGACTGCGTGCCGTACTTCTTCTTCACCAAAGTCTGCAAAAAGAACTCCATCACGTAACTCGCGTTCAAGCACAACCAATACAGTTGAAAGCGCTCGCCGTGCGTCGTCAAAATCGTCGTCGTCTTACTACTACTACTACTATTACTCCCAAATATCGCGCTGGAAACGTTCAACCCGTGCAACAAGCACGTCTTGTAAAACACGTACTGCCATTTCTTCGCTCGATACAAAAAATTCTCCACGGATTCAAACCACCTTCCGTTTTCGCCGCCTTCGTAGTTTCGAGAAAATGAATTCACCGGAAACCGATCGCGATACCGCCAAATGCTCCAGGTGCTCAATACGAGCGCCAGCGTTCGCGCGTTCTTCCCGTCGCACGTTTCGCAAAAGTGCAAATACAAAACCTGCGTCAAATTTACCATTTGGTAAAAGAAGTGCTCTTCCATTTCCTCCGTCGCGACTGTTTTCGTCTCGTGTAACACACCGCTCGATTTTGTTCGTCTCTCTCGCACTCGGGAGTGCAACTTGCCGAAATCCTTCACCGCCGTGCGCGTGACGAGAATCCCGCTCAACCCCAACACGAGGTCAAATGCGAGCACCGCAAGACGACGACTCATCGATGACGACGTAAACGACGACGACGTATTATAGGAGGACAAAAGCATAAGATACACACCTCCGAAAACGAGAACGAGTAAGTGCATCGCCCCGCAAATTCGATGGTTCATTGCAAATCTTCTTCTTTGTCTTTGTCTTTCCTTTGGTTTCCAATGGAACATTTCCCCTGAATGTGTCACCACGTTTCGCGCGATTAAGAGGAGAAAGAACGCGAGATACGAGGAGACGGTCCACCACCAGAGATTAAAATCATCATCATCATAATCTATTTTGTTGTTTTTGATCATCGTCTGAACCCGTACTATTAATACTACAGAGTAATAAAAGTATTCGTATCTCTGAGACACATTTTGGATAAAATGCCGCAGAACTAATGACGTCTTTGATGACGACGTTTAGGAGCAAAGAACGAGCGCTCCGAGCTGCTGTTGCAGCTTCTTCACCTTTATTGAGTGGAGGACAAAGCAGCGCGAGCAGTTTCGGCCGCGTTCTTCATCGCTGCATCGGTAGTATTCCGCAACAGACGACGACGAGAGCGACATCATCATCATCATCATCGACTTCCCCGGGGGTGACACCACCAACGCGTCGTTGTTTCCATTCGTATTCATCATCGCCTGCTGAGAAGATTTCCACTCTTGCTCCTCCTCCTCTTCCTCGCCATTTACCACTTCATCACCAACACCAACAACTTCGCCACTACGCGTGACGCAACTCCTTATCCGCCCCGGATCCTTTACATGTGGACATTCTCTACCACCCAGAGACGAAGTATTTAGACACGTACATCGAGATGGCGGACGCGATCGAGATGGCGTTTCCATCGGTCATGGTCAGAGGGAACGAGAAAGAAGAAGAAGAAAAAAACCAAGAGGAGGAATATTTTCGAGTGGAGTTTCGAGATCGAACAGTATTCGAGACGAGAGGAGGAGGAGGATCTACACTCCCGATTAAAATGGAAGAGATCGTGGAGATGTTGGAAGAGCGCGTCGCGGAAGCGGAGAAGGAGATGTTTGGCGGGGATGATGGAAGCGGCGGAGGGTGCGGGTAACTCCGAGACAAAAACGTTGTTGTCCGGGAGTCGCTCTCGTCTTTCGCTCTCTTTCTCTCTCTCCCTCTCGCGAAATCGGCGCCGGGCAAATCGAAGCGGCTTTTCCCGGGAAAACGAGAAAGAGAAGAAGAAGAGGAGTTAGTTGTACACGTACGCGACGTAAAGCGCGCGCTAAAAAAGTGACGCTCTGCCGGCGTAAACATTCAGAGTAGAAGTTGTTTCGAATGCAACAAAACTACTCGTCGTCGCAGAGTCGATAAAAAGAGCGCGTTTTGCGGGTGCAAAGAGAGAGAGAAACCATTGCGTTTAGTAAAAAACGCATTTTGCGAGAAGACTCCTTTCTCCGAGCATATGGCGAAAGGGAGAAGAAGGAGAACGAGAGCGTAAAGAAAGAAAGAAAGAAAGAAAGAAAGAGAAAGAGACGCAATAACAATACTCTCTCAGCATATTTCTGTTTTGTAGGTTGTTTTCGTTGTAAAACCATCAGATTTAATCTTTGTACTATATCTCTCTCTGCAGTACGTACGCGCTCGGACGAAGTATTTTCAGGTCACTTCACCTCCCAATTCTCCGCACTTTTAACGCACAAAAAAAAAGCATTGAATACAAATCATCATGGCGACGATACGTAAGCTCCAGGCTGAAATCGACAAGACCTTTCGTAAGGTGGACGAGCAGCAGGAGGTGTTTCAGCAAATTTTCGATCGGTTGAAGGAGTGCGATTCGAGTTTGAAGGAGAAATACGAGGTACTATTAGTAACCGATTGCATTTTCCATTTTGTTCCGCCGCGCAATGTACAACTGTAAAATTGTATCTTTAATTGCTTTTCTTTTTACACGTTTCAAAGAAGAGAAGAGAGAAAAGAAAGACTCTTTTCAAGAACGAGAACGCTTCTTCACGGAGAGCGTTTTGTCCTTCTCTCTTTTTGCGCGCTCGATGAGAGAGAGGAAAGGAAAGGATATGTGATTGGTTTCCCCCAATTGTTGAAAATTGAATTCTCTTCTTTCCCTGAAAGAGGAACAAAAACCTCGATTTTCCTCTTATTTCTCGATGTTCGGATGACGCTGACACAATTCTATTCATATTCTTATTATTAGGCGGACTTGAAGAAAGAGCTGAAAAAGCTGCAAAAATTCCGGGACCAGATCAAAAACTGGTCCGCGGATACCGCGATTAAAGACAAGACGTCTTTGAACGAATACAAGCGGAAAATTGAAATCGACATGGAGAGGTTTAAAATGGTCGAAAGGCAATCGAAGACGAAAGCGTTTAGTAAACACGGATTGGAGAAGATGGAAAACGAAACTCCGGAACAAAAGAGGAGAAGAGAGACGAAGGAGTGGTTGTCCACGGTGGTGGAGGAGTTGTCGAATCAGTCGGACGCGTTCGAGGCGGAGATTGAGGTGTTGCAGTTGGAAGCCGCGAAACCGAGTAAAAGGAAAGGGAAGAATACGAACAACGGGAACGAAGAGAAAGTGAACAGATTGGAAGAGTCGGTGCAAAGACACAAGGCGCACACGCTGAATTTGGAAATCATGATGCGATTGGTGGAGAACGAGACGTTGCCGGCGGAAGAGGCGGACGACGTGCGGGATTTGATAGAAGATTATTTGGAGAGGAATCAAGAAGATTTCGACGAGTTTGACGTCGTGGACGATATGTACGAGAGTTTAAATTTGGAAGAGTTGGCGACGAAAGAAAGCGTGAAAGTGGTGACGAACGTGAAGCAGTTACACGAGGAGTCCGGACAAGACGCCTCATCCGGATCGCCGCAGCAGTTGCAAACAGCCTTGAGCGGAGGATCGTCGAAGATTGAACCGCCAAAGCCGAGAGTGGTACCGCCGGCGCCGGTGTTGAGTCCGAAAGCCGCGGCCGCGGCAGCTGCGCAACAGGAACAACAAAGCGTCAATCAGTGGGGATCTCGGTTTCCCGCGCCGAAAGGTTTGGACGCCGACGGCGTGGGGTCCGGGAACGGCGGGAATAACGCCGCGGTCGGGAGCGGTTCCGCCGCCGCCGCCGGGAAACCCATACCGAGACCGAATAACAATTCCAACGCGCCACCGGGACCGGGAGGTATCAAAGACGGCAACGCCGCGCAACAAGCGTTTCCACCTGGACCGAGACCGTTATCGTCCGACGCAAATCAACAACAATCCGTCGCGGAAGCCGCCAACGCGGCGTTTACTGCGAACGAGGTCTTCGACAACCCGAGTCAAGGCGCGCGATCGTTGAATGAAATGTCCACGTCCATGCGACGAGGATTATCTGGAAGCGGCATGCAATCCGGATCTGGTAGCGCCCAATCCATAAACAACGCGAGCAATAACAGCATCAACTCCACCTTGGCGCTACAACAACAACAGCAGCAACAACAAAGAGGAGGAGGAGGGGCGAGCGCCGCCTCCACGGCTACCGTCGCGCACGGCGACCCGTCCTCGCGTCTCCGTCTCCTCGAAGCTTCTGCCTCCTCTAGACTTCTCCCGTCCGCCTCGGACGGCGTCTGGACCAGACGCGTTCGCCGCGCGCCCCAAGCGCCGATTCCGCCTTCCTACCCGACCACTCTCCTCGACGGCAACGGGAACAATTTATACCCAGTTTTGGAAAACCCGGCTTTATTCGAACGCTTAGACGCCGACGCGCTCTTCTTCTCCTTCTACCACCAACAAGGCACCCCTCAACAGTACTTAGCCGCTCGAGAGTTGAAACGCGCCAACTGGCGGTTCCACAAAAAATACAGCGCCTGGTTCGCTCGACGAGAGGAACCGAAAGTCTCCAACGAAGAATTCGAGCAAGGCGCGTACGTCTACTTCGACCACGCCGTAAGCCGGGACGAATACGGAAGCGTCCGAGGGTGGTGTCAGCGAAGCAAACCGGACTTTCTGTTCGAATACTCGCATCTGGAGAACGAGTTACAATAATGAGAGCGACGATACCGACCATCTTTCGCTTGGGCGGTGTCCGGCTTCTTCGCCGCTCACATTATTATTATTATTATTATTATTACTATTAGTGAAAGAAAGAGACGATGATACAAAAGAACGACGACGATAAAACGACGACGCAACCAAAGAGAGAGAGAGAGAGAGAAAGCGTTTTGAGAACGCGTGTAATAATCACCCCCAATAATCGCGATACATATCAGTCATATGAAGTAGTTTTACAGCAAAAATTCAACCAGCCGTCAACTCCTTTTTCTCAATTACTCCAAAAATTAGACACGCATAAAAAACAACCGAAGATCATCTCATCATCATGTCTTCTGGAGAAAAGGGCGCCAAAGTGACGACGCGATTGCGTGAGATGGAGGTTGGTGAGAGAGATTCTTTGTGGGATGTGGTCGTGAAGTGGGACGATATTTGTTTGACGAACATTCTTCCGAGATTGAATCGAACGGATGTGAAATTCTTGTTCGAGGTTAATAATGAAACGAGAAAGTTGATTAAGAGATCGTCTCGTGCAAAAGATTTGGAAGAGAAGTTTAAAGTTGGAGAGATGTCGTCGATATCGACTTTGGAATGGGCGTGGGAGCATTATCCGTGGGGTACGGCGGGAAAGCGCGGCGTAGAGATGGACGAAGAATATTTCTGCTGTCAAGTTGCTAAAACGAATAAACTCGAGTTGCTCAAGTGGGCGCGAGAGGAGAAAAAGTGTGATTGGATGAAGGGGATTGGTGCGGCCGCATCTCTAGGTAATCTGGAAATGGTAAAGTATTGCGTGGCAAATGAGTGTCCTATCGATGAGAGTGCGTGTGCAGCTGCTGCCATAGGAGGTCATCTCGAGGTACTCAAATACTTACGCGAAGAAGCGAAAGTGCCTTGGGATAGGCATACTGCCAATTGGGCGGCTTTAACTGGTCATCTTCATATACTCGAATATCTTGTTGAGCGTAAGTATGATAAATATTGCGAATGGGCGTGTGTGCATGCAACCGCGACCGGCCAATTAGACTGTTTGAAGTTCTTGCGCGAAACCGCCAAAGCGCCTTGGGACAGCTACTCCGTACGAGAAGCGCACGAGAACAACTACCCCGAATGTGTACAATACCTTCTCGACAATAACTGCCCATTACCAGAAGGTTGGCGATACGAACACGGAGAGCTACACACGAATTAGAATCATCATCATCATTACCATCATCATCAGTTGTAATAACAGAAAGAGAAAAATCTGCTCAAAACTCTCCACACAAATTTCAAAATTCCGGACACCAACACACACGCGAGAGAGAAGAAGACACCACCAAAACAATCTCTCTCTCTTTCGGACGGAGTACCTTCAGACGGACCAAAAAATGTTTCCTCGTGGTTCTCATCCTCCTCCTCCGATACAAATCATCGTCCAAAACGTTTCGTATTCGGTAAAATTTCCGTTTCCTGAGCCGTACCCGTCGCAAATCGTCATGATGGAAAAGATCCTTTTCGCCTTGCGTGAAGGCACGAACGCTTTGTTAGAATCACCAACCGGGACCGGGAAAACCGTGTGTTTACTCTGCGCGACTTTAGCGTTCGCCGAGCACGAGGGAAAACAACGAATTAAACAAAAGAATACGAAGAAGAATACGAAGAAGAGGAAAGATACGGAGAAGGAGGAAAAGGAGGAAAAGGAGGAGGATTTGGAGTTAAAGCGAACAACGAAGGGCGCGGTGGAGGAGTATACAGGCGGGGAACGGTCAAAAGTAACCATAGTCTACGTCTCTCGAACGCACAGTCAGTTGCAACAAGTGATTTCGGAATTGAAAGCGACCGAGTACGCGCCGCGCTCGAGCGTCGTCGGCTCGCGGAAACAGTTGTGCGTCAACGAGTGGGTTGCGGAAGCGGCGAAGAAGATGGGCGATGGGAATAAGAGAGGCGCGGAGAAGTTGTGTAAAATCGCGTGCAATAGCGGGAAGTGTGATAAGAAGAGGAACGTTGGTACGCACATGGAGCGAGTGTTTGGGATTGACGTCGTGAATGGGTGGTTCGCGAATCAATGGGGAGGGGAGTTTAACGGAAGTCTCGGGTACGGAAGGACGACGAACCACTCGTACGACGGTACGAAGGAAAGAGCGGGTTCGATTTTAAGTCAACTACCTAAACCAAACGAGGAACTTTCAAGTAGTAAAAGTAGTAAAAGCGGCGGCGGCGATGACGACGGGAAAGCAAAGGGTTCAATCATGGACATCGAAGATTTGGTGAAAGAAGGGAAGAGAGCGAATGGTCCGTGTCCGTATTATTTAGCGAGAGAGATGACGAGAGGCGCGGAGATAATTTTCGCGCCGTATTCGTACATCTTAGACGCGGGAGTGCGAAAACGTGCATTAGGTGACACCGTGATGAATTGGTACAATTCGATTGTTATCTTTGACGAAGCGCACAACGCGGAATCGGCGTGCGAAGAAGCCGCCTCGAGAGACTTGACCGCGGTGCACGTTGCGAACGCAATTAAAGACGCCGACGCCGCGTTTCAGTATTATAGCATGATCGAGGAAAGCATGGAGGGGTTGTCCAAAGAGGAAAAAGAAGATTCGAAGAAAACAGGCACGTATCCAACTCGAAGCGCGGGCGATTATTTGACCTTGCGTGGTATCTTTGCGGCGTTGGAGAGAGAAATTGCAATCGTGTGCGCGCAAGATCAAGAGCGAGTGAGGAAAGGCGAAACGTTACCTTCGTCGAGAGACGGGTGGTTCATATTTGATCTTTTAGCGAAGGTGAACATCAATATGGATACGTACGCGCAAATGATTGAAGTGTGCGAAGACGCGGCGAATGTAGTATCAATGAGAGCTGAAGAAATTGGCAAAGGCTCTGGCGCTGGTCTGGAAAGAGTCAAAGATTTTCTCGACCGCGCGTTTGAAGCGAAACAAAAAGGTTTGATCGAGTGTTATCGCTCGCGCGTGGGACCTCCGGAGGAGGAGTTTAGCAGCACGTGGAATAAGAAAAACGACGACGGAAGAGAAAACAAACGACTCGCGAAAGGACCGACGATGTCTTTTTGGTGCATGGTTCCAGGCGTCATCGTGAACGAACTGTGCGAATTGGGCGTCAAATCGCTCTTGTTAGCCTCGGGGACGTTATCGCCGATGGATTCGTTCGCCTCCGAGCTTCGCGCGCCGTTCCCGGTTCGGTTAGAGAATCCGCACGTCATCCCTCAAGAAAATGTTTGGGCCGGCGCGTTTTTAAAAGGACCGTCGAATGCGGTTTCTTTGAATTCCAGCTATCGCTTTCGAGATACCGAACAGTATAAGAATGAGCTCGGGTTGTTAATCCTGCGCGTCGCTCGCGTGACCCCAGACGGCGTTTTGGTGTTCTTCCCGAGTTATGGCGTCATGGCAAAATGCATCGAATTTTGGAAGACGAGAACGTCCATCTGGAACGATATCACGCGCACGACGAAGAAAACGTTGGTCGTGGAACCGAAAGAGAGCGATGCGTTTTTAGAAGCGTTCGAGTCTTTCAACAAAGCGCTCGAACGTTCGAAAACGAACACTTGGAGTAAAGTAGGCTTGACGAATACTGACGGAAGCGCGAAGGACGACGAAACAGCCGTCACGTTAGCCGCGAAAGGTGGCGCCATGTTCTTCGCCGTCTGCAGAGGAAAAGTCTCCGAAGGCATCGATTTTGCCGATAAAGCGGGACGCGCGGTTATTTTGACCGGCATCCCCTACGCGCCGAAAGCCTCGGCGCGCGTTCGATACAAGCGCGAATTTCTCGACGCCGCCATAATGGTTCACAAACGAAACAACACGCGGCAAAGTTGCAACATTACGAGCGGAGAACAGTGGTATTCGCAAACCGCCATGCGCGCGACGAACCAAGCGATAGGACGCGTCATCCGTCATAAGGACGACTTTGGCGCGGTCATCTTAGCGGACGAGCGATTCGCGTATCGAAATCATCAAAGTCAGTTAAGTTTATGGCTTCGACCGGCGATGCAAACGTTCGATACGTTCGAAAGAGGCATAGAAAGTTTATCCGCGTTTTTTGAGCGGTGCGGGAACCCGAACAGCGCGCTCATGCTCGCCGCGGCGGAGAAATCGGCAAAGAAGAAGAAACGCAAAGGACCGCTCCTCCAACACAAAAGCGAGAACAACGAAACGGCGGATTTTGCAGGTCAACGGCAGAAAAAGAGCAGCAATACTAACGGCGAACAACAACAACAACAACACCACGCTCGGAGAGATACCAACTTTTCGAAGAAATCTCGGGCTTCAGATACCTCGCTACCGTTTGCGCTCATGAACGCGTTGAATAATAATAATGATAATACGAATAAGAACGAGAACGAGGTGGACGACGAAAAGGAGAGAAGAAACTTTTTATTTAGCGGCGGCGGCGGCGGCGGCGGTGGAGGTTCGTTAGCGTCCAGGTTACTCAAATCCGGTGGCAATAGAGACAACACGACAAAGCTTGCCGGCGGCGGCGTCGGTAATATTCGTGGTAGTGGAGCTCTCGGAAACGCCAACGTCGTCGATAAGGCGATGTTGGCGAAACAAAAGCTCGTCAAAAGGGCGCGCGCCGAACTCCCGCCGGAAGATTTTCCGAAGTTTGTCGAGGTTATGAAAAGTGCCGTCAGCGCGGATTCGTCGGACGTCGCGCTGCATGAGTCCATGAAAACGCTCGCGAAATTGTGCAAAATCGAGAAACGAGGCGTCGGTCCTTCAACTTTGTGGGCAGCCATCGGAACCAGCTTGGCGTTGAAAGACGCGGCAAAGAAAGCCTACGACGAGTTCGAGGAGAACGCGAAACGAAAAATGGCAGAGAAGAAAACAACGACGACAACAACAACAGCGACAGCAGCAACGATTCCACCGCTTGTACAATCATCGCAACCTCCTCCTCCTCCAAAACCGAAAATCGACGCCGGCGTCGAAAATATCTTCGGACGCCTCGCGAGACCGCCAAAAGAAGATTCCATTTCGGGAGAACTCAAATCGATTCTCACCACCAAACCTTCCTCCTCATCTCAAGCTCCGCAAAAAGCTGCAAAAAAGAAAACCTCTTGCGACCATTGCAAAGCCTCCAAGTGCGACCGGCCTTTCCAATCGATCGTCTGCGGCCACTTT
>JACLAA010005469.1_pt1 | contig 13111 bp, 8 predicted proteins | sample 8027891 | NCBI WGS metagenome assembly JACLAA01 (sample SAMN15724900, study PRJNA655200) | protist metagenome | isolation source: fluorescence activated cell sorting (FACS) single amplified genomes of... | place: Spain: Blaines Bay Microbial Observatory, Mediterranean Sea | collected 2016-01-19 | reverse complement strand
TGAGTTCCTCGTCATTCTTCTTCTTCTTCTTCTTCTTTTCTTGCGCGTTCAAAGTCGAGGTGATTTCCCATCCGGAACCTTTCGTTCGCGCTTCCATCACCTCCATTTCTCCCAAAAGAAGAACTTTGATTTTTGTGCCGAAGAAGTGTGTGTCGTTATTGAATTGAAAAGAATCCTCCAAACACACGCAGTCTGACAGTGACAAAAAGACAGAAGAGAGTTGTTTTTGTTTTTTTTTTGTTTGTCTCTGACGAAAAGAAACAAAAAAAAACAAAACAAAACAAGACAAGAACAACAACAAAACAGTTACGCGTGTATATAAAAATGATACTGATGATGATACTGTCGTCGTCGTCGAACACAGCGAACGCGCTGTCTTCTCCCTCTTCTTCCTCCTCTTCTTCCTCTTCTTCTTCTTTCTTTTTTTGTTCTCCTCTTTGTTCTCCTCTTTGTCCTCGTCGACAACCACCATCACCATCACCAAAAACGACGAAGACGAGGATGACGAGGATGAAATCAAAACCACGAAGAGAACAAGAACGAAGCGCTTCCTTCTTCTCGTCTTCTGGAGGAGGAATGCGAGCGAAAACAAAAACACGAATGGACGCAATGGCTTCAACTCGACTCGCAGCTTTAGCGTTCATTCCCGTTCAGGGCGTGTTTACGAGGAACGAAGACGACGAGTCCGATTTGATATCCAACCCCACTTTCAAACAATTGGAGAAATATTGCGAAGGCTGGACGGTGGGAAGAGAACGCGGAGCCGACGACGAGGACCATCTGTGCAGACGATTTCGGGCGAAAGACGCCAAGGCAGGGCATCGCATACTCGAGGCTTTACAGGGGAGGTTGATGACGGAGGAGGAGAGAGGGTGTCGCATTCGAAGAGAGACGCAAGAGATGTATTACATGTGCTGCGACGGCGTTCGCGTGCGAATGAACGAAGGGAAAGGGAGCGTCTTGGTGGAAATACCCATCGAGGGGGAAAGCGCGCTGCTGGGACAATTCAAACGAAAATGCAAATTAATAGAAAATGTCGTCGAGGAGCAAAATAAGCTCCAGTGAACGACGAAATATGAAGAAAGGGAGAGAGAGAAAGAGAGAGAAAGAAAGAGAGATTGAGTTGGAAAGTTTGTTCGGATCAATTTTTTTGTGATTTACGAGTATATTAATCAATCTTTGCAATCTCATTAAAATCTCGATTCGTTATTTTACACGACGGGCATTTCTTGAGGACTGACGATTGCAAATTGCGAAAACGCGTCTTCTTTTTTCGTCCAGCTTTGAAAAACTTCCGCGTTCAGAAACATTTTGCGATGCATCGCGTATTTGCCCTGCTTTCCAGCGTACGTCTTTAACGACTGATAGGAATCGATTTTAGCAGAAGTCGCGGCGCGAAAAGAAGGTGGCATAACTTTTTCAATAAAATCTTTCACCAAAGCTCGTCGCGAGAGTCGGGATACGTGCTTCTTCCAAAGGTTGCCCGAAATCGCTAACGGCGCGTCAGAAGGTGGTCGTGGTGCACCCGCTTTAAATCCCGTGGCCCCGACGGTGACCTCTTGTTTATCGCAATTTTCAAACCAATTTATGGACGTCGGACAACTCACTCTTTCTTTGCCACGAGACGCAGAGGAAAAGCTCTGAAGTTCTTCGCTTTTCTCAGTTGATATATTGATGAATACCACTCTTGGTGGCTCTTCCGAGTTTAATAACGTATCTCTCAGAGATAAAGGTACTCGGTCTATGAACGCTCGGCGAGACGATTGGGCGATGCGCTCGATATCGTCGCCTTGCGCGGCGTTCGAACCAATAGTAATCGTACTCATACGCATTGGATGCGATATTACTAGAGATAATAACGTACCTTGAAATCCTAGCATGATCCATTTCGCTATCTTATCCGAACACGACATCGAAGACGTCAAGTCTCCGCGACCGGGTTTAATTCTACATCTACACGTTTCTTGTTCAGAAACGCCAAATTCTGCGTCTACTTTATACTTCGCATCGTCTTTTCCGTCGTCGCTCAAAGCAACCATCTTGGCGCCAGTTACGCCTGGTTGACCGTTCGTTACGCCCCCCATTTTCATTCGTTTCAATCCTTTTCGTTTCGTTACTTCCCGAACTGTTATCATTACTTCTTCTTCTTCTTCTTCTTTCTCTTTTGCTTTGAAAACCGAGGCGTCGCCGCACGGAGGCTGCGAAATGAAAAAATGGAGTTTCACATTCTCTTTCAACCGGAACATCTCCGTTTGCGCCTCGCGAACAAAAACTGACTTTTGCGGTGACACCACCGTCGATGTCGACGCCTTTGATATCTCCTCGTGCATCCATTTCACCAACGCTCGTCTCGCGACAACCTCCGCGTGCGAGTCGCACAAGACGCACCCATCTTTCCTTCGTTTCGCATTTGGAATACATTTCGTCCCCGTACCTAACGCGACGCATCTAAACGACGACGACGTGTTTACCTTCCCGCAAACAAATCCATTTCCATCCATCTCTTCGACGACAAAACCCGCGAGAAGCGTAAATTCGTTCTTTTCCTTGTCCGGTTTCCCGTTCTTCGTGATTCCATTTTTTGAGAAATACAGTTGCATAACCGCGTCTGTTACGTTCTCGGCAACTTGTTTAAATTTCTTTTTTTCGTCGTTGTTGTCCTTGGTTTTTATGATGATGTCATCGTCGTCGTCGTCGTCGTCACTATTAATCATCGTCTGAGATGTAGGCTTCAGATGACGAAAAAGTGTTGTCCCATGTTGTGTTCGTGCGCGCGTATTCTTCTTCTTCTTCTTCTTCTTCAAAAAGTGGTATATAGTATGGATACAACTTTTCTTATTTCCATTGAGGAATGTACAAAAAAGATTTAATAAGAAAGACTTGATGAAAGATTTACTCGCGAAGACTGGAAGAAGAAAAATTTAGAAGAAGAAGAAGAAGATTTCTACTCGCCATCTCGCCGTCGGCACACATAATTTTCGTTCCTCGTACGTACGAAGAACGAAATCGTCGTCGACGAAAGAGAGAGCAATCCGCAGTCTTCCCCATCCTCCGTGACGTGAGTTTTAAAAGAAGGAGATGGACGGCAGCGCAACGGATCCGTCGTCGGCGTCCTACTGGGCTGAGCTCGAACTCGTGCGAAGACGCAACGAGTTGGAGAAAATTGAACAGGACAAACAGCGCTCAAAGCTGTTGAATGAAGAAGTGTTGGCGAAGAGAGGGAGAAATTTACTCGTCTTTCACTGCGGGGGAAGCAAATATTTGAAATTCGGAAGAGCGAGCGAGGAGAGACCTTTCGTCTTTGAACACGTGTGCGCGTACAAATCATCCGCTCGGGCCAGGAAGAAGAAAAAAGTAGAACAAAAAGAAGGAGGAAAAGGGAAGAGAACTTTGAGAGAAGTGTACGTCGGCGAGAACGAAGACGCTTTCCGAGCTTTGCTGGAGAAAGAAGTCGCTTCGACGACGACCACGATCACGACCACGGTGAATGAGAAGAAGAAGAAAAAGAAGAAGAAAAGCCAGAACGATGACTCCGCCGACGACGACGAGGACAACGACGAGGACAACGACGACGCCCTTGGCGTGGTTGAGGTGAAGTGTACGAACGAGGAAGAGAAGAAAGAAGAAACAAAGGACGGTAAAACGCTTCGTTCTCCTCGTCATCGCCTCGTTGATTGGACGTTCGGGAAGGAGGCTTTGGAAATGCACGAGATAAGCAACGACGATTGGGAACTGGTGTTTCCGTTCAGGAAAGGTAAGCTCGTCGCTTCGGAGACTGTTTTAGAAAATTGCTGGCGAGACGCACTGGAGAAGGCTGGGTTTTCCAGCAAATGCATTCGCGAAAAAATGGACGTGTTGCTCATAGCTTCACCACTTTGCTCGCGCAAAGATATTGAAACCATGGCGCGAACGTTGCTTGTCGGTTTGAATTTTCGCTCCATCTGCGTTCATGGCGAATCTACGTGCGCGTACTTTTCGTTGGGTTCGAAGAAACAGAAAGTCACGTGCGTCGTTGACATTGGCGCGCAAAAAATTACCGCAGAGTGTGTAGATAGCTCAGGGTGTCCGATACCAAGCTCACTGGTGGCATTGCCATATGGTTACGAACACATGAGTCTTTGTAACGTCGCGGCGAATCGATCGTGTGGAACATGGATGGAGAAGGCGAACGGGGAAACCAGTGCTTACGAATGGTTTGAAAACGTGCTCACGTTTTCGCGAGATACCATAACCTGCGACAATGACGTTCGTTACGAGGACCGCGTCGTTCGATTCAAACATAGTGGTAAGTTTTACGAAAGTAGCTCGTGTTCGAAGGCTTTACTTTTTGCCTCCGACGCGCTTTTTGAACCGGACCGAATCAAATTTAAAGGGCCGTTCACTGGTGCGGGCGGTATTTGGGACGACGATGAAGTCGTCGTCGAGGAGGATGAAAACGATGGAGGCGGCGACGACGACGATAATAACACAGAGAGAAAAGGAAGCTTAGCTACTTCCATCGGCACGTTTGTTTTACCCTCCGCTCTATCGCGAGAGGAAGACTCGTTAGTAAATAAAAAAATATTGGAGAAAGAAGAAGAAAAAGAAAAAGAAAAAGAAAAAAGAAGAAGCGACGATGGTGCAAAGAAAAAGTCGATGCGCAAAGATAGAACTGACCATGAAATCGTTGGTTTACACGAAGCTATCGTGGCGAGTTGTCTCAGTTGCGAGGTACCGATGCAAAAATGCGAAGCGTTACAGAATATTTTACTCGTCGGCGGCGGCGCCGAAATACCCGAGATTGAAGAGGTCATCGAAGGTAGAACTGCTTCTACATTATCGTTCGTTGTTTCTAGTATGGAGGATGAGGAGCTCGCTACACTTTTGGGCGCGATTACGCCTATCGTGCTCGATCACCGCGCCGGAACGGTGTACTCGGAGGCGACCTGGACGGGCGGATGCATTCTCGGATGTTTAGACGACTCGCGAGGGCACAAGGAGTGGCTCTCTCAGAACGTTTTCCAAAACCGCTTGAAGGTTGGAGATGCATCGAAAATTGAGAGTTGGGTAGGTGGAAACGGCGGATACGAGTTGAACGGGTTATATCGTTACAATTTCTCCGCATACTGATTTGGTTGATAGAGTGTCCTACTATAAAATTGAAACTCCTGGGAAAAAAAACAAGTGCGAAAGCGCCTCTCTCTCTTTTTTTCCACGCACCTAAATATCTTTTTTTTTCAATACGCTAGGACGAAGATTCAATCTCGCGTTCGCGTTCGACGACGCCTACTAAAGCCGCACCGCCAAAGTACAAACTCATGAGAGGAATGGCGAGAAGCATTTGCGTGAAAGGATCCGTAGAGGGCGTAAGCACCGCGGCGGCGACCACAGAACCAACGATGACAAATTTCCACGCCGAGAGCATTTGTTTTGAACTCACGATACCAGTTTGTCCCAACAACAACTGGATGACTGGCACTTGGAAAGAAAGACCGGTTGAAAATAAGAGCACGAGCACAAACTCAAAGTATTGATCGATGGACCATAAACTTTCAACAGCGCCGTCCGCGTACCCGACAAAGAACTTCAATGCCGCCGGAGTCAAGATCAAGTACGCGAAGTAAATGCCAATGTAAAACAAAACTGAGGAACCGAGGACTATAGGCCCGAGAACTTTCCGTTCGTTTTTCGTTAATCCGGGCAAGACGTACGCGATAATCTCGTATAGGACAACCGGCGCGGCTAACAAAATGCCCGTATATCCGGCAACTTTCACCGTGGTGAAGAAATACTCCCCCGGACCGAGTTGCAGAAATCGAACGCCCATATCGCTGACTGGTTTTTCGAGAAATATGACTAAATCTTTCGCGAAGCAAAAGCAGAGTAAAATACCCGCGGCGACTGCTCCGGACGAAATGAGCGCTCTGTCGCGAAGCTCTTCCAAGTGTTCCCAGATAGACATCTCCACGTCGTCTGGAAGTTCCTCTTCGCCTGGATACAGGAACGATCGAACTGTTTCTTTCTGTGCTTGTTCGTCTGGTATGGACAAAGCTACCGATGATAACGGCGATTGCGATTGTGATCGAGATTGAGATGACGATGGGGTTGATGAGGAGGTTGATGAGGTTGATGAGGAAGACTCTAATCCGCGAAGAAAATTGGGATCTTCCGTGATGGCAGTTTTAAAAGCACCCGCGCTGCTCGCGTTATTTTCTCCGGTTCCAATATCCGTCGCTGGCCTAAAACTTTCTGTTTCCGACGCTTCTTTTTCATTTTCTCCCTCTTCGCTTTCCCCATTCGCATCGTTCGACGACGACGCGCGAGGAATTTCGAGGCGGATCCGAGAAGCGGCGTTGTTCAATTTTTTCTCATCGCAGAAGTAAGACTTGTACCTCTCGACAGTCTTGGGTCTATTAAAAAAGCTCTTAAAGGTGAACCTGGAGGAAGAAGAAGAGGAAGAAGAGGAGGAAGAAGAAGTGGTCGTCGACGCGTGATGATGATAACGATGACGCTGGGTGGAAGACGACGCCGTGAACGCCGCAGGAGAGAGAGAGGCGGTAGAGAAAACCTTCGGCATCGCGAATGGTATTTTTCTTTTCGTCGTACGCGCGTATAGTATGGAGCAGTGACGTAAGCTATGAAAATCATAAAATCATCATTTTTTATTATTTCTCGTGCACCAAGTGCTCACTCGAACAACAAACAACAACCAAAACAACAACAACAACAACAACCAAAAGAAAAAGAAGAAGAAGAAGAAGAAACAAAATGTCGCTTTGTTGTGGTGCGGCGCATAAACCTACCACCGTATCTCTCTTCTCTCGCGCATCTCTCGCTGGGGAGCGACAGCCGAGACGGCGTTCTCGTCTTTTTCTAAATTTTCCTCCCCCTCCTCCTCCTCCTTCTTCTCCTCCTCTCCTCCTCAGGGCTTCCCCGCCGTTCTTTAAACAAAGAAATCACGCGAGTAAAAGCGGTTCTGTGATGACGACGACGACGACGACAAGAGCGATGTTGGATTTAAGCACCGCCTCTAGTCGACATCATCATCATCATCATCATCATCATTATCATCATCATCGCCGTTCTATGATGCGCGAAGGAAGTGTTGTTGATGACTATAATATGAATAAGAGCAGTAACATTAGGAGGGAGAACTCAAGCAGCGGAAGCAGCGGTAGACGAAGAAGAAGTTCAATCGTGCAAAGGGCGGCTCCAGCGAGCGTCGATGACGCCGGCAACCGTTCAAAGAACGGAAATGAAGAAAATGAAGAAGAAAAAAGAGAAGCTGAGTTGAAAGACGTGTACCAAGGCCCGACGCGTTTAGCTGGAGGTTTGCGAAGGCACACCATACTGGTCTACGTGGCGGATGAAACCGGTATGATCAACCGAGTTGCCGGCGTATTCGCGAGGCGCGGGTATAATATTGATTCTTTATGCGTCGGTTTGAACGAAGACAAGGCGATATTCACGATTATGGTTGTGAGCGACGATAATTCGATCGCAAAGTTAATCAAGCAGCTGAACAAACTCGCCAAGGTGAGAAAGGTTGAAAACGTTACCGATAAAGAGTGCGTTGATCGAGGATTACTTTTAGTGAAAGTGAAATCCGATTCGAGCACTCGCACTGAGTTGTTGGAAGTTATTCGTATCTTTCGCGCTTCCGTGGTTGACGTTTCGAACCACTCGATAACGGCGTGCGTGACTGGAGATCCAGGAAAGAATCGCGCCTTTCAATCCGCACTGTCTAAATTTGGCGTTATTCAAGTCGCTCGAACCGGGAAGTTAGCTCTGAAGAGAGAACCGATGTATTCCGAGTCGCGCTCAAGGAAAATCAAGTTGATGGAAGCGCTGCGCAAGGCAAAACAAGTCATGGACGGTACTTACATTGATTCTACTTCACCTTCCAGTAGTGGCTTCAACTCGGACGATCGCGCGGAATCGTTGATCGCGTCAAAAATCGTCAGGGCAGTCGCAGGATTAGACGGAGACTTGAACGAACGATTTTTCAGTGAATCGTCGTCTAGCGATCTTGGTGTTTACGGTGGCGATCTCGACGACGAAGTCAAAGGTGTTTGGGATGTTCCCGTTTTATCTTCTTCGTATACGGGTGAAATTAACGAGAATCAAGAAGATATCCCAAAGCAACCCATCGGTTCCGGTACCTCAGACAGCGGCTTTACCGCGCACATGCTTTCTATCGTCGTTGATAATAAACCGGGCGTTTTAGACTCAATCACCGGAGTGTTTGCGCGTAGAGGTTACAACATTCAATCTTTAGGCGTCGGTCCGGAAGCTACGTTTGATATTTCTCGTATTTCTACAGTAGTACCAGGCACGCAAGAGGACATCAGAATGCTTCTGAAACAAATATTAAAAGTTCCGTACGTTATTAGTGCCGATGACATCACGAAAACACCGTACGTCGAGAGAGAGTTGATGCTGATTAAAATCGTTTGTGACCGAAAGCAAAGAGGCGAGTTAGTTGATCTTTGTGCTATTTTTCGCGCAAAAATCGTCGATGTTTCTGAAAATACGGCCACAATCGAAGTCGGTGGACGACAAAAGAAGATTACTTCTATTCAGCGTTTGTTAGAACCGTACGGCATTCTCGAAGTGGCCAGAAGTGGCCGCGTAGCTTTGCCGAGAGACTCGGGTGTGGATTCTAAACTACTCACTGCAATCGAGAACGAAGGAGACTTGCAGTGGTAAATTGGTCGAAGCGAAAACGTACCGTATGTCTTTTCATTTATCATTGTGTGTATATATACCAGTAAGGCATCTAAGATACTGCACATAAAGTCTCGCGAGATCTTTTTGTCTTTTTGGATCATGTGGCCTCTCGCTTTCTTGGTTCTTCGTTTGAGATATAATAACTTTTCTTTGAACCCAGACAACAAAAGCGTGAAAAATAAAAAACGAATTTTTACAAAAAGAGAGAGAGGAAGAGACGAAGAAGAGCGGGTTTTTGAATTAACATGGAACGCGGTCAAGGACAACGCCAACACCAACATCGAGTACCTTCCTCCTTTCTTCCTTCTTTCTTCTCCGCGTCACGTAAGCAAGAACAAGTGAGAAATTCCGAATCCGGCGCTGAACGAGTCCGTTCTGTTGGTGACGGTGATGATCGACCACGAGGAGGAAAAGGAGGAGGAGGAGGAGGAGAGGAACGAAACGCAGAAAGGAAAAATAATCACGAGAAACCTGCGTCTTCTCTTCCATTTCAGAGAAGAGGAAGGATAAACAGAGGGAGAGAGGAAGGAGGAGCGAGACGCATCTTCGACATCGCCGACGCTTCTTCAAATTCAAACGCAACGGATTCTTCAACGACAACTACGAACAAAAAAAAAAACTTTTTCAACGGAAATAATAACAAAAGCAGATCGAATTTTGCACAAGGACAGGGAGAAACGAGCGCAAAAGGAGGGGTAGAGCGCGAAGGCAATCGTAGTATCGGTAGAGACGTGCAAAGTTCTGGAACTACGACAAGGAAAACAAGAAACACGAGGGACTTTGAAATGAATGAAGGCGCTTTCGCGGAAGAGGAAGAGGAAAATAAGAAAAATGGAACTTCTCCTGCTCAGCAACAACAACAACAACAACAAATAGCTCGACGATTTCTCATCTCTTCGTACGACGTGACGGGAGTATCGAACGATTTGATTGCTTTGGCGAAATCTGTTATGACTATCAAACCGAATTATTCCTACACGGCGAACGAAGTTCAAGAGCAAGTGACTTTGATCAATCAACTAGGGGTGTTCAAAAAAATAGAACCACAGGTCACAGAAACGAGAGATGGGATGGTTATTGATTTTCAGTTAGAGTCGCACCCGGAAATACGATCTATTGTTGTGAGTGGATGCGACTATTTACCAAATACAGTTTTGACCAATGCGTTCAAGGGACAGATGAATAAAGTGTTGAATATGCACAAGTTCCACAGCGGGATGAGGAAAATCAGGGATTGGTATAACGTAAATGCGATACCATCAAATATTTTAGGAGCAGATGTGGATACAGATACGGGAGTTGTGGAGTTGAGAATATCAGAGCCTAAAATTGGAAACGTGAATGTTCGATTTTTGGATGCTGCCGGGAATCCGCAGAAGAAAGGGACGACAAAGCCGAGTATTATTGCGCGATATCTTTCCAACGTAAAACCGGGGAAAGTTTACAGCATTAAGGGCGTGCAGGATGACTTAAGAGCGGTGTATGCAAATTGCCCAGTGGAAGACGTTTCATCGCAACCAATTCCAAGAAATGCAGCAGCCGGGGTTCAACAGCAGCAGCAGCAACAAGCGGAGGGCGAGAATCTGGTGAGCAGAGATACCACGGCAAAGGTTCAGGATTCGATGATTATGGATTTTACTGTAAACATCGTTGAAAAATCTCCGGGAGGATTTTCAGCTGGGGGAGGTATGTCCGCGAAAGGACTCACAGAAGGGAATTTTGGTGGCTTGCTTGCCAACGTGAACTACGTGCAAAGGAATTTGTTCGGGAAATGTCAAAAGTTAAATTTAGGCCTCGAAGTCGTACCAAAATCGAACTCGAAGAAAGGAATTGACGCAGATATAAAGCTTTCTTTGTCGGATCCATGGATAGAAGGAGATAAGAGACGAACGGCTCGAACTTTCAATTTGAACACGGCTGCAATTTCAGCGAGCCAAATTTACGGTGCGAGTCAGTTCCAAGACGACAACGATGAAGGAGCTGAAGATCGCCTATCGTCTGCGTTCAACGTGGATGCCAATTCTACGAGAATGAACGTAAATAATAATATCGGAGATATCGGTAGTAGTACTATTAACGACAACAAGGTAGGTGATAACAATAATTCTGCAGGCGAGAAGACTGGTGGGTTTTCAAAAACCATCTCCCAATTAAGTGGCGGGAAGTCCAGGGATGATACGGTCGCAAAAGAAGATAGCACTCGTAATGACGAGAACAATGCTGCTCCATCCAATAACAAAAAAGATAGCTCGAACGAAGTACGTGTCAGAAAGCTGATTTCTTCTATTGACTATTCGAGGCCATTGGCAAACGGATGGAACGGCACGTTTATTGCTTCGTGGTGTCGCTCGAGTTTGTGGGATGGGCAAAGAAACTCAATCTTACACGATGCCTACGGTGCGCCTTTAACTTTTTCGGGATCTGGTTGTGATGTTGCGGCGACTTCTCAACTCCGAGTCGTTTATTCGGCACCAGATGGAGATACACAGTTGATGCTATCCGCCGAGCAAGCTTTGCCTTTGAGACCGGATTGGCTCAATTTCACGCGTCTTTTTGCGCGAGCCCAACGCACGTTTCAGTTTCCAATATTCTCCTCATCAAAGGGACGCGAACAAAACTTAGGCTCAATGATGAGTACCGATCGTGAAACTGACGAGATAAAACGAGGTGCTTTTGCCTCCACGCCAATAAAGTTAACCCTCGCTTCGAAAGGAGGCAACGTTATTGGAGATTTACCTCCACACGAAGCGTTTCCTATCGGAGGAACAAATTCAGTCAGAGGCTATAACGAAGGCGCAGTAGGTACGGCTAGAAAGTTTGTCGTTGGTAGCGCTGAATTGGTTGTGCCCACGGGAATCGAGCACATTTCCGCGTCTCTCTTTTTTGACTGTGGAAGTGACTTGAATTCTGGTAGTTCAATTCTTGGTGATCCTGCGGGTACGCGCGGTAAACCAGGAAGTGGGTTTGGGTACGGAGCAGGTTTTCAACTAGCGAGTCCTTTCGGACCCTTGCGCTTAGAGTACGCCAAGAACGATCACGGAATCACACGTGCTCATTTTGGAATAGGCAGAAGTTTTTAATACTAATACAACGCTAAAATGGGGTCATCTCTTTCTAATCACCACAGAACTCTTCAGATCCCATCTTATACGGCGGAGCGTAGCGCGCATTTGGGATCCCTAGGAGCAAAATTTTTGTTGTACTTAACATGCGTTAAACACAAACCTTTTGCAGGTGCCATTGGGGGGGCAAGCTTATTGTTCTTTCCCTCTAAAATTCGCTTGACGTCTTCAACTTCCATGTGCCCTTCGCCGCATCGTTTCAGGGCTCCAACGATTAACCTGACCTGATGATAAAGAAACGACGGCGCTACTATTGTGATGACTATCATTTTACCTCTGGCATTACTCGGCATTTTCTCTTCCTCTACACACACGCTCGTGATTGAGCGAACTGGCGAATTTGCGCTACATTTTGTACCTCTGAAGGTTGAAAAATCATGAATACCGACGAAATATTGTCCAGCTCTTTCCATGGCTGCGACGTCAAGCGCCACCGCTCTCCCGCGCGCCCTCTTCCCCTTCCCACACTTTCCTCTTTTTTTTTCGTTGATTACTAATTTGCCCATTCTTTCGACTACCTTCTCTTCATCTTCCTCGGGAGGACGACGACGTAAAAGAACGTGCCAACATGTATTTTGCTCAAACAGGGACGGTATTTCTGGCGACGCCCATATCTTATACTTGTAGGTCCGCTCAATCGCGTCGTAGCGCGCGTGGAAGCATGGTCGTTCTATGTAATCGCAACCTGTCAATCTCACGGTATCAAGAAATCCAAGCTTTTGGAGGTGATAGTTCACACCTTTCCAAAGTCGTTCAGGATCAATTTTCGTTTCTCTGCTCTCTTTGGTGGAGGCCGTCGTATCGTTTTTTCTGTCGTCCTGGTCGTCCTGCTCAGCGTCATCATCAACATCATCTTGACTCTTGTTCCTATCACTACTGCTACTACTATCACTACTACTATCACTACCACCACTACTTTTATTGATACAAATTTTAGTACTGGTTAGTAATTCTGCGGGTATTTCCAAGTGCGCTGTGTTGTGAAGTGCGTGCACTCCAGCGTCTGTGCGAGAAGAGCCAAATATTCTATGTACTCTTCCATTCGTGTAAAGACAAAGTGCGTTCTCTATCGCGCCTTGGACAGTCAGAGATTTTGGTTGATTATGAGCGCACTGCTTCTGAAATCCAGAGAAAACATTCCCTTTGTATTCGAAAGAGATCAAATAGCGATGAACTTTCCTGGAGAGGTTCTGCATTAACGTCGTGTAATTCCTCGGAGAAAAGGTTTTGAGGAGGAGAAAGAAGAAAGAAGAAAGAAAGTAAAGAAAGTCAAAAATTTA
>JACLAA010003409.1_pt1 | contig 13118 bp, 7 predicted proteins | sample 8027891 | NCBI WGS metagenome assembly JACLAA01 (sample SAMN15724900, study PRJNA655200) | protist metagenome | isolation source: fluorescence activated cell sorting (FACS) single amplified genomes of... | place: Spain: Blaines Bay Microbial Observatory, Mediterranean Sea | collected 2016-01-19 | reverse complement strand
CTATCGAAGCGCGTAAGCCAGATTTCGACGCCTTTGTTGACCCGCAAAAGAAATTTGCTGACGTTGTCATCCAAGTCTTGCCGACGCAATTGATCCCGGATGACAACGAAGGTAAAATCTTGAGAGTGCGTATGATAATGAAGGAAGGCGTCAAGTTCTTTGACACCCCGTACTTGTTTGACGAAGGTTCCACGATCTCCTGGATCCCGTGTGGCCGCAAGTTGACGTGCTCGTACCCGGGCATCAAGTTCTTTTATGGCCCGGACACTTTCTATGGTGAAGAAGTTTCCGTCTTAGAGATGGACGGTCAGTTTGACAAGTTGGAAGAGTTGATCTACGTTGAATCCTTGCTGTCTAACACTTCCACGAAGTTTTACGGTGAATTGACGCAACAAATGTTGAAGTACCAAAACGGTCCGGGTTCCAACAACGGTACCGGTTTCTTCCAAACCTTGGTTGGCTTGAAGGTTAGAGAGCTCTACGAGAAGATTGCGGAGACGGAAGTTGTTGTCGCGAAGTAAATTACTTGTTGATGTATAATCGATAAAAAACAATTTTAAACTGCAGCTATAACATTACATTAAGTAAGAGTAAAAGGGGGGGTGAGAGATATAACAGAGATTTTGGTATTATTAACAACGTACGCATAACTATAAAAAATAACATTACACGTCCTTGATTCTAATGCATACACCTTCACCACCGTTCGATTATGTTGGTAAAACAACTGCCTGTGTGCTCTTCAGTAGGTATTGCTGTTTAGAATAATATATTTTTTTTTCTTACGCGACCGTTTCCACCCACTCGACAAATGCAATGTTACTGTCCGCGGGATTATCGTCTTGAGGGCAATGTCCAGCCGGCACCGGCGAATATGTCGCGCTCGGTTTGATCTCCATAATTCTTTCTGCTTTTGTCGGTGTCATCCACGGATCGTTTTCTCCCCACAATAACATCAACGGTGCGTTCAAGTTTTCTAATAAATCTCTCGGTTTCACTTGCGTTCGTGAGCCAGCCAACGAAATAGCATAAAATGTTTCTCTTGCTTCCGGATCTTCCGCTGCCATAGCAATACTTCGAACCAAATCTTCGTCAACATCATTATCGTATACCTGATTTAAAATCGTTTTGATGCGAATCTTGGTGAAATAAAAGATACCATACGCTGCTAACTTCCCAAACGCCACGCGTAGTTTGCCTTGCAACGTGTTGTTCTCCTCGGCCTCTTCCATATCTTGCGCCGTTCCTACGGCTTTTTGCGCCATGGTTTTCTTCTCTGGACCCGGCGCTGCGTTTGGTTCGAAATTCCCCGCCGAATTGACTAAACACAAACCTTTAGTTCTCTCCGGTGCCCCTTTCGATGCCGCATACAACGCTGCCAACGCGCCGATGGAATTCCCAGCGATGAACGCTTTATCTGTCTCCGTTGCTTTCGCAATCGTTCGCACGAAATCAGACACTTGTTCGCCCCAATATTCCATACAATACTTTTCTTGACTCGCTTTCGAGGACCAACCGTACCCGAGCATGCACAACGCGTACACTCTATAGCCTTTCTTCGCCAAATATGGGATCTGGTACCTCCAGTGGTACGAGTGCGCACCAAAGCCATGCACCAAAACGACAATCGGTCCTGTATTCTCCTTCCCGGCGCTAATGTAGTTGCAATCGAATTCGTTTTGGTATTTATACGTTTCCCATCCGTCTTTTTGTAATTTGGTTCGTTCGATACCTACGTCGTCCAGTTCTAACGGTGGCATGTCAGAGATACTTTCACTCTCGAGTAGTTGTTCTTCCGATGATGACATCGATGACGAACACACGTTGCTGTTGTTATGTCTGTTGCGGGTCCCACGAAGGGTGTTACTCGTCTTCTTACTCGTGACGAATTTGGATGAGGAACGAGATGCGTTCGTTGATACTGCGCTGCTGCTTCTGCTGCTCGTGGCAATCATCTTTATTTCTTCTCTCTGTCGTTGCTCTCGTCGAAGAGAAAGAGAGGAGAATTCTGGGGAAGACGTCGTATCTTTTCTCTCGGCTTCGTCCAGTCGTTTTTGCCAGTCGTTTTTGTCGTTTTTTTGTTTTTCTTTCAACGACGCGTGGGCGAAACGTTTCGTCTTCACGACGACGTTTCTTTTTTTTCGAGGGAACAGAGCGTCGACGACAGCGGCGATTCTCGTCGCGAGCGACGACATGATGTCTCTTGCGTTTATCGCGGTTCTTCTTTCTCTTCTTTATCGCCTTCTTCGCGCGCGTGCACAGCGTGTGGTGTCTTCTTAAAGATGGTTTTATTTGTCGGTCAAACGAGCTTCATGTTCTGGTGCATATTTTTTCCACTGATGAGATTATTTTTTATTCTTTTCCTCGCGAAAAGTCACGCGTCATCTCCGTTTCGGCACCAAAAAAAAATTATCGATCATCACTTGTTTTTTAATTTCATTTTTATCATTTTTATCATCAATCGTTTTATCATCGCGTCATCATCCGATCCACGACGACGGAATAAAAACCCAAAAGGTTTTCACACATTTCTCTTTCTTCACTTTTGTTTGCGTCGAGATACAAACGCACACACGAGTGCTCTTCTAATAGCGTAACCAATCAGAGTAAAGCAAACGACCGCGATGTCGACTGCTATGATGCAATCGAGAGTATCCACTCAGTACGCGTCCACGTCCTCATCTCGCAACGCTACTAATAAAATTGCGTTTCGTCATCAACAACCTCGCAACATTTCTGCTTTCAATCGTCGTCATCATCAACAACAACAATATCGACAACAACAACAACAACATAAAAGAAGAAATGGATCAGTCGTAGTAAATGCTGGATTAGTGGAGAAAATGAATGCCGAACAGTTGGAAGTGGCCATGGCGGACAGGTCAACGCCTATCGTGATTGATTTCTACGCCACGTGGTGTGGTCCGTGCGTGCTGATGTCCGCAGAGTTGGAAAAAGTGAAGGAACAACTCGGTGAGGCAGTAAGATGCATCAAAGTGGACACGGACGAGGAGACAGAGTTAGCGACGCAACTCGGAATTGAAGGTTTACCTACAATAGTCTTTGTTTCAAAAGATGCGTCGTCGCCGGCGTTGAGAACGGAAGGGATGATACCTGCGGAGACGGTTGTTTCCATCATCGAAAACCAGTTGCAAGGTTAAAAAACAGAACAGAGACCATTAACGATGAGCACGTTTACTCTTTGCAATGATGAACAATACTAAACATCTACCACTAATTTAAACTATTTCTACCATGTAGTACATTTTACCATCCATACTTTGATTTTGCCATCGTTCGGTGGCGCATGCCTTGTTGTTGCGCTAGTTTCAATTCCGCTTGTCTCGCGTCGTGCACTAATGAAGTCACTTGATTCTTCGCTCGAGCCGTTCCGGAGACTTTACCTAAAGAGCCACCCATATCGTTCGTATTTTGAATCGCGTACTCATTCGCTAATAACGGATTGTAAGAGCCTCGTATGTCTTTTTCAGTGATTTCAACCATTTTGTTGGACTTCACAAGCATGTCTTCTAAACTCATGGTGTTATTGGAAGTTTTCTCCTGTTCGTTTCCTCCTGCCGACTGTTGTTGTTGTTGTTGCTGCTGCTGCTGCTGCATAGAGCCAATCAGCTCCTGGTGAATGTAGTTTCCGTCGTCATCTACTTCGTATAACTGCGAAGGATGAATCGTCGTAGATGCCGCTGCCGCAGCTCCTTTTTCGTTTTGTTCTCGTTCTTGTGTTTTTATGGGGACGCTTTTTGTTGCCGTTCCACTAGATAAGTCTATGCGCGTTCCTCCTCCACTACCAAAGCCTCCACCCTCGTGAAAATCACCCCTGATGTTAAACGCATCTACAATCGCTGGTTTTGGTAAGAACATACCTAACCCAGATCCGCTTCCGTTTCTCTTCGCATTTGCTAAAACGTCTCTTCTTCTCCTCTCTTCTTCGTCTTCCATCAAATCGTCGTTTTCCTCATCCTCGACGTCTCTTCCTCCGCCTTTACTCTTCGTCATTAACTTTTTCTGCTGTTTATTCAGGAACCGTTTTCGCGCGATTCTTTTTCTGAGCTCTTCCCGTTCCTCGGTAGTTTTCATTGCGGACGATGAAGGTGGTGGCAAACGCGTTTCGAAAAGTACTGGTGCATTTTCTTCTTCTTTTCGGATTTCTTCCTCTTCTTCTTCTCGCCGTCGTTTCTTGTTGGCCGTACTCTTTACGTTTCCGTCGTCATCCTGTGCGTTGTTGTTCCTCCCATTCTCGTCTTCCTCCCTCTCGTCCGAGGAAGAGTCGTACGCGTCGAGACCGAAAGACATCCTTCGTGTTCTCTTTCAGCTCGGCGCCTTTTTAGGAGCACAACTCCGTCTTTCTTTTTGTCAGGCAAGCTCAAAAAGCCAAAAAAAATTTTCTCTGTACCCTAATTTGGAAGGACTCGATGAAGTCTGGGAGTTCGGGATTCCCAGGTGACCTCCAAACGTCCAGTAAAATTTCGTCCCACCCAAAAAAAAAAGAAAAGAAAAGAAAACAAAGTACTCGTTGTGTCCCTTGTCGTGTGCCCATTTTTCCCGTATGCGACCCTTACTTTTCATAGAGTCCAATATGAGTAGTGCGGCGGCGATCGAGAACTTCGATAACCCGGCGATTCTCTCATCGTTGGTAATCAACGCGCCAATCTATATCGATTGTCGATTATCCACGTGTCCGGAGAAACCCATCGGGAAAGACGCGTTGAGCGCTCTGAAAGAAAAGAATAAAAACAGCGGTTCGTCGATATCGGGAATAGGAGACGCGACGACCGACGAGACGTCTCGTCAAAACAACGACGATTCGTTCGAAGAAGATGGAGAAATCGGATTGGTTTTCTTACGAGGCACGGTCGCAAAAAACGACTCGCAGGGGGAATGCATGGATGTAAACGCGTTCGTTTCCGACAGCGAAACGACGACGACTTTGGTAAAAGCCGTCTCGTATAAGCGACTTTTTGCAGGTAATCCGGCCAACTTGATAGAGTCACTGTCGGACGTCTCAAGACTGACCAACTTGAACCCGCCATCGATTGTTCATTTTTTAGAGGAGCGGTTCATGAAAAACACAAAGAATGTTAAGAAGTCCTCGACGGCGACGAGAGAAATATATTCTAAGGCTGGGCCTATTCTTATCGCATTGAACCCATGCGAGCCGTTGTTGGGTAAATACGGCCAGGAAGTGATGAACTTATACTCGCCAAGGAACATGGCGAGCGGGGTGAAGACGTCATCGTCCTCGGCAACGGCGTCTTCGAATGGGGAAGTCTCATCTTCCTCGGTGAAAGATTTACCTCCGCATTGTTTCCAAGTCGCCTCGAACGCATTCGAACAGATGATGGAGAGTCAAATGGACCAAGCGATTGTGATTTCGGGTGAATCCGGGTCTGGGAAAACCGAAACGACCAAGTTTATCATGAAGTTTTTAGCCGCAACGACGTCTCATAATAGCAGCAACAGTAACAGCGGCGAAGACGAAGAAAATCACAATAACGACATGTTCAACGCGGTTTCGAGAGATCTGTTGATGACAAACCCAATTCTAGAAGCGTTTGGGAATGCAAAAACTGCGAGGAACTTGAACTCTTCGCGATTTGGTAAATTGATCGACATTAAGTTTGATAAAAAGTCCAACGGAAAGTTAGCACAGGCAATGATTGAGACATATCTATTGGAAAAGTCTCGAGTCGTACACCATTCGAAAAGAGAACGATCGTTCCATGTGTTTTATCAACTCTTGGCCGGGGCGTCGAAAGAAGAGAGGAAGAAATGGTTCTTAGACGATGTGAAAGATGGATTCAACTATTTAGGCGGTTTTGGCGTCCAAAGCGAAAAAAGTACGGAAATAGACGACGAGAGCAAACACAAAGAGACTAAAGAGGCGTTGCGGGCGATTGGCATTACGGATAAAACCATCGACGACATTTATCGAACGCTCGCTTCGGTGTTACATCTCGGCAACGTTGAGTTTGACATCTTGAACGAATCTGGGCACGACGCCGCAATGATCAAGACGGAAGACGCTTTGAAATGCACAAGCGAGTTATTAGGTGTCGATGTCGTGGTTTTAGAGCGGTTATTGATTAAGCGCGTTATTTCTGCCGGTGGTGAGAAAATAGAAACCGATCTGACAATGACGCAAGCGAACGATGCGCGTGACGCATTGGCAAAAGCTATGTTCGAAGCGCTGTTCCATTATTTGGTTAGTAAAATCAACGAATCCTTCGCACGCGACGGTTCTGTACAAAGGGACGACGAAGATTTAGTTTCTTTGAACATTTTAGATATTTACGGCTTTGAGAGTTTCCAACACAACACATTCGAACAGTTGTGCATAAACTACGCCAACGAATCCATGCAGAAGATGTTCAATCATCATTTATTTGTGGTGGAACAGAAAGATTACGAGATGGAGAACATCGAATGGTCGAGAATTGAGTTCGTAGATAACTCTTCCACGCTTGAAGTGATTGAAAATAAACCAATGGGATTGTTTGCGCTTTTAGACGATCAAGTCAGTTTCCCAGGTGCGACGGACGAAACGTACCACGCGAAAATTGTCAGCGAGCTTTCCAATATGGAAAAGTTTTCGTGCATGAGAAAAAAAGGAACGTCGGAGACTTCGTTTGATATCGTGCACTACGCCGGGAGTGTTACGTACGAGTGCACAGGCTTTCTGGAAAAGAATAGAGATGCGTTACCGTTAGATTTGGCGACGGCTTTGTATACTGATAACACTTTCGAGTTCATGAAGATGAACATCGGCGAAGCGTTGCGCAAACGCGCCATGGAAACGATGGTCACGAAAGCCTCAAAATCAGCCAAAGAAAAATCTACCGTCTGCACGAAATTTCGCAACCAGTTGAATGGACTGCTTCAAAAGTTAAACTCGTGCGAACCACACTTTATTCGATGCGTAAAGCCAAACGCTTCGCTCGTTCCAACCGAAACCAATCAAAAACTTATTTTGCATCAATGTGCGTGCGCTGGTATTTTGGAGGCGACTCGAATTGCCCAAGCAGGCTACCCGACACGTTCGCTATACGAAGATTTTGTGCACAGATTCGGTTTCTTGGTCGGTAAAGATGTCATTGAATCCTCCGGAGTGGATAGTCAAAATGCGACGAGAATGATTTTGGAGCATTTCTCCGTCGACGCCGAGGAGCACGTCAAGTTTGGCTCCACGAAAATTTTCTTCAAGCAAGGTGTATTGGGCGCCTTGGAAGATGCGCGATCAAACGCGATTTACTATTCGAAGATTATTCAAGCCACGTACAAAGGTTTCAAGCAACGTAAAGAGTACCAACGCATCCGTTCTGCGACGATTACCGCGCAAGCGAGCTGGAAAGGAATGAAACAGCGCAAAGAGTACGTCACATTAAGGGATCGAAACAGAGCTGCACTTAAGATACAAATGGCAGCGAAAAAGAAAGCTTTCAACGCGAGGGTTCAGTTGCGCGTCGCGGAACGCGAGCGACGCGAACTCGAGATGCGTTTGGAGGAAGAAAAGAGAGAAAAAGAGGAGAGGGAGCGTCTTCAAAAAAAAGCGGAAATGGAAGCTGCCGCGGCGCGTAAGAGAGAAAAAGCTAAAGCAAAGGCAAGAACAGAAGCTGATGCTGACACTGCCGTTTTCAAACGAAAAGATTCTCCTGAATCTACTCTTAATCGTGACACTTCATCTGCAGCGTCATTATCCGAGGACGTGGACGTGTTGAATAATCCGTTCGTCAAGGCTCTTAAAGCTGAAAATGAAGCATTGCGAGCATCTGTGGAATCGGAAAGACAAGAAAAGATGGCACTCATGAAGCAAATAGAGGGGCTGAAGGAGCAACTTATCTCTGCGGATGACGCGCTAGTCACGGCGATGATGCAAAAGGAGCAAGATCAACAGAGTTCGCCGTCTATTTCGACGCCGATAGACAAAGAAGGCCCATCGAGCGTGGATAAACCTTCAGCGCACACGAACAATGTCCCATCCGGTCAAGCCTCGAGGGTCATTCAATTCGTGGATGGTATGAAAGGAGAATTTAACTCTATGTCGCGCGTTTTGGACGACGACGTTGATTTCATCCGGGAAGTTGCAACGGGTGAAATCACCGTAGACACCATGGACATGCAGAAAGAGTTCAAAATTTTGCAATCTCGCTTCGATCACTGGAAACACGATTACAAAGAGCGTCTGAAATTCGGCGAACGCTTCCTAAAGAAAGAAGCGACGGAAAAGACCACACCAGAGCTTACCAAGAAGAGGAGTTTCTTTGGCGGTAAGAAATAGAAAAGGACCATAGCGTAGTAGATTTATACAAAAATTTACTTCAGATTCACCCATAGAGCCCATCAACAACACGTGAAACTAATAATACTTATAGGCGATTTTTTTACAAACAAATCAATATATCCTTATCTAATTGCACACAATGGTGGAACCGAACCCGCCTGGCAATCCTCCCTCTCGACTACAGCTCTTGGAATCGAGCAACTCGATGTCAAACACCTCCCACTGTTTCGATGAGAAAAACGTCGCCGGACCAACCGGCGGTCCCAATTCCGGCGGTACGATAATCCGTCTCTTCCCTCCCGGTTTCATCGTGCTTAATCCTTCTTCAAACCCGGGAATCATCCCTTTCATACCTAATCGAGCTTTCGCTGGCGTATTTTTCCTATATGTAGAATCGATAACACCACCGTTCTCGTTATATGCCACGTAATGAAACGTCACCTCTTGATCCTTCCCCGGCAATTTTCCACTTCCTTTTGCGAAATCGTAATACATTAAACCGTCCTCTGTTTTATCATACCCTCTCGGCGTGACCACTTGCACATCGTACGAATCTCTGACAAATGTTGGGAAATCATCCGGCGCGTTGTTGTACTGTTGAATCCTGGCATTATTCACCGCTTGTTTCAATGTCTTCTCGTCCACTTCTTCTTGCGAAGTCGGGATATATCCCGGCTCGACCAAATCGATGTCTATTTCAATCACACTCTCTTCTTCTTCTTGTTCATCGTTACTACTAGTACTACTATCGCTTGTGCTTCGAAACACTTCTTTCGGATCTCTCAACGGCTCAGGAGGGGGATTCGCAATCTCCACGTCTTTCTTTGCCTCCGTCCAGTATTCGTTTGGTTTATATCCATCCGGTTCGTTTTCCACTTTAATTCGTTTCGGGTTGACGATCCAGTCGTCGTCGTCGCCCGCGGCAAATTTGGCGTAGGCAACGTCTTTTCGAGTGTTCAAATGTATCCCAGCCGTGAGCGCGGCGAGCGTTGAGGTCAAAACATATCGTCTTTTGGTGTTGTTCACGTGCTTTTTGGGGGTGCATCGATCGCCGTCATTTTTACCACCAGATACGATTACTCCTTTTCCTCCAAAACTCTTCGTCTTTGACGACGTTTGTTTCGAGACGTTCACGGAGGAGAAAGAAGAAGACGTTAAAGAGATGGAGTGCGCGAGAAAAGCGCGCGCGCTCGAAGCCATCTTTTTTCTTTTTCAGTTCGCCTTTCGTTTTACGTCTCGCGCGCGTATACAAATGCCGAAACAATAATAATACATTTTTGCACGGGGTGAAGAAGAAGAAAAAGAAGAAGAAATTTCTTCAAAAAAAAAAAAGAAAAGGCACCAAATGAAAAAAGGCACCGACACCAATGAAAGAAATCGAGTCAACACGTGAGTGCAAGATGAGTGGATGATGATGTCACGAGGAGGGGAATCGATAGAGGTGGAGGAGAAGAGAGAGATAACGGCGACGACGGCGACAACGAGGATGTATGAAGAATTGGACGAAGAAAGACGCGACGTCAATGACGAGAACGAGAACAACACGCCTCTCTCGGTGAATGACTTTGATTTCGAGCGGTGGTTAGAACACGACGAAAGCAAACAAAAGCGCAAACGAACAAAAAAAGAGATCGAACGGGCGATACTATCCATGGAATCGCGAACGAGGAAGAATGCGCGAGAGTTGTCCGACACGCAAGAGTCGTTGGAGAAGTTTAAAGGGAAGAAACCAGACGTTGTGCTGAAGTTCTTGAGCGAATTAATACTATCTTCTTCCTCGTCAAATAAGAATAGCGAGAATAAAGGACATCCTCAAGCAAACGCACGCGAACTCAAAGTTTTGCTCGAAGAAGAAGGAACGAGAGATTGGTTCGACCGCAAATCGGTGAACGTTTCCGACGAACAGGGGATGTTAAAATTAGTCAACGAAAACGTGCTGACGTTTCAAAACGTGCGCAGAAAAGTGGAAAGAGAAACGTATGCGGATGAGAAGAGAGCTTGGATGGAGAAGAAGAGGGTACAGAGAGAGAAGGAGAGAAAGAGTCTCGCAAAGTCAAAACAGAAGCAAATAGAGCAGCTGCAGCAACAAAAACAACGTGAGAAGAAAGGCTACGCATCAACGAAAAATGGCACGAAAAATGCCAAGATAAAGAAGCCGAAGATTGATCAGAAACGAGGACAAGAACACGAAAACGATAAGAAGAAACATTCAGTTCCGTAAAGTAATGAATGGATGGTCGAAGACATACCAGAGGAGTTGAAGGCACTGAGAGAGTACATCGTACGAGTTGGTGGAAAGGGTTACATGGTAAAAAAAGAGGAATGGGTGATAAAGAAAAAAACGAGGAAACATCCCCTAAAGAATGGAGAAAGGAAGTCATACAAACTGTACTTTCGTTCTGACGGCACGAAGTGCCGGTCGAGAATAGAAGTCGCCATGGCGCTTGGCTTGGGATCATAGTACCAAAAAGTAACTCTTCGATAATAATTACACACGTTCTTTATGTTACATACATCTACTCGAACGCTACAGTCTTTCTACATTTTCCACTACTTCCTATCGTGATTTCGAGCACTCGTGAACAAACACATCATTCGGATTCAAACAACCCTTCGATTAATTCGTTCATCAAAACGCCTTTCGGATCAAATTTTCTGCGAAGGTCTCGAAATACTCGAAAGTTTTCTTGACCGTAAGCGGTTTTCAATCGTTCGACTTGTTTTTTTCTCCGTTCGAGGTTTCCCTCCAGTTCAATTTTTGCCCAATGCGTTTTGAGTAAATACTCGTCGCCTAAAGTGTCGCGCATTTGTTCACCGTATTCTGTGAAGCGCGCAGTTATTTCCTCTCGTTCTGCTTCGACTTGCGTCGGCAAGTACATGATGATCCCAACCCAGGAGTGTAAAGAGTGTTTTTCGCCATGTGAAGGCGACATTATACTCGAACTGCCACTCGTCCATCGTTGCTCGATCGGTGCGTGAGCCGGGATGTTGTTTTCCTCGATCATTTTGCGTAAATCACGCATGAAACATAAATCTTTTCGAAGAGAAGGAGGAACACCAACATTCGCCGACATTGTCGCTTTTTCATCCATTTCCTCTAAAGTTCCGCACGGAAATGCAACCTCTAACACATGTTGCTGTCCTCCGCAATCAAAACCAAGAATTTGGTCGCTCCAATCCACGCGTGTGCCGTGCGAGCGCTTCCAGAATTCCGCTTCTGCTGCATTTACTTTTTTAACGTGGTCCACGTTGAGCGGATCAATGCGCAAAAGCAAATCTCGAAGTTCGCCAAAGCCGGCGTTTTCGCGTTCGGCTTTCTTTGCGGACTCTTTATCATACTTTTTCAACAAATCAATCATTGGTTTGGTCCGATATTTGTTCTGTTTGCGTTCGTTTGGCGTTGTCAAATAGGAAAATACAGAGTCTAGACCCAGAATACTTTTCTTCTTCGCGTCAATTGGATTTGATCCAACTACAACAACACAATCCGTGTGCGGAATCCACATGTACCGGACGTGTTTATACTTTCGAATCCACTTCTCGTGATTCTTTTCGATAAGCTCTGGAGTAGTTGTAAACGTATCTTCTTTCAATCGGTAGGCGTCGACGCACTGTAACGTGATTTCCGAGGCGACCCCTAACGAACCCAAACCAACTTTCGTGGCTTCAAACATTGGATCGATGACATTTTTGTTCTCTTCGCCTTCTTTCATACCAAATTCAATCACTCCTCTAGCTGGCGTTATTAATTTCATTCTAACTACGGTTGCGTCTACTGGAGGAATTTTTGCCCCGGTACCGTGCGCACCGACTTGCGTGAACCCGCCAATTTGCTGTTCGCGAATGCTCGCGTAGTTTTGCAACGTCAAATTATATTTTCGTAACGCTTCCGTGACATCAGACACTCGCGCTCCAGGTTGCACCGTGACCTGTTTCTTTTCTACGTCCACGTGCAAAACCTTATCTAACAACGCCAACGATACCATGCCTTCTTTTTCAAATGCCACTCCGTTTGGTGATAAAGCCGCACCAACCGGTCGTATTTTCTTCCCTCGCAAACTCGCGTGTCGTATAATCGCCTCTAAAGCTTCCGTCGTTTCGGGTTGCGCGAACGTGTCCACGACAACTTTCTTGGTCCCGGACCAATTTTCAATCTCGTAATCTTTCTCCGTCGTATAGTTTTGCTTCTTTAGATTTTCTGTCTCTTTGACGCCTTCTCGGTAGATGTAAAAACTCAACGCGCAGCCGAGCGCAAAAGCATAGAAGCGGTATTTTTGCCACATAGTTTCGCGATGATGATGCCGTTCGCCTCCTTCTCTGTTTCCTCCTCCTCGACTATCATTACCTCCATTTCCACTGTTATTAATGATACTAGTATTCGTATTGTTAAAACCTTCAGCTCCGATGGTTCTGGAAGAACTATTCTCCGCCGCCACCGCCGCCGCTGCTGCAGACGTCGACTCCTTCTCCTCCAACATAAATGGCATAAAGAACTTCGTTGTGTTTTTCCTCACTCCTTTCAACTTTGCGCTTTTATTAAACACCAACAAATCTGTCCTATCTCCACCTCTCGCCGCGGATGATGACGATGAATTCCCTCCCGTCGCTCCTCTGTGCACATCCAACACCTGAAAGTCTTTCATGAAATCTTCCAAAGCAACCGTTTGCCTTTCCCCTGGTTTCGACAACGGTATTCCTGGGCATACTTTTCGAATTAACTGTCTGTATAGCAGTGGGTTCGTTTTTACTGCCATGGTCAGTTGGTGCGCTGGGAGCACTCGCGCGCGATTGCCACCGACGAACGTTTCAAACTGAATGTGTT
>JACLAA010007749.1_pt1 | contig 13128 bp, 6 predicted proteins | sample 8027891 | NCBI WGS metagenome assembly JACLAA01 (sample SAMN15724900, study PRJNA655200) | protist metagenome | isolation source: fluorescence activated cell sorting (FACS) single amplified genomes of... | place: Spain: Blaines Bay Microbial Observatory, Mediterranean Sea | collected 2016-01-19 | reverse complement strand
ACCTGCCTGCCCTGCCGTCAGATCGCCGTCGGCCAATAGGAACGCGAGAGAAACAGCGCAATCTGCCGATGCGAACCGAGTTGTAAAGCTCGATGGAGTTCGGCTCCGACCATTCCTGCACCCCTTACAGCACACCACCACCCTTCTTTCCGACAAGATGGCTGCCCTCTCCACCTCCGCTTTCACCGGCAAGGCCCTCGTCGCCAAGGCGCAGATCCGTGCCAAGGCGTCCAAGGCCTCCGTCGTCGTCAAGGCGTCCGCGTCCGACAACAAGTCCAAGGTGAGTTTCCGCGATTAACATCATTCGCGGGAGTGGATATTAACAAGTGGCGCGCGTCCCGGTTACGCGGCGTTTGCCCGTTCGCGAGCGTCGAAAGCGCGATACCAGGGTCGCAATCGAAGCGAACCAAACGTATCCACTTGAAATCACCGGAACTGGCGAGCAGCGCGCTCGCGGTGGCGTCGCGCGCCGGCGATCCGCGACGCGCCCGTCGGTGAAACAAACCCTTCGAGACAACCAACGCTGACACTCCTCCTTCCGATCTGTCCGCTCTCTCAGGCTGCGTCCCTCCTCGTCGCCGGCATGGTGGCCCTCAACGCGTCCCCCGCCCTTGCGCTCAACCCGATTGAGCTCACCGACCAGCGCGTGACCAACAAGGAAGGTCTCCAGCTCATCTACGAGGTACGTGCGGGCCCCACCCCCCGTTTCCACCCTTCGAAACGGCGTGGTTCCGATCTTCGACGACCGTCTCCCCTCGAATTCGATCATCGGACTCTCCCTAGGCAGCGACTGACCTTGTCGTCCCCTTTCCTTCGTTTCCCTCACTAGGCCCGCGATCTCAACATCGCCGAGACCACCCGCCAGGACGGTGCCTCCCGCTTCGCCTTCCAGAAGCTGACCACCGCCCAGACGGCGGCGCGCGCTTCGGAGTCCATCTCCCGCCTTGACCAGGACATGGCCACCTACGTCAACAAGGCGTACTGGACCCAGGCCCGCAACGAGCTCCGCCGCCAGGTGGGCACCATGCGCTTCGACATCAACAACCTCGTCGAGACCAAGGGTTCCGGCAAGGAGGACGCCAAGGCTTTCTACAAGAATGTCGAGAAGCTCGACTTCGCCATCCGCCAGAAGGACAAGGCGGCGGCCACCGCTGCGCTTGCCGTCGTGCAGGCCCAGGGTGACACCCTCATCAAGTCTCTCGCGTAAGCTTCACTTGAAGGTGATAATAGCGTTTGGGGGAGATGACAGGATTTTAATACCGAGACGGTTCAGGCTTTAGCTGCCTGAGTGCTTTACAGATTCCCCACAAGCAACTCGTGTGGCTCTCCCGTGTTCTAAAACTAGTCTAACTAAGGGCAACTCAAAGCGCGCTACGCGGTGCCTCTCATGCCCGATCTTTTTGCGCTCTCCCTTTGTCTCGTTTGGCCATCCTCTCTCGCCAGGTCTCGCGCGAGCCGCCAGCCGTCGACGTGCTCGCCGAGCGACCTTCTTCCTCCCGGCGCTGGCGCCATCTGTCCGCGGGAGTCAGGTCGCTGGTTCGTCTCCAATCGTCAACAGTGTACTTTCTGGCTTTTTTCCCTTGGCGTCTCTGCTCCCACGTCTCGCGCATCGCCGCCAAACTGGCCGAGAGCTTCACGTGGTCCGCCCGCATTTCAGGCACGCTCGCGTTCTCGATCTTCTCAAGCAAATCGTCATCGGCGAACGGGACGCGCGTTCCCGCGATTTTCTTGACCTCTTTCTGCCTCATGGTCCTCTTCTTCTGCGCCTCGCGTTTCGCGCGCAGCGCTTCAAACTCATCCGCGATGTCGTCCTCGAGTTTTACGTCGCGCTTCGCGCGAGCGAGCAGCCCGCCCTTTCTCTCAGTCTTGAATTCGGCTAACATGCTCTTGACGAACAAGATCCACATACCGATGTGAATACTGTACATCAAACACGTGATGAATACGACTCCCATCGCGGGGTAATCTTCCATGTAAAGGATACCCAAGTTGTACGTGAATATAGACGCGAGAAGCCCGAGCGTCTCCAGGCGATGCTGTCGCTCGTTGGCATACGGATGGAAGAAGAGGTGCAGGACGAAACAAGCTTCGAGAAGCCAAACGATCAGATAGCTTCCTAACCGCGCTTGGTCTGAGAAGAGCACCACGAGCGTCACCATTACGTACTTGCGGGCGAAGATCACCGATTCCCACCACCATGTGCTGCCAAGGTCGTGTCCCTTAAAGAGCACGCCGAGGCGGTAACGCATCCCGAGGGACCCGAAATCCTGACCTTCGTATTGGAGCAAGACGTTCATTCCGAGGGGAATACCGATGATATAAAGCACGAGCAGGATGCAAAGAAAGAAGAGCCAGCTTCCATGTGTCAAGTCGTAACACCTGAGGTCCATGTCCGCAATCAGGAATACATCATCACCAGTGTCAAGTCGTCTGCAACGCATTAAACCCGTAAGATACTGGACCAACGTGGGATACATAAGCCAAAGCGCAATCACGACGACCAAGACAGCCTCGTCAAACGCTCCGCTCTCCCAAGATTCACCAAAGTTGGCTCCGTCCATCGCCTGGACTCGAGCCTTACTCTTGAGCGCGTTGGATTTCTTGATCACGCGACTATCGTCTTCGCTTTCACTCGATTCCTCATCCTCCTTGGTTCGTCGCTTATGGGTGATGGTCACGGCGGCCCGCTGGTCCTCAAAAAGCTTGAACACCGAGAAGTAAATGAAGCCCCCGGTGCTGACAATCAGGGGCAGAGAGATGTAAAATCCCGTCGCGGAGAAGTAGTCCCACGCGAGCAGGCACTGCGTCGCTGCTGAACTTAAATTGAACGAGCTGACCTTCTCAAGAGACAACAACAACCCGAACGAGGGAGTTGGCCAGCTCATGTTCAGTTCCTTCGCGATGGATACCGTCTGGAGATACGTGACGAAAGTTTTCACGAGGCAGACAGCGTCTGAACCCGGCCGAGAGTTCATCTTCGTGATAAACGTGACGACCACGATGATGGCGAACCACTGCAATAAGAATATTCCTGCGTTAACGCCATCATTGCCACAATTGACACATCTGGGTGGGAATTTCCCATTAATTGATGGATGCGCGTATCCAGGAAGACAGTTTGCGCAGAGCGTGCCAGTAAAACCACTGTTATTGGCGACGAGACAGGTGTTGTCTACGCCGCCGAGGCAAGCCTCAGGATTCGGACACTCTGTGAACGATGTCGTGTCTCGCCTGGTTCTGTAAAACCCAGGCAACGCCCCGATAGTCTCAACCCCGAGACCGGTACAGTTTCCACCAATGGGGCAAACCTCACACATGGGCTCCACCGGCACGCAATGGGCGGGAACGGTGCAGTTTGGACAGAAAGACTCGGTGCAGTTTGGACAGATAGACTCGCACGAGGGGTCAAGGTCCGTGGAGACGTTCTGGTAATAGCTTTGAAACGGTGGTGCCTCGAGGCGAACCATGCAGTGACAGTCTGTGATCGCAGTCCTTCCCAGGGGTCCTGCGAGTATCTCCCCAGAAGATGACAAGTGAGGTGGGCTGGGCTCTCCGTTTATCCTCGCCGTATCAAAGTGGTCCGCGCACTTTGTGCACGCCTGCGCGCCAGCATTGGGTTTGTAATATCCGTTGGCACACGGAACGCAGATGCCGTATGGGTGCAGTGCACCGAGCCAGTTTCCAGAATCAAACACCACTGGCTTGTACAGATCTAAGGGAGCGACGTTGTAATTATCCAGATCGTCGACGTAGCCTGTCCCGTTAACAGTATCCTCGGTGTATCCTGGCAAACAGTGACAGATCCCCCTCTCGTCTGAAAAACTGTTCGGTTTCACATCCTCACAGGGCCGCAAGGTGAATGGGGCGTAATCGAGAGTCACATTGTGTGTGTGCATCGAAAAGGTCATGGTGTACGGTACACCACGCTCCCCACTAAATCGAAGCGATGTAAAGTTGGCTCGACCGCCAGTAATAGGCGCAACGTTCCCGTGCACTCGCGGGACGCGCGGCGACAGAGTAGCAGATAAAAACGTATTCATCAATGCGCAGAGGTTATCTGCAATATCAAATACTTCGACAGCGGGAGCTGGCTCGATATGAATGTCGTTCTCATTCAATGTAGGTGGCTCTGTCACGAAACGCATGACAGTCGGTGTCCCCGGGATTATCTTTATGATCAGTGTGTCCGGCTCCAAGGTTGGATACTTCACATTACCGCAATACGCAAATTCGCAGACTGAGGTGAATTGAATATGGTACGTACCGGCTCGCGGTAACACAAACTTGAGAGCCGCGTTGTAATGCACGTCTGGCGCTTCACCACTGTAGCTCATTTCGCGGCAAAAGTCCGGAGAGGAATTCTCATAGCTCAAAGAATATTCCATCGCGCCCGTATATGGGTTGAGGGTTTCAACGACAGACGGGTTGATGTCCATTCCGTCCGTGCACCAGCCAGTCGTTCCATCTATGAGCCGCTGCGTGCCTCCAGAGTCTGCAACCAGCGGTGAGACACCACCTGGATACTCGTAGTGTACCGCGCCGTCAGCATCTGTGAAGGAAAACAACTCAACAGTCACGTAGCGCTCCTCCGCGTTCCAGACGTCACCGACAAACACTCTGCCTCCATCAAGTGTTCTCACCTGGAAAGATTTCAGCTTGAACTCAGTCGCCGCGACGTACGTCTCCGGCTCTTCACAGAAGCCAGTCGAATTGTCCCGCACGAGGAATTCGTTCCCATCGCACACGTCCACATACGCTGGATACCCCTGTCCAATTGAGACATCGAAGTCGATGGATTGCAACAGCTCCGTAGAGAATGTCAGCTTGTAAACGCCCTCTGCTGGCACATGGAACACGATGTCGTCGAACAGCATGTATCCTAAACTCGAGTTCTGCGCTGTGTACGTGATGTTTCCAGAATCTGCCGTCACGGTCACATGCACCAACTCGTCAGTCACGTAGTTCAAGCCGCCGTCTAAGACTAGGACCACCAGAGGATTGATCAACGTGCTAACCTGCGTAACATAGTTCGACTTAGGGACCACGCTGATGCCCGACGAAGTGTTAAACTGAGCGGGAATGTATAGGCGCGAGGCAGGGCCTTGGACGACTGTGATGTTGAGTACCACCGAGTTCAGGCCGTCGCTGGAGAAGGTCAAGTTGTAAACCCCAGCCTGTGGCACTCCGAGAACCATGCGGCTGAATTGAACAGTGCCAGTCGCTGCAGGAAGAACTGCGACATTCTCGCCCCTCCTGATATCGAAATCGTGCCTCGGTCCTTCGATCTCACTCGAAAGCACTCGAGTCTGAGGATTGGTCGTGCCGAGGAGATTGTTTCCTGCGTCGACGACGCCCACTTCCACAGACGGTATGGGCGTCTCCGCGTACGCCTCCACTGTGTATTCGGTGTAGTCCACGACTTTCAGGCCCACAGCCTCCAGCCCAACGAGAACGGTGACCGTGAACGACGAAGAAACCTCCAGTCCCGAAAACACGATAACGTGCTCTCCAATCGAGGGACTCGCGAAGTTAAGGTTCGTGAACCTCGCCACACCCGGCTCCTCGCCTTCTTCACAAAATCCTCGCATGCAGGTGATGGCGTAAGAAGTTCCGCCTTGACCATCGCCCTGGGGATAGTCACCGATCGTCGCTGTCTCGCAGCTCACATCAATAACATGCCCACGCGGCTCGGTATCACCAACGAAGTTACCTCCGCCATCGACAATACGCAATACCAAAGTCATGGCAGTAACGGGCGTGGTTATTTTTGTCTGGAAGTCAGATCGGAAATCGTCCTTCGTGATCGCGGGTAACGGGAAAGCCTCGGGCGGAGTTAGCTCGAACGCGTAGCCCTCACCCTCGGTGACGATGATTCCGAAGGTCAAATCTAATAGACCCGACGATCTGAACACCAGCCGATAGCCATCTACGTCGAAGGCAGAGCTAATCGTCGGTGCCATAGCATACATGCCGGAGAACTCCGCGACGCCGTCAACAGCCATCACAGAAAAACTGGTGACTTGCGAACACAGCACGTCGGACATCGAGTAGTCTGAGACGGCGGGTCCCATGCACTCGCAGGTCCCCGACGCGACATCCTCGCGACAGTAATCCACGTGATTGTCCGCAAAGGCAACTGTGACTTCCCTTTGCGTTATGTTTTCGTCTGGAAAGGTGTCTTGCTCCAGCACAGGATTCAGGCCGGCGTCGAGTACAAACACCTGAAACGTGTCAAGTGCAGTTTGTGCCGCTGCCTGATACCTGTTACACGTGCAGTCGCTCGATACCGTGCAGAGAGTGTAGTTCGTTTCAGAGTCGATGTACGTAGAGCACAGAGATTGTAGTGCGAGCATCTGCGATCGGCCGATGATGACTTCGATGATCAGCGTAGCAGAGTCCACCGACGGGTCAGACAGCGTCGGCGTGAGCGTCAACTCATAAAATCCAACGGAAGGTCGCAGCAAGTGAAGTCCTGTTTCAGAAAAAAATCAAAAAAAAAAAAAAGGAAAAAATAGTCAGCAAAACCATCAACATTGCATATACAGTCAGAGATAAATGGAAATGACGAGATTGAAGGAACGCACCAGGAAACTGTGCAACTCCGGATGCAAACGGAGCGGTCAGACTGCCAGAGCGAGGAAATTCGGAAGTTTCGCCCGCGACGAGAACAGCGGATCGATATGTTTCGCTGTTGTTGCCGACAACGAACGGATACAGCTCACGGCTCGTATCGTTCAAGGTCGCTGCGATCGTGCCGAACACACTCGAATCCATAATTGCATTGCAGCCACCGTCGGCGACGTTAAGGGTGAACATATCCAACGGTGTGAGGCGATCCGATGAATACAGAAGGATCTGCGCGCAGCAAAGGGAGTCAAGGGAGCGGGATACGAGTCAGGACAATAAATTCAAACGCCTCGAAGAAGAGCTGCACGAAAGGCGAATAATTCAGCGCGCAACAACGTACCTCTGAGGGAAGAACATTCGCTCCGAACGAAGGAGAGTATTTCGTTTGCGGCGAACCAGCGACGCAAAGTCTTTCGTATGCGCCGATGGTGATGTTGAGCTCGAAAGAATCGCTGAGTAATGACGTGCCGACGTTGGCACCGTTGACGACAGCTTTAGTTTCACCGGCAGTGATGGTATGGATGCCAACCTATGGGAAATCGGAAAAAAAGTCAGTTGAATACTTCTCCTGAATTCAAAGTTTGATAACGAAACCGGGTGCGTTCGCGCCGTACGTACCTTTGGCTCGACCAACGATAGCGCGTTAACATGTACCACGCCGTTTGTCGTCGTTGCGGTAGCACCAGTCAACTCAAGCGTGTCCGATGTGAATGCCAACATACGTGCGACAGCTGAACTCGCATGAGAGCTGCTGAAACGATCAGCACTCCCCATGTCATTTCCACCCGCATCAACAACCTTGACCGTCATAGACTCCAAAGCGACCGTCTGCGCTGATGTGTATGTTCCAGCGAAATCGTCCGGGAGCACTATGACAAGCGCGTATCCTGTTACGCCGAGCGTCACCTCGATGATTTGGTCGACCGAAGCCAGCCAGTGATTCGAGAACCGGAGCGTGTACTCGGTTGTGGTGGTGGCTTCCGCGTACAAGCTGTCGAACGTCCATGTCCCAGTGGTATCGCTCAACTGTACAGAAAGCGCCCCAGACAAACTCAACGCGGGATCAGACGTGCTCGATGCAGTGACATCTCCAAGATTTGTGTCGCTCGCGGCGAGCCTGTGATAAAGGATTCAAGTTATAGTCGGTTAGTAGCGTTCCTGTTGGAATTAGTGAGAGATACAAGGCGCAAAAATTCAAATTGATGCGTGCGTACCAGTTGTTTCCTCCGTCATAGGCACCGATTTCCATTGTTGGAAATAGCATGGTGCTTTCCGTTGCGTCCATCGAGATTACAGCGTACATTGTCGAATTTAGACGAAGATACACTGCCTTTCCGATGTTCACCCTCACGACCGCGTGTGCCACGGCTGACAAGGTTGGGCTGCTAAACTGAATCAAGTACTTTGATTCACTGCCATGCTCTCCTCTAGAGGGAGCGCCGTAAGATATATCCGTCGATGCACCCGGTGTTCGAGTGCCCGAGGGGGCGGTCGACTCCAAGGTCAACAGATAGCCCACTTCGCCTTCGTATGTTTCCCGGGTTGTTGTTCCGCCGAGGACCGCCCCGGTTGAACGGTTGAGATGGAGGACACCAGTGCCATCCAGCTCAGTCGTCACCAGCGATGAGGTTATCGTATGATTGATCAGATCCCGAGTTGTCACTGGATTTCCTCCCGCATCAATCGTATGTATCAGCATGTAGCCCAGATCAACCGACTCTGCTGCGCTCACGTCAATCGTGTCTTCTGGAAAGTCTGGCCCTGTCACATACTGGCCCGAGGAACCTCCAGGTCGCACCAATAATCCTACCGCAGTTCCTGGGGATACCGAGAAATTAAACGCGGTCGTAGCGCTTAGAGCCGTGCATGGAGCAGTAGTACAGTCCGAACCTGTGAATAACACCTCATACACGCCAACTTTGGGGACGAAACTTAGAGCTAATTCAAAAGTCGCAGTTCCTCCTGTTGTCAGCTGCGTGGCCGAAGCGGCCGTCACCGACAGTGTTGCCGCACTGCCACCAGTTGAGCCAGCTTCGTTGATCGCCGCAACAATCGTGAATCCACGGGTATTTCCTCTTCCCATGTCGTTCTCAACGAACGTTCCTTGCACATCGATTAAGTTGACAGTCACCGTGTTGAGGTCCACTTCCCCGTCAGCGTTTGCGTTCGCCGGGTACGCGTACGCCACGTCTCTCGCGTGCGACGCGCTCAAGCCATAAGGCTCGCCGTAGACGTGTAGCACACGGGTAAACGTCTGAGCGGCGGATGAATGATAATCAACACCGTTCATGGTTATCGACACATCGACATCCGTCTTCGGAGCACCGCCGGTTAGCCACGTGAAGGGAATGTACTGTGCCTGGTCAGCCATTCCGTGGGCGCCGCACCGATTTGTCCCTGAGGCGTTTGACACTTCACACATGGGGCAGTGAATCTCGGTGGGGCTCACAAAAGTGGCTGCGATATCGCTTGAGCTGTCCCCATTGAACCGACATGCCAGCCGCGATACGCCACCACTACTACCATCACTGTCAATGAATGTGCTTCCATATATTCGTAGAGTCAAAGGGATGTTATCAGGGTCCTCTCCTGTGTACATTAGTGTCGACTTGAAGGCGCCGCTGGAACCCAGGTCAAAAGCGGAGATAAACGGTTCGTCGTAATAATGCACGACGACGTTGTGACCACTCCAAAGGTTACTCGCGAAATAAGACGACGAGCTTGCATCGGCAGTTGGATAGCCATCGAAAGAAATCTCAACTTCAGCGAACGTCAGGTTGACCGATTGCGAGTCCACCGCAGAAGGCACCTCGCAGAGAATTTCTGTTGAGGAAACGTATTCAGCCGGTTTCCACGCCGTCACCAAAAAGTCATCGTTGCCAGCGAAGGTATGGCCAAATCTACAGCTAATATTCGTAGCTTTATCTACGGAGCCATCGCTTGGCACATAAAATCCGGTTCCAGAGATGGTGACCATCGTCCCTGTCGTCTCCGCGTAGACGAACGGAGGGGAAATCCCAGTCACAGAAGCTGTGGAATACTTGGAGTACGTTGTCGAGGCAGATGCGTGACTTGCGGCGAGAATGCCGTTCAAGTCAGGAACATGCACCAAGCCTCCGAGTGGCATGGATTCTAAGTACGTGCCGACTCGTTTGAAACATCCCGTCACGCATGTCATCGCGGTGTCGCTCCCTCCAACCTCAATCTTGACAATTCTGCCCGCAGCGGCATCAGAACGCGACCCGACGGCAAAATACACAAATCCTGAGTTTGAGTCAGTGGCGTCTGGCTGCACCGCAGTCGACCAAACATCTTTCTCGCCAAGACCTCCATCACCGCCATTCAAAACAATAACTGCCGTTGGACTGTCGCCGTCGAGGAAATCGAGACTAAACATAAATATGCATGCTGAGCGATGTTCGCAGCCCTCGCAATTCTCATCACGACCTGACGTGCCCACGTACCCGAAGGCGCCTCGCGTGGCGAGTGCCGTGAAAGAGGTGAATCGCCCTTGGTTGTCGTCAACAACGCCTTCACACGCGAACGGTATCTTCAAAGCTTCGGCCGAACCGTCCAAGTACATCTCAGATCCAGATCCAGCATCACTAACGAAATCTGCTTCGCTTTCCATCGTGCTTCTAAAAAGAGTAGGATACCAGATATCACTTACGGTGTCATTCACGAGCGCAGCACCGGCAAAGACGACGTGGTGAGTTCCGTCGCTTATAGTCGCCGCCGTCGCTGTCTCGAACTTGAACGCATCATGTCTCGTCGCACATGTCGAACATGAAGCGCTGAGCATGTCGGCATCAACCATATATTCTTCCACCTGAGTCGATAGCGTGCGATCCAACATCACCACTTTCGAGCGGGTTACGCCATCGTCAGGGCTATACGAATAAACTACGTGTCCAGTTTCCTGATTTGCCGCCAGCGCGTCGACGACACCCGTTTTCAAAGTGGACCTATGACTCTCAGTCGGCCCGCTGATGTACCTCAAGATGCGAAATTTGGTCGTACCAGTGACAGCTTCCTGCATGTTCTGCGCCGCGAAAACTCCCACCGCCGAGGTATCGAACAGGTCCAGCGATAGACCACGAAACACAGAATACCAACCTCCAGAAGTGCTCGAGTCGGAGGACCAGTCATCTCTTTTATGGTTTCCCGTGCCCGAGTAACCGGGCTCAGGAAGCAAGGTAGTGGTCGTCCGATCTGGACCCGAAGCCGCATCCCAGCCGCGCGTACCTGCTACAGCAACAGACATAGGATCGACTTCTACGATGACGTCTTGCCCACTCGCGTCGCGTGCATATACGTATACCACCTCCCCGTGTGGGTCGAACACCGCGCCTCCAACTTGCATTTCATCGGTAGTCTCGAACCGGTAGCCGTGTGTGCCGTCTCGCCGCCTCTCAAGAGATATTCCAGGAGCTTCAAGAGCACACCCCTCACCCGCCCAGCCACTTTCGCACGCGCAAGTACCATCGTCCTGTCGTTTTGGGTTGTAGTGAGAACGTAAAGCGGTCAGCAAGGGAGAAGGAAACGAGCAACAGCTCGGGACGAAGTTAAGGAATGGAATCCAAAGAAAAGTTTGCCGTGCCGACTGCGCACGTACCTGGCACGTCCCGCGCGCGTTGCATTCATCCTTACAGAACGAGAACGACCTCGGAAGCACCGCAGGGATGCTCACCAAGAGCAACCACAGGCACAAACCTAGCGCTCGTCCGCCACAAAGGCCTCGGCCGCCCATCGTGCTGTGAAAACGCCGTCACTTTCGTTTTCACGGGTCGAGCCAACGCACGCGGTCGAACATGGCGTGGTCTGGACTCGTCCTGCACTCCTCAACCCGAGGTCGAAGCTTTTCTCGAAGCCTGCCGCGCCCCGCCCCTCCGTCCGGTCCCTCAGCAACGGGTTATGAAGACTCCTTCCTGTTGTCCGCCGAAAGTTGTTTGAAGCCTGTGCAGGAAGGAACGTTGTCTCCGTGAAACTCGTGCTTGTTTGAAAACCGAGTACCGGTACACTTTCTGAGATTCCATAGAGTGTGAGGCAAGCTGCGATTGATTTTTACATTTTTCTCGGAAAGGTGATCGGTGATAAATGCACTTTTTGATTTCGCTTTCAAACGCAGATCGAGGGAGGGAAAAAGCTAGAGGCGAGGCGCGCCGAGAAGAGAGTCAGGACGTCAGCATGTAACGAATTGAGGCCTGCGTGCAGTTGAAGCACGAGCGCTCGATCTTCTTGAAAGCTTTTTTAACTACACGTGAAAAAAAACAATTTGCGTGCCCTCCTCTCTTCGGCGCCTCTCTCTCTTCCCCCCCCCCGCGTGCGATATCCCAAAAAAAATTGCTTTAGTAAGGCTTTCTCGCCGCGTGGTAAATCTCAATGTACTCAAGAGCCGGCCTGTTCCAGCTCCAGTCCTGAGTCATGCAGTTCGCCTGAAGCGCACGGAATTCCGAGGGCTTGTCGTAGGCCAAACTGATAGCACGGTCCAGCGCGTAATCGATGGAAGAGTCGTCGGTGCCATCGAAGCTGAACCCGTTGGGCTTCATGCCCTCCCACTCGGCCTTTCCGTGGTCGATGTCGTAGTCGAACACGGTGTCGTTGAGCCCGCCGGTGCGGCGCACAACGGGCACGGTACCGTAACGCATGGCGATCAGCTGGGACAGACCGCAAGGCTCGAACATCGACGGCACAAGGATCATGTCGGCGCCAGCGTAAATGAGGTGGCTGAGGGGCTCGTTGTAGTACAGGTGGAAGCACATGTAGTCATGGTACCTGTTCTTCAAGTCGTGGAACATCATGTCGAAGTCCTGCTGGATCTCCGGGTCGGGCGCGGAGCCGAGCAGGATTACCTGGCAACCGCGCTCGAGCGCGCGCATAATGCCGTGCCTGATGAGGTGCACACCCTTCTGGGACGTGAGGCGAGTCACGATGCCCACGAGGGGAGCCTGATCCTTGTTCGGGATGTTGCTGTACGAGCACAACGCCTCGCGCGCCGCCGCCTTGCCCGCCACAACCTCCGTCTCGTCATAGTAGCGGGGCAGGAAATCGTCATTGGCGGGATCCCAAATGTCGGGGTCAATGCCGTTGACCACACCGTGGAACTTGGGAAGGTTATCCACGATAGATCCGTGAGTGGCAATCTCTTCACGGTACGTGCGAGACACGGTCGTGCTCGCCTGTGAGTACGTCATGGCCTCCTTGATGAGATCGGCACCGTAGTTCAGGTTGTGGATGGTGAACACGACGCGCGGGTTGCTCAACCCGAAGGCGTTGTAGTCCTCCCAGTACGACTTCGCGCAGGGCGCAGTTTGCCAATCATGGCAATGAATGATGTCGGGGTTTCTCTTGCTTTGGAGCAAAAACTCGAGCGCCGCCTTGCTGAAGAAGCCGAAGCGCTCGGCGTCCGTGAGCGGAATCTCGAGGTAGTCGGTACCGTAAATCATACCGACCTGGAACATGCCGTTCTCGGGGTCGATGAAGTACGTGTCAACGCCCTCG
>JACLAA010003244.1_pt1 | contig 13141 bp, 14 predicted proteins | sample 8027891 | NCBI WGS metagenome assembly JACLAA01 (sample SAMN15724900, study PRJNA655200) | protist metagenome | isolation source: fluorescence activated cell sorting (FACS) single amplified genomes of... | place: Spain: Blaines Bay Microbial Observatory, Mediterranean Sea | collected 2016-01-19 | reverse complement strand
TGAGAAGGGAGGTCGAGCGCCTGAAGCAGACCTCCGTCATCGGTGATGACATCGCGGCGGCGACGCGCGATGATACGGATCCAGAAAGGGACCGGGCGCTGATCCGATCGTTACGAAGGCAATTGGTAAGGAGCGACGCGGAGCGCGACCGAGCCGTCCGGGCACTGGCTCGTAATGCGAAGGGCGCCGACGCTGTGAATAACTACGCGGAGAAGCAGAGGGAAGCTCTCACTAAACTTGAGCACGAGGTCGACGTCTGGCGGGAAAGGGCCGAGAATTCGGAGCGGAACTGGGCCCAGCTCGTGCAAGAGCGCGACGCGGCGGTGGCCGCGGCTTCCCGGGAGGCCGAGGCTTCGGCGTTGCGAGACGAGCAGTGGGCGGAGCAGCTTCAGGAGCGGGACTTGAGGGTCGAGGAGCTCGCGAATCAGTTGGCCGACCTGGAGGAGGGCGGCTCCGCGGCCGAGGCGGCACGAGTTTTACGCGACGCTCTCATGGAGCAGCAGGCCGCGGACCTGAATAGGATGAGGGCCGCGGCGGCGCGGGCGCGCGAGGCTCTAGCGGAACGCGACGCCGTCGAGCGGCGCGCGGGCGACGCCGACGGGGCCGCGTGGCGGGCCACCGCTCAGATGAACCAAACGAAATTGCTGGCGGCGCAGGCCGCGCAAGGTTCCGTCGGCGACGTCGTCGCGGCGCGCGCAGACGCCGATCGGTTGAACTTGGAGCTTGCGAAAACGTTGTCGTCGACTCAGAGTCGGACGACTCGGAGCGGGGTGCTGCGGGCGAGGTGACATACTAAGTAGATTTACAGTCCACATCTGCTGACAGCGCCCCTAGCACGCCCTCGAAGTCGGGTAGATTTACAGTCCACATCTTATGACAGCGCCCCTAGCACATCCTCGAAGTCGGGCAGGTCGCACAACCCTTGGTCGAGCCACGCGTACTCGGGCTCGCCGCCGGCGCCGACGACGACCATGCCTCCGAGCTGCGTGAGGCACCGCGGGTCCTTCGGCCCCAGTTCACCATAGCGCGAGATCTGCATGCTCAGGTTCTGCAGGCGCATCGTCGCCAACTCGAAGGGCCGCACGCCCCAATCACTCAAAAGTGGCGTGTCGTCGAACCGATTCTTCGCGACGGAGCCGTCGGTGGCGAGCTCGAGCGGTTCGGGAACACGGCCCGCGCGTTGCGCCTGCTGCATGCACGCCTCGATCCAATCCCGCTTCCCGCTCGGAGCTCCTACGTAGCCTCGGATCACGGGTAGGAGCGTGCCCCACGGCGGGCCGAGGCCGATGCCAACCACGAACAATTTGACGTAGGGGCTCAGCGCGCCGTCGTCGGGCCGGAAGCCGCGGCTCACGCCGAACTTGCGCCCGGCCGCGCCCGTGGGGTCCGCGAAGAGCTCGACGTCGTCCGGCACGTCTAATAACTCGGCGAGCGTCCGGCACTGGGCCGCGTCCGCATTTAAAACGCAGGCGACTCTGCGTACTCCCGCGTCGCGCAGCCGCGGGAGGTAGAAACGCACTTTTTGCAAGTACTCGATGGCGTTGAAATCCTGTGCAACAATCAACCATTGAGAGTCAAGTCGATTGAGTCGTGCGCGGAGACCTGTCGCGACATTTGATTCACGTGCACTGGCGCGAGCAGCCGCGTGCGTCCCGAAGCACAGCAGCGTCCGGTCCGTCGTCGCCGCGAGCGCGTCGCCGAGGTGCACCGATGCACCATCTTTGACGCGATGCAGCGCGATGTCGAGCGCTTGCGCGGGTCGCGCCGGTTGCAACGGGACGACGAGCGCTGCTGCAGTGCTGCACAGCAGTGCAGTGATTGCGGCGCGCATGGCTGCCCACGGCTGCAGTTTGCGCAGCACACACGTTGCACTGCTACGCGCACGTCTGCACGCAATTATGTGCAGGTTTAAGCTCGCGACGTGGCTGAGGTTTGACAGCCCGCGATTAGCTAGCGGCATGTAAGACACTAGCGAGCAAGCAAGGCGCAAGGCACATAGAGCTAGCTAAACAAGGCCGCGCGAGCTCAAAAACGCTCCAGCGACAAGTAGAAATGATCCTCACAAACTGCGCCGCCTGCGCCGCCCCACTGGGCCTAACATTGGGCAAGAAATGCGGCCGCTGTAGCACACGCTACTGCGGACCTGCATGCCAAAAGCAGCATTGGGACGGCGGGCACAAAGAGCTCTGCAAAAAAATTAAAAAAACAGGCGGCGCCGAGCAGTACAACGCAAATAAGAAGTACTCGGAGGCCGTCGCGGTCGCGGCCGAGAAATGCGCGGACGACACGAAGGGCCAGACTTGCTTCATCTGCACGCAGGCCCTCCACTGGAAAACGAAGGAGGGCCTCGTGCGCGGGTGCGCGTGCCGCGGCACGGCGGGTTTTGCGCATGTTTCGTGCTTGGCGGAGCAGGCGAAGATTTTGGTCGCGGAGGCCGAGGAGAATAATTTGGACTTCAAGGTGCAGAATGAGAAGTGGAAACGGTGGTACTCGTGTAGCTTGTGCGAGCAAGATTACCACGGCGTCGTGCGGTGCGCACTCGGGTGGGCGTGCTGGAAGACGTACGTGGGGCGGCCGGAGTCGGATTGGACTCACGGAGCTGCGATGACGGAGCTTGGACTCGGTTTATCCGCCGTGAGACGCTACGAGGATGCGTTGTCCGTGGGAGAGGCCGAGTTGGCTACGCTGCGGCGCTTTGTCGATTCAAAAGACAACATTCTTTCCGTGCAGAGCAATCTTGCGTGCACGTATGAACTGCTTGGACGAAGTAACGAGGCCCTGTCCTTGCGACAAGAGGTATACTCTGGACGTTTGAAGCTCGAGGGCGAAGAACATATATATACCCTCAATGCAGCCAACAACTACGCGACGTCCCTTCAGATTCTAGAGCGCTTCAAAGAAGCCAAGTCGCTGATGCGCAAAACGGTTCCCAAGGCACGACGCGTTCTCGGAGAGGCTCATGAGATCACGCTCGGCATGAGGCAGAATTATGCGATGTCCCTCTACCAGGACCCAACTTCCACGCTTGACGATCTTCGCGAGGCCGTGACGACGCTCGAAGAGACAGAACGGACGATGCGGCGCGTGTTTGGTGGCGCGCACCCGACCACAGTGAACATTGGGCGCGGCCTGCGAAACGCGCGAGCCGCGCTCGCCACCCGCGAAGCCGGGGAGAACTAAAGTAGAAATACAACACAAACTTACCCTCTCATCTTCGCCACGCGATCCGCAAACCCCACGTGCCGCGACCCGCTCGCGGCGCCGAGGTAGCGCACGCCGACGATGAGGTCCCGCAGCAGCGTCCCAGCCAGCTCGGGCAGGAGCGCGTTCGTCGCGCCGCGCGTGGCGCCCTGCGTCGCGTGCACGCCACGGCCCACGAGACCCAGGTAAAACACGTGTCGCGGGCCGACGTCGTTCGCCGGCGCGCGGTGGAACCTGTGTGGAAATCAAAACTTCGGCGCCACACGCCATAGACGCCTAATGCACTGGTTGTTTTCCACACAGGGTATAACAGCGCCGCGTCGTACAAAACGGCGGCGCCAGCCCTATCGAACGCGCGCAGCGCCGGCATCCCCGGCGGGTCCGGCAGGCGCCCGCCGAATGCGTCGCGCACGTGCGCGTGGAAGGTCGGCGCGTGCGTCCCGGGCAGCAGCTCCGTCGCCGCGACGGCGCGCTCGTCGAGGTTCACGAGCAGCACGAGCTGCCGCGTGTTCGGCCGCGTGGCGTCGGCGTCGGCGTGCCAGGGCTGCGCCGCGGCGCCGGCGTCCGAGACGAGGCAGCCGAGCTCGACGATCTCCGGCTCGTCGCCGGCAAACGCGGCGCGGCACGCGTCGTAGGCCACCGCCAGTTCGCCGACGACGTCGCGCACGGCCGGCGTCAGGTCGAGCGCGACGGCGTGGCGGTGCTCGGGGCTCCGGATCTTCGCGAAGCGCGCGTTCGCGGCGGCGAGCGGCAGCTTGAGCAGGCGCTCGACCTCCTGCCTCGCGTGGGTCCGCAGCGCGTTTCTCCGGTCGCGGTCGACGAGTGGGCCGAGGGCCGCGTAGCCCTGCTCCGCGAGCTGGCGCGCGCAGTCCTCGGCGAGCTCGCCCGGAGTCTGCGGTCGCGGCGGGACTGGTGGTGGTGCTGCGCCGCAGGTCAGCTTGTGCGCGCGCTTCCAGTGCGTTGCTTGACAATCGCGGCTGCAGTAGACGACGGCGCGGCAGCGGCCGCAGCGTTTGGTGGCATTGGGCTTGTGGCACAAAGCGCAGGGGTCGTGCGTCTGCGGGATGATCTGGCGCGCCGACATCTTACTACATCAGAGCTGTCCACGACAAGCCGTCAAAAGTGATCGCTTCGGCCGCGTACGCCGAGCTACAGGCTAAAATGTGTGCTTGCTCTCCAGCAGCTCTGCGAGCAAAATCGACCCCTGCCGCCCGCTGTTCAGCCCACGGATTAAATATCCCGTCACGCGCTCTCCCTGAGTCCTTGCCCCAGCCGTGAGACGCACTCACAGCAGACCGCACGCGCGCTCCCCAAGTTGGCACTGCTGCGCTATGGCTGAGGCTCCGAGTATACAGCCGCCCGCCGCCGCGCGACCGAAGAAAAGCAAGGGCGCGCTCACGAACGAGGACGTGTTGATGGCGCACGTCGCCCCAAACCTAAACTACATGGATCTGTTCTCGCTCGTGAAAACCACAAAAGAGATGCGGTCGCGGCTCACGCACGAGCACTCGCTGACCGCGGTCCTCCTCAACGCCGACGACAAATTCGGCAAGAATGCGAAGGCAACCATCCGCAACGTCCTGTCGCTCTACGAGAAGGGGAAGATCCACAAGCCGTCGCCCATGCGCTTGCTCCGCCTGGCCAACGGCAAGCGGTGTGAATTTGGGCCGCCGTGCGACACGCCCGAGGCGCGGAAGGTCGTCAAAACCAGACCGGACTGGGGCTTATTTTGCTGCTGGCCGCACACCGTCGGCGGTTCGGCCGAGATCTCGCTCTCCAAAAAATCCCTGAAGACCTGGGGCGCCACGATCGGCGACCCGCGCACATGCCAGCACTCCATGTCGAACAAGACGTTCCTCTGGAAGAAGCCCGTGACAGCCGCCGACGGCGAGAAGATCGGGCCGATTACTACCGCTACATCGCCGCACGACGGCAGCACTCCCGACCCGACCCTCGTCCAGCTGTACCAGCGCCTCGATCGCGAGGGCCGCGAGCGCGCGAGCGCCGCGCTGGCCGTGAAAGCCGACGCGCGACAGAAGAAGAAGGCCTCGAAGGAGCAGAAGGTCGCCGCGATCGACGCTCAGGTCGAGCGGCTCGCGGGCGACGTCCGCGGCGTCGTCGGCTGCCGAGCATTACTAGAGCAGCTCGACCCGCTGTACCTCGCACCATCCAAAGCGACGCCCTCGAAGCTCAAGGGGATCGTCGACGACGTGCGGGACGCTTATGCTGCGGCGGCCGCGGCGCTCGGGGATTTCTCGTTTCTGGACGAGAGCAACCTACGCGACCGTGTGCTCAGGGCGATGCTGACCTGTCCGGTCGAATCAGTTATTCGTGACGGTGTGAGTCTCACACCCGGCGAATTCCTGAAGTACGCGTCTCGGAGAGTCCTCGACTTGGCCGGAGCGGGAGAGCTGCGCGAAGCGATCTTCGTGCGTCTGGTGACGCAGGAGAATATCCCCTTTGCGAGGCGGCAGTCGCTGCAGCTGGCGAGTCTGAGGCAGGCACCTACAGCCACGGTGCGTAAAGAAAACCTGAGGTGGGCCGTCGGTCTCGTCGTCGCCGGACCGCAAAGTTCTCATGACCATCGTCGACTCGCGGAAAGCGCGTGGGACGAGGTCTACGGCGGTCGTCCCATCGCGTGGGACGAGCTCTTACGCGGTCGTCCCATCACGACGAGTCTCATCGACGAGGCCCTCGTGACCGCTGCGCAAGAGCTGTACCAAAAGGCCACTGCCGCCGCAGAAGGGTTGGGACGGCGCCTCGACGCGGCGCGCGGTCTCCAGGCGGGCACCGGCGAGAAGTTCCTCTGGCAAAAGGGATACGCGACATCCGCCGGGTTCCTCGTCGAGTCAGAATCTGCTGAAAAATTTGAACAGCTCCTAGAGAACTACGACCGGCAGCATCCGCGAGTTCACCGGGCGTCGGCGGCGTCGCCACTGGGTTTTTGGGACGGCTGACGCCTAGAGGGGATATGTTATGCACGTGTAACTAGAGTTAAACACCCCCGCCGCCCGCGCGCGCCGCCCGCCGCTCGCGCCGAGTCCTCGGCCGCGGCAGGCCCGGCTCAACACTTAGCGGTGCCGGCTTCCGCCGCCGTTTCCGCGGCAGCAAGGGTGCGGCGCAGCGCGTCACGACGGCGGCCGCACAGGCGTCGGCGAGCGCGGAGCCGTCGGCGACGAGGCCCGCGGCCTCGAGATCAGCAAAGACATCATCGTACGCGCGGCCCGTGACCGCGTCGAGCGCGATCACGTGCACCCTCCGTAAATCAGCGTACTTCGCGCGCTTCTCTTTGATGGCCGCTTCGGCCATGGAAGCGTCGCCCGCGAAGGCGCGGACCGTCACTTCGACGAAGGACCACTCGTCATCTCTGCAAATGGAGACGTCGACGGCGCGGCGGCCGGGGCCCTTCAGTTCGACGCCGAGGCGCCACAAGGGCGCGTCTCTTCTCACATCACTATGTAATGAGCGGCAGGCCGCGGCGACGCGGCGGCAGACGGCGTCGTGGCGGTCGCGGCGCGCCGCTGGAGAGCGGATGTGGGACGATACTTTGCGCGCGGCGTCGTCCGGAGTCAATTCGCAGCCCGGGGCGGCGTCGAGTAGTAACGCAGCCGCCTCCTCACCATACCCGATCTTGTGCAGCGCCGGTCCCAGTTCCGACGGCGCGAGCGCCGCGACCGCGCTAATGACAAGGAATCTCATGACGGCGGCGGCCACGTCGGCGGCGCGACGTCGATCAGGGCTTCGACGAACTCGCTCAGGATCGCCTCCTCGAGCTCCTCGTTGCGCGGCATCAAATCCTCGTCGCCGCAGTCGTCGCCGTCGACCTCCGAGAAGGAGTCGGCCTCGAGGTCCTCGTCTTTCGAGGCGTGAGCTCCCATTTTTTTTTTGTCGCGGCGGCTGGCGTGCTATTTTTGGCAACAGTGTTTGAGAGCGCGGTCGGCGTGCGGCAGCGGCGGCTGGCGTGCTTTTCACAGCAGTGTTAAGCAGGGCCTTTGAGCGCGGCGGAGCGGCGAGCGTTCAGCAAGGCTGCTGCGGCGTTGGAGTGAGATGTATTTCGTCAAAAGACGAACTTTGCGGCCGCGTTGCGCGCGTCCCAAGCGACGGCCGGCTGTGTGGGTGCTTTGCTAGTGTCTTACCGCTAGTCACACGCGACGCGCGAAGGATGCAGGGAGCTCATTCACTTTTCAAACGAAGTGCGCACATGTTTGCATCGGCATTTTGATTTTGGCTTTTGAGCCTCTGCCATTTTGTCGACACAGCCCAAAAGCAGCTCATAAATGCAAACAAGACGACCACAGCTCTAAAAAAAGGCTCTCAGGATAACAACTGATAGCATATAGACCTACGGCGGTAACGAGTTTGGCACACGTATTGCTCCAGCGCCTCCATTGGTTATGGAGAGGCCTCTCCGCGCGCGCTTGCCGTCCGCTGCGCGCGCAGCAGTGGTGCCGCAGCAAGACGCGTTTCGCGCGCAAGCGCAGCGCTCGTCTAGCGCACGGACGCGCGCTGCGCGTGGCGTCGCACAGGCGCCGCGCCCGTCGCTACCCCGCCGGCACGCCAGCGCCGCGACCGTCGCATCACGCAGGTATAACAAAAAGCCATGGCGGACAGCTGGGAGGACGACGACGCCGACGTCACCTTGCCGGGAGCCGCCGCGCCGCCCGCGGCCTGGGACGACGAAGAGGAGGAGGAGGACCTCGCGAACAACGACCCGCCGCCCAAGCCGCCGCCGGCGCCTTCTACTGAAAAGAAGGTCATCGCCGAGAAGGACCCCGACGCCGTCGTCATCAAGCTAGACAACATGAACGACCATCTCAAACTCGTACCCTTGTTACTCGAGCGCTTCGAGGCGAAGAAGTCCAAGGACAGCCACGTCTTCATGTTCGTCAAGGAGCTCCTCAAGAAGACCGAGGGTCGGTTCTCCGCAGCCGAGTGCGGCGACCTCGCCATCATGGCCGGCAACTACCAAAAAACGAAGCAGCAGGCCATCGACAAGCCCACCGAGTCGAACGCGAAAAAAAAGTCGAAGAAGAAGTCCAAGAAAGAAAAACTCGAGCAGAAGAAGAAGGTCGACGACCTGTTCGGCGTCGCCGAGGCCGGCGAGTACGACCACTACGAGGACCAGTACGACGACTTCTTCTAAGTATCTTGTATCTTCTTAGGCAGCGACCACCCACTTGCCGCCAGCCCCGCGAACCCACCCAGGGCGCGAAAATCTGCAGGATCCGGCCTGAGCTCCGCCAAGCGCAGGCGTGCTCTGTCAATGTGAAATATTTCACACACAGGGAAAGTACACCCACAAGCCGGTCGACCCGGTACGCGGGCGCGCGCGCGGACTGAGAGGAAATCTGTGAGAGCCAAATCGGGTTTGAAAGGCGCGCGCACACGCCGCCGCGACATCACATCAAGAGAGACACTAGTACGTTAAGCGACGGGAGAGCGGACCGACTAGTCGACGTAGTCCGCCTTGACCTTGCGCCCGAGGTGCCACGCGCTCGACGAGAACAACGCGACGTTCACGGAGCAGAGCATGTAGTTGATCGGGTTCACGAGCAACGCGTAGCGCGAGAAGAACGCTCCGGTGAGCGTCAGCGCCGTGTACTGCGCGAGCGAGATCTTCTCGACGGGCCGGTCGAGCTCCATCATCGACGCGCCCGAGATGAGCCACTTCGACATGGGCGCCCAGAAGTGGACCGTGAAGGGCCCGGCGGCCGCGCCCGCGAAGGTCGAGACCGGCCCGAGGTTCGCGGCGACCAGCGCCGACTGGAGCGTGGGCCCGGCGACGACCATGCCGCCCAGCGCGGCCGCGCCGACGCCGCTCTTCATGAGGATGTCCTGGACTTCTTCGTCCTTGCCCTGCGCCGTCTTGTACTCGACGGCTCGCCGCATCTGGTTGATCTGGGCCACGACGTTACTCCCGTGGCACGCAGCTAACAGGAGGTTCTGGGGCTTCACGACGATGGCCCACCGGCAAAATAATGAAGAGTAGATGATCATCACCGGCGTCATCGTCATCGAGATTTTTTCGGGGGAGGAGAACTGGGCGTCGTAGATCGCCGCGCCCGTCATGCCCCAGCCCGCGAGCGCGCCGAGGCCGCCCCAGAACTCGGCGCTGCTCCACCAGCCGGGCTTCGCCTCCGCAGCTTTCTCTGCTGCCGGTTTCTCGCTGAGCAGGCGGCGCGGCGCGTTGCGCTGCGCCGCGCGGGCCAGGAGAGCACGCGTCCCGCTCGCCGCGGCGCGGCTGGCCAGGCGGCTAAGAAGCATCGTTGATGGGTGCGGCCAAAACGTTAAGAAACGCGCAGTGAACTTCGTTGCCGATCAGCGCCAGCGAGACCTGCACCACTGGTTGTGGTGGGTTGACAAGAGAGCTAGCGGTCTGTAAGCCACTAGGAAGCGTTTTTTTTCCTCTAGTCTTCCTCAAGTATGTTTCGTTCTCGTTCTTCAAAGAGGTTTCCTCCGCGCGCGCACGCCTGCAGAGAGCAGTCGAGGTCATCTCCTTGACACCTGGCTCTCAATTGAGTACTCACCACCATCATCATCATGGGTTGTGCCCTCGGTAATTGTTTTCCGGCCTACGCGCGCATGCTCGGCGCGGGCGTTAAAATCAAGGAGATCGTGGCCGTCTGCGACCCGGCCGAGGCGGAGTGGTGGGCGACGTCCCTGGGCGCCTGGCAGGCCGAGCGCCTCGTCGTCACCGCGGCCGACAACTGCCTCTGAACGACCCCTAGCCCCTGTATACACTACCACGATCATTCCACAGTCGTATCATCGAAACTACCGCGCGCAGCACGAGGAGGGCTCTAGCTCTGCGAGCAGAAGAATTTTTGCAGCGCAAATAATTGCTACGCATCCACACCCATCGTGCAACGCAGCGTCACGTTGCGCCGCTCAGTCCTGCCCCTCCCCGCACGCTATACCCATCGTCCTTTGCATTGCGCGGCTTGCTTTGCGAGGGGGGCTGCCCACCAGCTTGACATCGTGCTCGCGTGCGCCGCGGCGGAAGCGGTAACGTCGCATCGATGGCGTGGAGGGCAGCACGCCGCCGCGCGGGCGCGCTCTGACGATAACGGAACGCAGGCACCATGGCCGAATCCACGAAGGAAGCAACCGACGAGGGCGCCAAGGTCACCACCGTGGCGGAAGGCGCCGACGCCACGGCCGCGCCGCCGGCCGAGGACAAGAAGTCGATGCTGATGGCTTTGGGCGTCCCGGAGGAGGTGGCCGACGCGGCCGTCGCCTCCGACGGTGACGCCTTCAAGGACGGTGCGTCGCGCGTGTCCATGTTCTACTCGCTCAAGGTTAATGACGACGCCAAGGCTGAGTGGAAGGACCACTACCTCAATTACACCAAGGGCGCCAAGGCCTCGAAGGGCCACGTCAACGTCTCGCACTCGTACAACGAGGAGACGCGCGAAGTGATTTGTATTGAGACGATCACGGGCAAGGACGCGATGAGCAACCACATCGGCAACTGCTTGCCGCACTACGCTCAAATGTTAGGTTGTGGCGTTTCAATGAAGGAGATCATCTGTGTCTGCGACCCCGCGGAAATGGACTGGTTCAAGGCGTCCCTCGCGGCCTGGCAGCCGGAGAGACTCATCTGCACGCCCGACCACTGCCCCTAGTCTCGTCAGTCGTCAGGCACTAGTAGTAACATTCCACAGTACGATTATCAACTAGGCCACTCGTCGACGACGCCCACGTTCGTCGTCGCCGGCGGCGGTCCGCTCGTCCGCCGCGCGACGCGACCTCGTATGCGCGCATCCACGACGGCCGCGCAGCGCGAGCACGCGCGCACGTAGCCCTCCACGGCCTCGCGGTCGAGCGACGCGGCCGCTTGCTGTATCGAATCGGGGCCGTCGTGGCCCTGGCAGAACCGCAGGGGCAGCCGATGATTCGAGCAGCCGTCGCAGACGCACGCGCCGCAGCGCCGGCAATGATGCCGTCTTCTCAAAAGAAAATTGAAGTGCTTCCCGCAGATCATACACGCCGGCGTTGACCCGTCGGGCACGCGCGTCAGGGCGCGCGTCGCGAGGTGCTTCCGCCACGGCGCGTCGAGCGGGTCGCCGTCGCCTATTGGCGCGGGGAGCGGCGCGGCGACCGGCTGCGGCGACTCGCGGCCGGCGTCGGCTAGGCTCTGGTAGCCGGACATTTGCACGGCTCCTAGCTGTTCTTGTACTCGTTGGTCCTTTGCCCAACAACTGATGTGCGATGCTTCCGTGGGCACGATTACAACCCTCAGCCACACGGCTTGTAAAAGGCGAGGTGGGGCCGGCCGGAACCGGTGTATCGCTGCCAGCAGCGCTCACTCTAGGCGTTGAGGGCCCAAAGCTGATGCGTGGGGATGCGTATATGTGCCGTAGCACTGAAAACAAGCCGGACGAGCAAAAGGAGCTAGCGGCATGTAAGACACTAGGGATCACACAAGGACTGCGCTTTGTGTGCAAGTTAAAAGCACGATTACAGGCAGCTGCTGCACCTCGGCAGCTGTTCCTAATACAGTTTGCACGACGCTTGCGACAGCTGTACTAGCTAGGACACGGACAAGGCATAAAAAACCACCACACACACACCTGCACAGTGATGCGCCGCACCCTCACGAAAGCGGCGAGCGACGCAGTCCGGCTCCGCTTCGCGCCGTCGCCCACCGGCGCGCTGCACGTCGGCGGCGCGCGGACGGCGCTGTTCAATTACTTGTTCGCGCGGAAGTGCGAGCTCCAGGGTGGCGACGCTTCGTTCCTGGTGCGCATTGATGATTCCGATAGCAGTCGCACGGTTCCGGGCGCGGAAGAGGCGATCCTGAGCGACCTCGCGTGGCTCGGTATGCGATTCGGCGCTCCACTACGCTGTTCCGATAGAGACTACGCTTCTACCGTCGATCAATTACTGGAGACGGGCCACGCCTACCGGGACTTCGGCAGCGACTGGAACTGGCGCGACGCGAGCGACGCGGAGGTCCGGCCGCTGCTGGCCGACGGTGTGCCGCACGCGGTGCGCTTCCGCGTGCCACGGCCCGACCATCCCGTGCCGCATGTTGTGGAGGACGCCGTGCGCGACCTGCGCTGGGCCGACGTGCGCCGGACGCTGCGCGAGGATTTCGTGTTGGTGCGCCGCGACGGCGCGCCGCTCTACGCGCTCTGCGCCGTTTGCGACCTGTGTGGAATTCAATGCGCGACGGCGCGAAACATCACGACGCGCGCAGGCCGCCGACGACGCGCGCGACGGCATCACGCACGTCGTCCGCGCGGCCGAGCACGCGTCGAACGCGCTGCCCCAGACGCTGCTGCTCGACGCGCTCGGCGCGCCGCGGCCGCGCTACGCGCACTGCTCGCTCGTCGTCGACCAGGGTGCGTCCCGCGGCGTCTTCCTTCGGCCGCTCGTACGCCGTCGACGCAACCCCCCGCGCAGATGGCCGGAAGCTCTCGAAGCGGTCCGCGGCGGTGGCGACCGTCGCCGCGTTGCGGGATGATGGCTGCACGCCGCTCGGGGTCTGCGCCTACCTCGCGGGGCTCGGCGGCCGGGCGCCGCAATCAATAGAGTCACTCGACGACCTTGCCCGGAGTTTCGAGTTAGGGGGCCTGTCGGCGGCGCCGTCGACCTTCGACCGCAAGCAGCTCAATGAGCGCGACGCGGCCGTCGCCTTCGCCTCGAGGCTCGGCGCGGCCCAGCTCGCTGTAGCTGTGCGGGCACAACTTTCCGTAAAGGGGTCGCCCGCGGCGTTGGACGAGCTGGCCGGGGAAGCGTGCGCGGCCTTCGCCGAGGACAAGCTGCATGCGAGCGGTGTCGTGAGGGCGCTGAATGAAGCCTTGACGCCGGACCGCGACGGGATGGTCGAGGCGGTCGCCGCGCACGGAGCAATCGCGCGGCGGTTGGTCGCGGACCGGGCGGCACTACACAACGTCGTCGACGCGGCGTCGTGGCGGGCCTACGCCGACGACGC
>JACLAA010004334.1_pt1 | contig 13145 bp, 14 predicted proteins | sample 8027891 | NCBI WGS metagenome assembly JACLAA01 (sample SAMN15724900, study PRJNA655200) | protist metagenome | isolation source: fluorescence activated cell sorting (FACS) single amplified genomes of... | place: Spain: Blaines Bay Microbial Observatory, Mediterranean Sea | collected 2016-01-19 | reverse complement strand
TGAGCATCAAGAACGCGACGGGGCCCCGTCCCGTTTTCGTCTACGCAGTTGTACATTGTACATGCCTTTACGGTTAGTAACCCAATCAAATGCTTGGAAATCGAATCCTCCACAGCCTGGAAATCAAAAAAAAACTTTCAGCGAGGTAAGGCTGCGGTATCAAAGTTACCTAAGTGAGGAGACAGGTCGGACCGCGTCAAGTGCGTCGACTTGCACCCAACCGAACCATGGGTGCTTTCTGCTTTGTTTTGATACCGTGCAAAGCACTGGCATGTACGCATTTCACGAAAGCCACAGGTATTCAGGCAATGTCTTTCTTTGGGAGACGGAGACTAGCTCGCTAGTCAAATCTTGGGAGATTTGCGAACTCCCGGTTCGTTCGTGTAAGTTCATTGCCCGCAGATCACAGTTCATATGTGCCTCTGGTACGTCCACAACTTGTATTGGCATAACACGACACTACTAGATGACATGCACCTGCGTGTCTACAATTACAACACCATGGAAAAAATCAAAGCTGTGGAGGCACATGCAGATTATATCCGCTTTGTGGAGATTCATCCAACTATGCCTTTTATACTCTCAGCCTCTGATGACATGTCAATGAAGATATGGAATTGGGAGCAGAACTGGGAATGCACTTCAACATTTGAGGGTCACGCACACTACGTGATGATGTGTAAATTTAATCCCAAGGACGCCAATACCTTTGCATCTGCATCCTTGGACAGAACCATAAAGGTCAACTATTATATATATATGTCTTGTATAATTTATTGCATCTCAACACTAAAGGTGTGGGGGTTAGGGGCTCAGCAGCCCCACTTTTCTCTGGAGGGCCACGAGAGGGGTGTGAATTGCCTTGACTATTATCCTGGAGGTAAGATTGTATATATATATTTGTTGAATGAAATCAGATCTAAAAAACCGCAGGCGACAAACCTTACTTGCTCTCGGGAGCAGATGATAAGTCGATAAAAATCTGGGACTACCAGACAAAGTCCTGTGCACAAGCCCCGTTCGAACATATGCTTCCTAGAACGAAATCACTACAGATGCGCAGGTATTCAGACTCTAGAGGGGCACTCAAACAATGTGTGCTCGGTGCTTTTTCATCCGCGTTTGCCAGTTCTAGTTTCCGCATCGGAGGATGGCACTGTACGCTTATGGCATGCGACTACCTATCGTGCAGAGACAACTCTCAATTATGGACTAGAACGTGCGTGGTCCATAGCTGCTGCCCGGGAGTCTAATGGCTTGGCAATTGGCTATGACGAAGGCACTGTTCTGATCAAGCTCGGTCACGATGCTCCCGTTGCGTCTCTTGACACGCACAGTACCATCGCACTTTAGCATTATCTACATTCCCATCTGTCAGCTCCCTTTTTATCAACAGGCATACTGGCAAGCTTGTATCAGCCAATAACAACGACATACAGTCTGCTTCTCTTAGAGGAGTTACTACAGAATCTGCAGATGGTATGCAACGCTACCTTTTTTGCACATTATCTTGCCCCAGGTGAAAAGTTGAATCTTGTCATGAAAGACATGGGCTCTTGCGAGATTTTCCCGCAAATAATTGAACATAACTGCAATGGCCGCTTTCTTGTTATATGTGGCGATGGGGAGTATATTATATACACTTCACAAGCGCTACGGAACAAGGCCTTCGGACAAGCGCTTGATTTTGCATGGTCTGCTGTCAACCATGGTGTCAAGCACATCTATATTGGTTTGCACCCATTTTCGCAGGTGGGAACGGGAGATTTTGCTACACGTGAATCATCATCTCGCGTTAAAATTTTTAGAAATTTCAAGGAGCATCAAATCATCAAGCCCCCCATTTCCATGTCTGAAGGAATCTTTGGGGGTGCTTGTCTTGCTGTTCGAGGAGCAGACTGCGTTTGCTTCTTCGACTGGAACGGAGGTGACTTCATCTGCAAGATTGATGTGACACCATCCGCACTTTCCTGAGAATGATAGCGCATAGTAAGGTGACGAGTTTGTCCTTAGGCCATCTTTTGGAACGAGGTACAAGAAATTGTACTCCTCGTGTGCGAGGAGCAGGCTTTTGTACTGAACTACATGAAAGATCTTGTCGAAAATGCAGTATCGGAAGGTACAGTTGCCCCAGAGATTGGAGTCCCTGGCGCGTACCTAAACGGAGCCAGGACTTAGTCCTGTCTTTGACCTTTGATGTAGCTCTTGATATAGGTTTGAACCTGAGCATGAAATATCAGGGAAAATAGAGAACGGGCAGTGGGTTGGTGATTGCTTCGTGTTTTCGAATGGGAGTGGGCGACTCCTTTATTTTGTCGGTGGGGTGTCTATGACCCTCACTCATCTTGATCAACACGGCGCGGGGCCACTGTTCATGCTCGGCTATCTGCCAAAAGAAGATAGAGTGTATTTCATTGACCGATCGAGAAATGTATTTTCATACACAGTTCTTCTCTCGGTTCTCCAATACCAAACTGCAGTAGTTCGCTGTGATTTTGATGCGGCAAATGCCATTCTCCCTGCTATTCCTGAATCTGAGCACTCTTCCGTCGCCAGATTTCTTGAGGCTCAAGGCTACAAAGACGTTGCCTTGCAAGTTTCAAAAGACAATGATCACAAGTTTGATCTAGCATTAGAGCTAGGATGTCTGAATGATGCTACTGCACTACTCGATGACATGCCAAGTCACTTGAAAGACACAACAGACTCACTAACCAAGTGGAAACGCCTTGGCGACCTTGCACTTACAAATTGTGATTTAAAGCTCGCAGAACGTTGTGCTGAAAATGCCAAGGATCTTGCAGGTTTGCTAATGTTATACACAGCGATGGGCGATCGTGACGGTGTCTCGTCACTTGCAAATGAAGCATTGAGTCAGGGCAAACAAAATATTGCGTTCTTATCATTTTTTATTCTTGGTGAAGTTGAAAATTGCTATGAGCTTTTGATAAAGACAAAGCGGATACCCGAAGCTGCACTCTTTGCACGTACCTTCCTGCCATCACGCATCTCGCACGCTGTCAAATTATGGCGCGAAGATCTAACTCAGATATCTGAACGAGCCGCAGCTGCTTTAGCTGACCCCTCTGAATATCCAAATCTATTCCCAGATCTTGATTGGGCACTGAAATTAGAACAAATTTTCAAGCAGAATCGCAGCAAGGTTGTTCCCGCATCTACATATCAAAGTGCCAAAGATGATCTTGATCTTGATCTTATTTCACTCATGAAAGAACAGAGCGGAAGAAGCCTTGCGGAGATTAAGGCAGATGCCGTGGTGACAGTCCCGCAGTCTCAAAAGTGTACAGAACAATATAATCACGAGGAAAACAGCTCCTCTTGTCAAGTGGAAACGAGGGAAAGCTTGGAGAGTGAGGCTGATGCGATTCTGAATAATGATTTTGGTGATGATGATGACGATTGGTGAATGATCCTTTGCCAAATATTCTGTTTTAATGGATACTTGTTTTCCCACTTCCATGGGTCCATAACTTTAGTGCATGCAGCCATGATGTGAATAATATTAATCAATTATATCAACTCGAGTTGTCGCATGGAAGGGGTCCGCAATGCGCAATGCCCTTGTTGTGTGACTCCAGCGTAATCGGAGACCATCCAACATACGCTGTTTTAATGCAAGGCTTTCTCGAAAGAACGCGACGTATTTCTATCGAGATTGTATTCGGTTTGACCTGTCGCAAGGCAATTGACTGACGATTATTGGTGTCGTTTGGTCATGGGGGACAAATTACCCCGGGAGATAAAGAGTCCGTTATCACCATCTTATTATATTCTGAAGCTCCGGTTGGGTATCCTGACTGAGCAGGAATAAGGCTCTTAGTCTTCTTTTTCTCAGTTGTCGCCCAAAGGGCAACACCAACCCCCGGGGCACGCAAGTGGGCACACGGAAACCTAGAGGGCCCCGGGCCCGCCACTATTTAAAAAGGGAGGGGTCGATTCAAATAATTCGAGCCTGAGGAATCGGACCGATTCCTCACGGTAAATACCTCTGAACAGCCCAAGCAGGGGGCATGTCCAGTTTACGGCCGCTAGACTCGGACAAGCACGTTGGTCGCTTACCTTGGGCTGTGGACGAGTCACGGTATACCCCCTTTGGAGAGGTAAGTAAGGTAAACAAATGATAAAGGAGGATGCAAAAAATAAGGAACAAGCTCCCAAAAGAGCTTTCTCCCTGCTCGGTCAGGATGCTTGACCCGCGCTTCGAAATGACAGTATTATCGGGGTAAACTTCAATGTAGGTTTATATGCCAGTGAGTTTGGCGCTCGTGACTCAGGCTCCCCGTGTAAAACTAGCACTGTGCGTGAATGGGGGGGATAACTGTGACCTCCATTGCGTGTCCGATTGGAGGTGGAACTATAGAGGAGAGTAAGAGGCCCGGGGGACTCAGGCTCAGGCTCGGACCAGTCACGGTGTTATAAACCTATAGTCTCTTAGGATAGGGGGTCGATGATGTCACGGTATAGGATAGCGGTTATATGTCTTCCAACGTTCAAGTTCCCACCCACTGTGGCACGGGTCTCAGCAACAACTATACTTATTTGCGCAATGGCAACGCACAAAAAAATAGCACTAGAAACATCCATTTCATATCCGTCACATCATTGGACACGTTCCAATTGTTGAGCGGCTGGTTGAAGGTAAGCTTCATGATTCGTTGTAGTCGGCAAGAACTTGAAAATAAACGATAAAAAAATGGTTATCGAGGACGCAGACACAACATGCACCAAGTCGCCGCTTCATTTCATGTATCATCCTTCAGGACTCGGATGGGGCATCATGATAAAACCCCTACTACTAGTATACTACTGAGTGCCCAGAACCTCGTCCGTGTTTCCTGCCCCAGTCCCCCGCCAGAAGGCAATGGGCAAGGGGCGCGAAGATGCGGCCTCCCAGATATACTTGAGAAACGGAGGATGGTAGGGGTCTCGTTCGTCGTTGGCCTCGGATGCATCAACGCCGTTTTTGACCGGCACGCCTAGACTTTGCAGGTCGTTGATGCTCAGCGCCCCGGCGCATGCGATTTCGCGCCGCGCAGCGGGCGTGTATGCGTGCAGCGGTCACGAACCCAAGGATCTGACGGTACCATAACCTGCGCGGGTTGTCGACTACGAGACATAATGTATTCCTGCCTTTCTTCCCCCAAGCAGCCGCCGTTGGCTTCTGTCAGCGACCCCCAGGGGCGGGGACGCCTGGTCAATGGCGCGCCGGCGGCAACGGGCGGCGCAAGGTGACAATACGATAGCCAGATTAGCGCCTCGGAGCTCGCACGGCGCGCAGCTGTTGCATCGCCCTCGTGAGCAAGCGTACGGAGTCGTTCGACGTCAGCGGCGAGACCTGCGGGATGTAGTTGCGACGGCGCAGACACCCGTGCGCTTGGAATTTGACCGACCATTTGATGGCGCGGGCGGTGGCGATTGCGTGCGATGCGGAGCCTGTGTGCATTATTGATCAAAGCAAATTGCGGCAAATTGCGGCGACGGACGCGAGGGAGCGCGAGTGGGTCGCGACAGTCGCTGAAACTCTGGGGGCGTGCGAATCGAGGTCGCTTGTCTTGCATCCAAGCGGGACTGACTCAGCTTCGGAATCAGTCTCGTCCGCCCAACACCTACAGCGAGTCTTCAGGGTTGCGATCGGCAGTCGACCACCCTAGGGCAGTTGAGGGCCAATCGTTTTCAACTTCAACACGGTCCAGCGCCGCTCGACGGCGCGCCTTGCACTCTCGCGGCTTGCCGCTCGCCTCGCGCGCGTTCGGCAGCGCGCGCATTGCGACTGTTGCTGTGCTGCTACCTCTTGCCGTCCCGATAGCTGCTGGTGCCTCGCCACGTACGCCCGAACTTTGGTCACTGCGCGGACTCGCAGCGTCGCAGCCTCGAGCCGGGGTCGCGCATGCGTACGACGCGACGCAGTGTGCGGCCAATCCGCACCGCCGCGCCTCAGCCGCATTGACGCTGCGGTACACACAGCCCGAGGGACCTGTGAGACTGAGGCTTCGCCAGCGGCAGAGCTCCTGGCGAGTGCACCGACGCTCTGCCGTCCGGCACAGGCGCGACGCCCGTTACGGCAGGGCTGACTGGCGCCCATGTCGAGACCGATATTTGCGCCACGGCCAACGCCGCGCTGCCTCGCTTTTTAACCGGTGGCTGCCCAAGCCTGCAAGAGGTCGCAGCGGGCATCCCATGGTGCCGCGCCGTTGTGCACGCGCGGCTGGCCACGATGGCGCTGCCGTCGAACAGGGAAGGAGCGCAGGCCGGGGCACCGACCAGGCGAAATTTGCGAAGCTTGAGGCCGTTGGCTGCCCTAGAGCCCACGACGCTATACGGACCGTACTTCGATTCGCCGACACCAGTGAGGACTCCATCCTTCTCGGAAGCCTGGAGTCTAAGCGCATCCACTACGGACGCGCCGTCGCTCGTGGCAAATGAACCGCTCAGGTGCAAACCAATCTTCCTTGACCTCTACAGTGTAGGAAAAAGGCCAACTCGCACTGTGGTCCGCGTAGTGCCAAGTACCTTCGAAGCTCATCGGGCCGATGACCCCCACCATGTGGCAGATTACAGGCTTTTGCGCGAAGAGGTTCATGCGCTGCCACCATACTGCGGTACAAGTTCTAAAGTAATCCCATAACTGTACTCTGGTAGGCTGTAGACCATACAGTACAAGTTACAAATCGGCCGATATTGGCGCGAATCAGATTAGCTTGGCGACAGAAGATTTGGCGCGAGCATCAGACAGCGTGGAATGTTCCTACAGAAAATACAGAGAGTTATTGGAATGTTGCCCTTGCTATCCACCGCCTGCGACTCGCAGGTCCCAACCATCGGCTCCCGCTGCCGCCATCGACGACGATGGCGGCAGTCTGCCAAAGTTGCTTGTGTTTTCAGTGTGTGACGACTTCGGAGATCGGGATCGTGGAGAGATGTGGGAAATATAAGCGGCTCGCGCCACCAGGATTGCGCTTGGTCTGTTGGCCTCTGGAGACAGTAGCAGGGCGCTGTGTGCGAATTGGACTCGATTCGAAGACCATAAATTTAAATTTCCTGCACAGGCGGGGCGTATTAGCAGAAGGATCCAGCAGTTGGACGTAGCCTGCGTGATTCGGCGTCCCGCAACGGGATGGCTGCGTCGTCGCGTGCGCATTGTCGAGCACGTTTCACCGGCACGTCTCGCACAGGTGAAACCAAGACAAGTGATAACGTATTTCTAAACGTGATCATATCCGTACAGTATAAAGTCAAAGAAGAATTTGTATATGAGGCATTCTACGTGCTCAATGATCCATCAGAGCAGATCAAGAGCTATGTGTATGATGTAGTGCGGTCGACCTTGCCCTTGTTAACGCTCGATAAAGCATTTGAATCGAAGGAAATGGTAGCCCTAGCAGCGTGCAAACCAAACTTTTGGCCCCACACCATCGAAGCGATGTTTGCTCGATCTAGCCAGTACAACAGGCATTATCGCAGGTCGCCCAGTCGGTCAAAAGGGAGTTGTCAGGGGTCATGAGCGAATACGGGTATGCAGCAGAGTGAAATACTAAGACCTACCGAGCTGTGCGTGCAGGTTTGTAATTCATAATGCCCTGGTGACTGATATTTCTCCCGACGGTCGGGTCAAGACAGCGATGAACGAGATCAATGCAAGCAAGCGCCTCAAGGAGGCCGCTTTCGAAAAAGCCGAGGGCGTGATAAATCAGTGCAAAATTTTGCCCGAAAGAATTTTATGAAAACCGCCCTTTGGTACTTCCAGGAGAAGATATTGCTGGTGAAATCCGCAGAAGCTGAGGCTGAAAGCAAATATCTCTCTGGTCAGGGATGAGTCGCATTCCCCCCCCTTCAGGAACCCCGACATTACCCCTAGGTGTCGGTGTCGCACGCCAACGAAAAGCGATCGTCGATGGCCTGCGGGACTCGATATCACAGTTCTCTGGTAATGTTGAAGGCAGCACGTTATTGTCCGAGTCTGAACTTTTGATCTCGATCGATGCTGTGCCCTACAGGCCAAAAGACGTGATAGATCTGCTGCTCCTGACGCAGTATTTCGATATGTTGAAGGACGTGGGAATGCAGGATGGAACGCGCGCAGTCTTCCTCCCGCGAAAGAAAAAATCCCAGATTGGTGCTGTCCGCGACGGGCTGTTACAAGCTCAGGCTGGTAGAAACTAATGCTACAAACCGTCAGGTAGTGGTGAGGATATGCCCGAATTGCGGTCTCATACTGGACTCGGAGTAAGCCTGAGATCTTGCCTTAAGACGCTTAAGACTCCTAGGGAACTTCGAAATTCATGGGGGGGGGGTCAAGCGCAATAGTCGATTGGCGCAATTGAGCGTACAGCCACACGCCGGCCGAATGGCAGCAAGTTTTGCTGAGGCCCGGGCGCAGCTGGTACCGTGCGGGCAGCCTCGCGCTGAGAAAGCAGCTGCGACGCGGTGCGATCACTGCGATGGCCCGAGATAAAACCCGCCCAAAACCCAATCGCTCCAACGAAAGGGACAAATCGGCCTCTTATTCTCCACTAATAATTTCCTGTCGTTCCATGTATATATGGGACTGCTAGGGAATTCAAGTTTCCGGTGTCCGCTTCGGCTTACCCTATGAACTCTTAATTCAGTTTACTCAGGCTCTATACTCAGGCCTATTGACGCAGGGTGAAGACCGCTAAGTGGCAATAAGGGGCTCGGGCGCGTGTCAGTGTCGTAACAACCCGTATAACATATCCAGCCGACGGGATATGTTAGTCGGAGTCCTCGATTTGTAATTCCGACAGGCAGTGGACGAGCTGCTGTGCGATAAATAGGGCGAAATATCCCCCCCTATCCTATACCCTCAGGCTTCCTTATACACTTAGACACACCACACACACAACGCGTAATTCGAGTTAAACACCGCAAACCAGGCCCCAGCCTGAGCGGGAGGTATCCGTGCGGGAGGCTTGGGCCGTACCGGGAGTATCCAACCGAAAATCGCAGCAGGTGGTATCGTGCGGGTATCAGGAGTTAAAAGACCGGGTATCAACTAGAGAAGCGACACGGTTTTTTGCTCACGAAACCGCCCGGGCCAAAAACAAGAGGAACCGCCAAACCACTTGCGCCCTATATGCGTTTGGCGTCCGTGCGACTGCCCATGCGGCTGCCGGCGGCAGTGCGCGGTAGGTGTGGGGCGCGGTAGGTGCGCTTAGCACAAGTAGTGGTCAATCTTGGGCATTTCGGGGGTCTACAGGACACTACTCGCCAGTGTGCGCGCCGGCTCTCGGCCGCTCGGGGACGACTCTACAGGACGACCCGTACGCTCAGGCGTGAAGCCTCCGCTGGCGCTGCCTGCACCCCGTAAAACCCGTCGTCGTCGTCCTGTAGACCGGCGCGCAGACTGGCCGGGCACTCGCCGCAAAGAGTCGTGCGGTACGGCCAATGCGCAGAGTGGACAATGACGCACTTGATGATCGTACAGCGGCAAATGCCTTCCGTGCCGGCGCCGCGCAGCAATTTCGCCCGCGTCCTTGCAATTGCGGTGTGCTTTGCTTATGTACAGATCCGCAGGAAATTTCAGCAGTTCCTCGACCGGTCGACGGTCCATGTTGCGCCGCGGTGGCTGGGGTTTGCGCGCAGACAGTGTCCCATGTTGCGCACGCACAACCAAGTTGGGTGAAATGACAGGCTGGGTGCCTTGTTTTCTACGGCCTACGGGTGTACATAATTCAGGGATGGTTCATCGTGACTTATGGTCTAGGCATCTTCTTGCTCAACAACTTCATTGGATTTCTTTCCCCTCAGGCAGATCCTGATGGGGATGGTCCTCTTTTGCCGACTTCAGCTGGCGACAACTTCAAGCCATTCACCCGGCGTGTCCCTGAGTTCAAATTCTGGTACTCGTCAACGAAGGGCGTGTGCACAGCCTTTTGCATGACATTCTTTTCGATCTTTGATGTCCCCGTTTTCTGGCATGATGTCAGCGTCCTATTGGGGCGCATTTTTCGATCGTCGGATTGTGCGGCAACAGATTTGCCTTAGGGGGGGAATTAGGCCGAACACTATGTCACGTGCCGCGGCTAAATGTTTGACCCACATTTACTTTTCCACGCAGGCCTATCCTTCTGATCTACTTTTTTGCTCTATTCTTCTTGACCATGAAGCGCCAGGTTAAGCATATGATCAAACACAAATATGTGCCCTGGTCCTGGGGTAAAAAGTCGTACGCACCAGGCAGGCGGGCGCATAAGGACGACAAATGAGGTCTCTGGCGAGAAATTTGCACAGGGGCCATCTTACCATTCACTCTTGAAGGCGGACTTTGGACAGCCCTAAGGCCGGTGTTGCTACTGGGGTTTTCTGTGTGACAGTTACTCGAGACTCGGACGAGGAGCCCAGAGGGGCAAAGCCCACATATCACCCCTCAACCGCCGTGACTACCAGCCTTTACTAGCCTGGAGCATGGTTATGGGGGGTTCTCGACCGTAGTACTAAATGGACTTTGTTGGGCTTTTTTATAATGTTCTAGTGGCCTAGCCCCATGAGTGCGGTATCAACAGCAGTCGTATCTGCGGCGGCGACTGCCTTGGAGTCCTTGGAAAATTTGATCATCTTGGCAGCGTAGAATTCGGCAGATTTGGCAATGCGTTTGGACTCCATTTGCTTGATCAAGTCCTCGTGCGCCCAGCCAAACTCAGATGCCAACCGCGCAAGGCCAGTGCACCTGCGTCCGGGCTTGAGCCGAACCACCTTGAGCGCCTCTGGCACGACCAGCTTCTTCATCGTGTCGTAAGGCGGTGGCACGCCCTCAAAGCACTGGAGGCGCGTGAGTGCGGCCTGACCACGTGCTGTCTTGTGTGGCAGCATGCCGCGGATCGTTCGCCAAACGATGCGCGCGGGGGAACGATAGTGAATCGGGCCTTTCTTGGGATTTGTATTAGTCCGCTTCTTGAGGAACTGAGTGAACTTGACTTTGTTCCGTACCAGCGACCCAGAGACGACTACTTGCTCGCAACGAACAACTACAATCTTTTGCCCGCTTAGCAACTCCTTGGCCACGATGGACGCGAGACGCCCCAGCATGTGCGTCCGTCCGTCAACGAGGACCATGTCTTGAAATACCATTGTCAATCGCCAGTCGCCGAGTACAGGCAGTCTGCCTTCGAACGGGGGGGGGTGTTTTTTTAGCACTGGCAAGTATGTCGTCTCCGAGTCAAGAAATCGTGTACTAGTATCATCGTTAGAGGAGCCGTGTATTTGTCATTATATATTTATCATAATATGATCATTATGATTCTCATTATTGACTAGGTCTTCCTTACTAGTCACGGAACTTCAAGTTTTTCCTGGCATCTTGAAGTCATGGTGCAGTATCACTGCACCCTGCATTCGGGCTATCAATGGAAAATCTCACCAATTGTGGGGCCCGGCCCCTTCAAGTGCCCCTTCAGACGCGGCGCCTATTTAACTACCCTTCAATATTCGGTTCGGGAATCAAGCGGAATTTCTGGGGTGTGCAGGGGCCGAATTCCATGCTGGTTAATCAGCGAAATCGAGGTCCCGATCGTCATCATCGGATTCACCAATTGCGTAGTCTGAGACAACAACTAGAGGTCTCCGTCGATTGGCTTGTCTATCAGACGCCGGTGCAATGAACTCGGGGCGAAGCGGCAAACCCATGAGGGCTTCTAAGCCCTCTCTTGGAGTACGATCGCCACGAAGGATCTCGGCAACACCAAAGATAATAGGGAATTTGAGGTCGAGACGGTAGGACTTGTGAGACTTTTTTATGAGGCGCTCGAGGGCGAATGCAGTCTCGACGCCCTCTGCAACCTCGCCCATATCAGCAAGAATGTCGTCGAGTCGCTCACCGCGCCCAAGGCGGACACCGGTGTTGCGGTTGCGGCTCAGCGGGCCGAAGCACGTACCGAATGTGTCGCCCACACCGGAGAGGCCAGCAATTGTCGACGCACGGCCTCCCATGGCAAGGGCGATGCGTTGCATCTCATAGAGCCCCCGCGTCACGAGTGCAGTCACAGCATTTGTGCCCAGATCCAACCCTTCACACATGCCCGCAGCAAGTGCAAGAACATTTTTGACAGCCCCCCCCACTTCAAGGCCAACAACGTCCGCTGATGTAAAGACACGGAAAGACTCTGATGCAAGAAGATCCCGGAAGTCGAAGGCAATGCGGCGATCCTCCGACGCAACAACAACGGCCGTAGCTAGACCTTCGGCAATCTCACGTGCAAATGATGGCCCGCTGAGAAATGCGTAGCTTCGGCCTTCTCCAAGCTGCGAGGGCAAAATCTCACACATGAGACTAAGGGTCTTACGATCAATGCCTTTGGATGTACATAGCACTGGCAGCCCATTTGGCACTAACTTGGCAATTTTCCGTAGGTAGCGGCGTGAATGTTGCACGGGGACACAGTGTACCACAAAGCTTGCATCTCGCAATGCCTCTTTCTCATCTGTTGTCGCATGTGCCGCCGTAGGAACCTCCAGGTCACTCAGGTACCTTGGATGCCGGCGATCGACGTTGATGGCTTCGGCGTCCAACTTATTTCGCATTAGCAATGTTACAACAACTCCCTTGCGGCAAAGTACATGTGCCATTGCCAAACCAAAAGAACCCCCTCCAAGAATCACTCCTTTGAGTACAGGATCGTCACCAGGATCTGCTGGCGTATCGTGTATGGGATACTCGGGCGAAAGTCCGCTCTTGAGAGCCGATCGTCTGTACAAATTCCGCTTGCTACTCGGCGCGAGATTGACGCCCCTTCGCGACGGAACTGGGCCCAGAGTAGGTATCAAGAGACAAGCTGTCGTTCCCCAGATTGGCATTGATTTTAAACAAAAAAATAAATGCATCGCAGCGTTTCTCTGGCATCAGCTCGACGGCATAACATATAGCTTATAGCTCAGGCTAGAGGAGCTCCGTGGTTGTCCCTATCAGGATGGCATGCTGCATTATTATTCAGAACCGAGGCTTTTTGAAGCATGGGGTACGACACAACTGCCAATAAAGAATCCAAGAAACGAAAACCAGGCGCTCGCGTGCATGCCCCACCGTCGCGGGCCGCGGCGCGGCGCCGAGGTCGCCCTACAGCTACGCGTGGCGCGCAGCGCCCGCGCGCAGCTGTAGCGCCAGCGTACGCCCC
>JACLAA010007039.1_pt1 | contig 13186 bp, 11 predicted proteins | sample 8027891 | NCBI WGS metagenome assembly JACLAA01 (sample SAMN15724900, study PRJNA655200) | protist metagenome | isolation source: fluorescence activated cell sorting (FACS) single amplified genomes of... | place: Spain: Blaines Bay Microbial Observatory, Mediterranean Sea | collected 2016-01-19 | reverse complement strand
AAGCGTTAGAAAACAAAGCCTCCATCGAACACTGGCTGAAAGACCCGAACGAATCCCTGGGCGTGGTGTTCGATCGAAACGAAAGGTTGTCCGAGGACGAGTGGAAAGTCTTCGTCGCGTCGAAGAAAAAGATTGCGTTTTGGGAGCTCTCTCCGGCGTTTACGTTGGAGATTTTGCCAGACGAGACAGAGTTTGGGAAACAGGCTTTTCGAGGGTTTGATTTGATGCTCTGCGCGGACGAAGACGCGGAGGAGTGCGGGTGGGTGAACGACGTCTCGTTCTTCGCGAACATTTTTTGCCAGTTGAGAGTCGACCGAGACTTTGCGGAGGACGAAGGAAAAGAAGAAAAGAAAAACAACAAAAATAATACTAAATACGTCACTCCAATCGTCGTCGCGGACGTGGACGTCACCATCGCCGCGTTACTCCCGTCTTTCGTCAACGCCATCCCGGGTTTTACCAACATCGGCGAAGCCTCCATCGCCGCCTCCATCGATTTCGCGAGAGACGGCGCCGCGAAAAGAGTCCAGACGGCGTACGACGGTTGGGTGGAGAAGAAACTCGGAAAAATTGTTTCTTCTTCTTCTTCTGACGACGATTCAGACGACGACGACGAGGGGTCCTCCTCTCTGCTTTTTTAGTCATTAGAATTGAAGAACACTCACATTTAGAAAAGAATACGGTACTACTACTATGACCAACTTAACTCACAAAAGAAGAGAAAAGTTTTGAAAAGTTGTGAAACCCTAAATACAATTCTAGTGGCCCCCGTTAAAAGAAAGAAAAGATATTAAATCGGACTCCTCAAATTACGCTCAATTCAGATACACAGAAACAGATCAAACGTTGCGAAAATGAGCGCATCGTGTCCAATCCACGCGCAATTCAACGCACCGAAATGTATTTCGTCTAAATCCACGGTCCGATCAAGAAGATCTCTCAGATCTTGTCTGAATAAGAATACGAGAACACATGCGATGACGTTAGGGAGTCAAGCGGAAATGATCAATGGAAACGAAGTCGACGATTCATCGTCAACGCTTTCCTCCTCTTCTTCTTCTCAACAGTTGGTGGCCTTACGATGCCAATTTCACGCGGAACTGAAAGTGGGAGAAACGTTAGTGATCGTCGGATCGACGCCGTTACTCGGGAAGTGGAAAGCCGAGGATGGGTTTAAACTCTCCTGGACGGAAGGGAACGTGTGGCGAGGGAATTTACCCGTCGAGCGAAAAGAGTTTGAGTTCAAATTGGTCGTGGAGAAGCGATCGGGAGAGACGTTCTGGGAAAAAGGCACGAACAGGAAAGTGGAGGAGACGTTTATGCAAGAAGTTGGAACGAACGCGGTGGAAGTGAAGAGTACTTTCGGGAAGAACGAGGACATGGAGGTGAACGTCGCGGACGGGAACGCTTCGACGATGGTGCAATCGAACGTGGTGGAATTCGCGCGCGAAGAAGAAGCAGAAGGAAAGAAAGAAGAAGAAAAGATAGTAGCAACGACGACGACAAAACCGACGACGACGAAAAAGAAAGCCGCGACGAAGACTAAAAAAGCTCCGTCCACTGGGGCGTATAGAACCGTAGAGAAAGTGAAGTACGACAACGTCGCTTTGTTAAAATTCGACGAATTGATGGAAAAGAACTCGACGATTACCGCCGGTGATTTTAAAGCCATTTATCCGGAAGACGCGAAGATGAAAGCCGTGGAGAAGAGAACGGTCGAGTTCTTGTTGAAAGGCGGCGGTGGTAAGTTTTCGTACGCGTTGAACGAAGAGGCGAAAGGGTACGGTCAGTTGCTCTTGTAAAAAGCAACGAGTACAAACCGTAAAACAATAAGAATTCTTTTTAAATATTATTACAAAAAGTGTACATGAGAAGAGAGAGAAAGAGAGAGAATAGGAAATATGCGTCGTAACAAGATTATCGTTCAGTCAGTAGTTAAAGATGATTTGAGCGCGTTTGTAATATTTTTTGAAGCGAATGAATACATGCACACACAGACATTTCAAGTATATTTTGTATCTTTATTTTATTGTTGCACGAGCGGTTCTATTATTTCGCATTATTGTACCCTTCCTCTTAACGCGTTTGGACGATCCCGGCGTTGATTAACTTTCTCACTTTCGCCATGATCATCGGATTCTTTTGGTGTTCCATCGCCGCTTTCGGGTTTTCGCTCATATCGCGCAAGACTTGATTCATGACCGGATCGGCTAAGATATTTTGAATTTCCGGATCTTTCATCGCGCTTTCTTGTCTCGCTTTCAATTCCTCCTCGGTTAACATGCCACTCGCGGCTTTGTTTTGTTCCATAACACATCGTCGAGCGCCGTCTTTCAACTCTTCGTTCGCTGGGTCGATGTTTAACCCCGCTTGGTAGGTTTCTAAAGCTTTGTCGTACTGTTTCGTGAAGAACTCGACGTGTCCTTTTCTCGAATACCCTTTGACGAATGTCGGATCGATCTCGATGCACTTCTCCGCGTCTTTCAAAGCTTCGTTAAAAGCGGCTAGTTTCGTGTAACACGCGGATCGGTTGGAGTACGACTTGTGATCGTTAGGGTTTCTTTTAATCGCCTCGGTGTATTTCGCGACGGCGTTTGGAAAGTCTTGGTTTTTAAACAACTCGTTACCTTCGTCTCTGGCTTTCTCTCCCAACTCTGGGTTCAAATACTCTTGAGTTTCTTTGTCTTTCAATTTCTTCTCGCAGCTGTTTAATTTGTTTAGCGTCGACGCTTCTCGGTGTTCGGTGAGCGATCGTTGGTACCACTCGATGGCTCCCGTCAAGTTGTCCATCTTTTCGTACGCCGAAGCTTTTCTCGCCATCGCTTTCGCGATGATTCGGTAATCCGAACGATTTTCTCGGCCAACTTCGATGCTCTTTTCGCAATCTTCTATGCATTTATCGAATTCACCTTGTTCGAATCTAACCGCCGCGTGATTGTTGATGTACGTCGGATCAGTCGGATCGCTCTCGATGGCCTCTTCGTACTTCTTCACCGCGTCGTCAAACTCTCTCTTTTTATAAAGCGCGTTCCCTTCTTCCTTCAACTTCAACGCTATCCTCTTATTCTCCGGTAACTTTGCTTCTTCTTCTTTTTTAATCTCTTCGGGTGTTTTCGTCGTCTTCGGTTTTGCGGGTTCCGGAGCTCGAGTTTGTTGTTGCTGCTGCTGCGCCGGCGGCGCTTGGTTTTGGTTTTGGAAGTCCTCCCCACCCATGACGTTCACCCCTAAAGCTACAGACAACAAATCCATCACTCTTGGATCGTTCATGTGCTTTTGTAACGCGTTGGAATCTTTCTGAATCTCCGCGAACATCTTCATAAAATCCGGCTGTTGCAAATACGCTCTGGTTTTCGGATTCGTCGCCAACTTCCCCAACAACTGCGGATCCGAGAACATCTTCGTAAACTCTTTCGACTCCTCGTCGTCGCCGGATAACTTCTGCTCGCACTCTTTTATTCCGTCTTTACACGTATCGTTCGCCGCGTCCACTTTCAACCCGTCCTCGTACGCTTTCTTGGCCAACTCAAACTCGCCTTTCCCGAACAACGCCGCGCCTTTGCGACCGTAGCCTTTCACGAAATCCGGTTTCAATTCAATCACTTTCTCCGCGTCCGAGAGCGCCAAGTCGAACTCGTTGTTTCCAGCCTGTTTGTTTTGTTTGTGTTGTGTGTGTATTTAAAAAGCGTGTTAGTATTCGTGATGATGATGATGAAATCTTTCGCGGCGGTCAAACTTCGACCAAAAAGAAGAGCATTTTTTGGGGGCAGCCGCCTCTTCGTCTTTTCTTTCGTCATCTCATCAATCCATCTTTATTACGCGTTTCGTTGTTGCGAACGAGAATAAAAACAAACGCGATTTTGATGGTGAACGAGGACGAGGACGAGAGCGAGAGCAACAACTTCGCGTTCGGTGGTCGCGCGAAAACAACCCTACTTCTTCATTCTTTTCTGAGAAAAAGTAATCTCATCTCAAACAGATGAAGACGATCGAAAAACGCTTCGAAAATGTACACAACTGTATGCACAAAAAATACATATAATAAAGTATTACCCTGGCCGCGCTTCGGTTGGAATACAAGACGTGATTCCTCGAATCCAGTGTAATCGCCTCCGTGAATAACTCGCAGGCGAGTTTAAAATCGTTCCGCTTGAACGCCTCGTTGCCTTTTTGCTTCAATTCATCCGCTGACATGATGATTTTTTTGACTCGTTCTCTCCTTTTTTTCTTGTGAAGAAGCTTTTGCTTTTTTTTGGTTGCCTCCTCTTCTGTTTTTTTAGAGCAGCAAAAGCAGCAAAAGCAGCAGCACAACCAACAAAAAGAGAGAAGTTCTGTTTTTTTTTGCCTCCTCTTTTGTTTTTTTGCGGATTTTTTTGCTTTGTTTGCCCTCGTTCATTTTACTCTCATTCATCATCACTTTTTCTCCTTTGTAGTAGTATTGAAAGGAGAGGAGTGCTTTTCTGACGAGGATTCAGACGATGGTCTCTGTTGTTGGTGCTTTTGCTTGTGCTGCTTTGGGGAGAACGAGCACGACGACGACTACCACCGCGTGTTGTTCTTCTTCGGGAGGAGGATTTTTAGGAAAATGTTCGTTGGGGAAGTTCCCACCAGGACGTGGCCAAAGGACGACGACGTTTGGAGTTTCAGTTTCAGTTTCAGTTTCATCATCGAGAAGAAGAACGAGAGGAGGAAGAAGAAGAGTACTCACAACAATAATAAAGAACGAAATACGAACGACCGATGGGAATTCAAAAGCGGCGAGAGTGTTAGGTCTGTCCCTGGCGGAAGCAAAAGACGAACGAAAATTGAAACGAGCGTACAGACGACACGCTTTGAGAACGCATCCGGACACGGGCGGGAAGTCGGCGTCCGCCGAGGCGTTTCAAGAGGTGCAAAAAGCCTATCGGACGCTACGGTTGGAAATCGCGAGCCCGGATAACGAGGCTCTGACCAAGGAAATGAGCAAGGACGAGGAGTGGGAAGAACACGATTGGCGATGGAAGGTGAAATACGACAAGGAGAAGGCGTTGGATCGAAACGTAAACGCAAAGTCGCAGAGGAAAAGAGAGGAGGCGTTTAGGAGGGTGGAAGAGATGAAGCGGATGGCAAAGATGAAAGAAGAATTCGATCCCGCGGCGATGGCATCAAATACCGCAAGAGCAGGAGCAGGAAATACAGGAGCAGGAGCGGGAGGTGAAGGTGAAGGTAATCTGTTTCCGTCGCGAGCGAATAAGAAGAAAAAACGAGTGATTAAACCGATAAGTAAACAATCCTCACCGATGGAAAACTTTCAAAAAGTACAAGAGGCGGAGAAGGAAAGGTTGAAGATAGAAGCCGAGGCAAAGGAGAAGCGAATAAATTTCAAAGCGTTTGGAGGTCCAGACGCGTCGAAATCGTCCACGAATGCCGCGCACGACACGTTAAACGCGCAACTGGAAGGATTGAGAAGAAAACACGTGCTGAAAACGCGGTACGACAATAACACGAGCACTCCCTCGGAAGTGGAACGCGAAAAGGCGAAGAGCATTCGTAAGTACCAGTTAGAGTTGGAAGATTCCGAGGAAGAACGGTTTATGCGTCTCGCGAGAGTTGCAAAGGAGTGGAGAGACAAGAAAGGAGGCGCAAAATCGTGGAGAGAAACTGGATCAATGTCGGAAGACGACAAAATGACACCGAGGGAACTCTTATTAGCCGCAGTCGAGAGCGTTTCCCTCGGAGGTTCGCAGTAATTATGATGCTGTGCATACTTTCCTTAGTTGTTTTCATACAAAAGCGTAGTTGAAAGATTTTCTAGAATACCGGCTATGACCCGTACATAAGAAGAGAAGCGCATAATTTTATTATATACCCCCAAAAAGGTAAACCTAATATTAATGTACGTTTTTAGTTAGCATTACAACAAACATTGTTCGTTCACGAGATAAATAGAAGTGTGCATTTTTTATATGCGTTTTTGCCGCGTGCGGTGTTTCTATAACGTTGATCATTATGATGATGTGTGGTAACGCACGAAAGAATAGTTGTTTTGTTTTCCGAACTCTTCCGTCTAAACCGCGAACGACGATTAGAAGAATGAAAACATAGTCGCCATTTCACTCTCTTTCGGGAAGTACTCGTTGAGTTTATCGATGGCGTCCGGCGAACACGGCGCTTGTCCGACGCTCGCTGAACTCGATTTCCTTCGATTTCTAAGTAAATCTCGAGGTTTCGCCTTCAAATGTCGCAACTCATTCGGTCCAGATATCGGAATCGATTGTCTAGCTCCTGGACTCAACGGCCTGACCATGTGCCCGTTTACTTTCGGGTTTTGGTCGTACGGGTGTTGATGCATCACCTCGCCGCCGATGGCGCCATTCATGTTCGCCGTCTGGTCGTTCAGAGACGGGTCTGGCGTAAAGCGCATAAACCTTCTACCCACCGCCTCCATATCAAACGAGGATAAATCCTCGTCCATAATTTGACCTAACGATCGCTTTGTCCCCGTCGACGGTGAGAAGATATCCTGGGTTCCGTTACTCTTTCCTCCTCCTCCTTGTTGCTCGTTTTGGAACCCAGCCACGTGGGCGTCGTGAAGCAAATCGGACGATATGCTCTTATTCTCCGCCGCATTCTTCTTCGCCGCAGCCGCTATTTGTGCCTTTGTCGGATTCTTTTTCGTCGTTTTTCTGTTCGTCGCCACGCCTGTGGTCGCTTTCGGTGGTTTCTTCGATACTCCTACTGATGCCTTTGCTTTACTACTAGTGTTGTTGTTGTTATTGTTATGAAGTCCCCCGTTACTTCCTATTGTTCCGTTGTTGTTGTTATTGCTCGCTATCGTCGTCGTCGCTATGCCGTTCGTCTCGCTATCTCCGGCATCGTCCACGACAACCGTATGGACTGGTTCATTAGCAAACTGCGGAATGACTCGCCATCGATCGCCTTGCACGCCTTTTGCATCGTTCCTCGTAAACCTTTTGCTCGTATACAAAGCGTGTCTCACTTGCGACTTCCAGTGTCCGTTTGACGTAATCACTCTCGACTTTCGATTATGCTTGTGCGCGATCCGTCCGTGTTTCTCGCACGTCTCGTAAATCTCTCTCAACGTCGCCGAACGCGTGCTCGACGTCGTGATTGCAAAGTGCACTAAATCGTGGACGGATAAAAACGCCGTCGTCATCGTTTCGTTTTTCGTCCCTCCTTTCGTCCCTCCTTTCGTCCCTCCCCCTTTATTAGTATTCCCCGTCGTCGTCGCCCTCTCTTGATCCAACTGCTGTTGCGCGTGCGTGGCGCCAATCGTCGGAATCGGTCTCTCGTCCATATTCCTCGCGTCCGAGTGGTGAAATCCTCCTCCTTTATTGTTCGTGGTGTTAATCGTATCAGAGTTGTTGCTTTTTTTACTGTCGTCGTCTTTGCTGTTTGAATTCTGTTGTTGGTTTTGATCGTCGGATGAATTTTCCCCACCGTCGTTAAAAACGCCTCCTCCTCTTTTGCCTCCTCTGTTCCCTCCTCCTCCCGACGCGATCGCAGGTGCCGGCGGGTTCGTGAACATCATCATCTGTTAAAGTCGTAATAATAATCAGAACGAGAGAGAATATGTATTATAATAAACAGGTCAGCTTTCTGTGATGAATTTTTGCTCTCGTGTGATACAAAAAAGCGTCTTGGCGTGCTTGAACACAAGGGAGAAAATTTTTCTTTTTTTCACCCAAAGCGTGAAAAAGCTGAGTCACTAGGAGCGGTCGAAAAACTCTCTCCTGACGAACTCTCGAGGACCGACAACGAATGTTTTTTTTTTGTGCGGAATGAGTAAATAGAAACATTTGTAGTAAGACGCGAAGAAGTTAAGAAGAAAAAACGTACCGGTTGCGGCGCGACGAACGCGTGCGTGTCGCTGAAGAAGGAATCCGGCGTGATTCGGTCGGACATTTTTTCGCGTTCACGCGCGGGCCTCTCCTCCCTTTTGTTACACCGCTAAAATTTGGCCTTTTTTGAACGGGTGCAAAAAGCTCCCTCTTTTTCCCTTGAAAAATGACTCAAGAGAAGAGAGAAATTTTCACACTCGCGAAAACGATAACGACGATTCGCTCCTGCTCCCTGTCGCGAATAGCGTTCGACGCTCTAAACTGCTTATTTACGCGCGAAAATGTTTCCTCGTTACGATTTTTACCACGTTCGTCTTTTCCGCTGAATACCTTTACGTGTATTCGTCGCAAGGAAAAGGTATTCGCGGTGTGCTAACGGGTGGACTTTCCTCTCTTTTTTTTGTGGGTAACAAGTTTCTTCCGTGCAAAGATTTTGCGGCCGAGCCAAACTGTAAACCCTAAATTGCCACAAGGCAAAAACTGGGGCAGATTTTCAAAATCATCAAAACTTGTATCTCTCTTCTGTTTTTATATTCCTTTCTTACCTTTGCGAAAGGATGAAGTTAGTGTCCTCTTTCCCAACAAAACCACCACTCGGCGTTCTTTTTTACGTCGTCCTTCTTTTTCTTCTCTCTTTCTCTTCTTTACAGTCTTCTTTTGCGACGCAAATCCAATTCGTGAATTACGCCTCGGACACGAATTTAGAAAAGAGTTTAGAAAAGAACGTGCGCGAGTTGTGCCATTTCATCGGCGCGGAATCGGTCTCGGCGTTTTCGAGCACTGATGGGAGAAAATGCGTCGAAGAGGCGAGGAGAATTGTGGAGGAAAAACTGAAAGAGTTAAAGTTTGATTCGATTAAAACGTTCGATTTGTCAAAGTTTCATCCGAAAGCGCATTCGGTGATGGTAGGAGAAAAAGTGATTAATAAACCGTCGATGTTAAACGTGGATTTCGTCGACGAGACGTTAATTCCGACCGTATTGTTTTACAATCATTACGACACGCAACCCGCGGATGGTTTGTGGACGGAATCTGAAGCGTTTCCGAAAAGTTTCGAGGAGTGCGCGACTGTCGACTCGGATACCGGGAACGTTACGAAAGTGAAAGGGAGAGGCGCGAGCGATAACAAAGGCAATTTGTGGGCGGTGTTATCCGCGATAGAGGCGTACATGGCGAAGAAAGGGAATAAACCCGTGCGAGTTGTTGTTTTGATGGAAGGACAGGAAGAAATCGGGTCGCCCGGGTTGGACGTGTGGATGAAAAAATACGCGAAACAGTACCTCGGGAACGTGGACGCCGCGTTTTCCGCGGACGGATCCACGGGAGACTGGAATAAAAACGGCGTTTTGACGTTAGGTTTGCGAGGTGGAGTGGATTTAGAAATTACCGTACAAAATGGCGCCGAGGTGGATTTACACTCGGGATCGTTTGGCGGCGCGATTTTGAACCCAATTCACGCCTTGAGCGCGTTGATGGCTTCCTTTCACGATCCGAAAACGGGAAAGATTTTAGTCGAGGGATATTACGAAGACATTTACGATTTCTCCAAGGAAGAAATCGATCGGATGAAAAGAGATTTCCCATCGAATAAAGAGTTTCGAAAGACTGCCTCGGGAGGCGCGTTGTTCGGCGAGACGAACGTATCCGTCGCAGAACAGGTCGGGGTGAGACCGACGATCGAGTTCGTCGGCGTCTACGGCGGCTACGTCGGCGATGGGATTAAAACAGTGTTACCAAACTACGCGTCCGCGAAAATCGTCAGTCGTTTAGCACCTGGCCAAAACCCGCAAAAAAGTTTACGGCTGTTGAAGAAACACGTGAAGAAAACGGCGTTACGAATCTCGCCGGGAGCGTACGTGTCCACCGTCGATTCCGGATTTTCAAACGAACCGTTCCTGGGCCAAATCGATTCGGTTTCCAATCGCGTGGCGAAGAAAGTATTGACGGAAGTCTACGACGGCATCGAACCGAAAGTTGTCTACGAAGGAGGATCCATCCCAGTCATGCGCATGATTCAAAAATACGCCTCCATTGAACCCGGGTTGTTGGCTTTCTCGACCAAAGACAACATGTACCACGCGCCGAACGAGTACTACTCCATCGATCAGTTTAAAACGGCGACGCGTTCGTACGTGCGAGTGTTAGCGGAAGTATCCGAGTTTGAAAAGAAAGGTCGGTCGGAGTTAGAGTTGGAAGTACGAAGGAAAGCGAGGTACGTGAAGGAAGCGTTGCGAGGCGGATTGAACGAGGCTAAAAAAGGGTTAGATCCCGCTTTGGACGTGGCGAAGGAAAGTCTCAAGAGAGGGTACGACACGTTCGTCGACGGTATTCGACACGTCACCGGGAAGCAGAAAAAGGAATTGTAAGATACGGTACTCAACATCACCATCTTCTACCATAAAAAGTTGTACATTGTAATACGATAAAAATACATTTTTAAACACGGACAAACTACTGAACTACTCGGTACTAAAAACTACGGCGCGCTCGCTACTTTTTTGTGTGCTAATTCATTTATTCTGGACGTCGTCGTTACCGCCATCGCCGTCAATTTTTTGCGGCACAGGCGGCGCGTTCGTCATCGAATACTCCTCGTGGTGCTTCTCCCGCGCCCTTTGCTCCATCTTCCGATTGATGTACGTCCCGGCGCCTATACAGATTGCCACCGATACCATCCCAACCATCGCGTCTTGCCAAACGTATCCCGTCCGCGCGACAAAACCGCCGCTCCTTTTCAACCGTTCCGCGTCTCTCCCCGCCTTCCTCGCTCGCGCTTGAAACGCCTTCTCGTTAAACTCCTTCTTATTCTTCTCCGCCTCTTTCTTCTCCTCTCGCCACCACTTTGAGTTTTCCGCGCGAGATTTGGATTCCGATTTAAACTTAGCGTATCGATTCTTCAACTCTTGTTCGGTAAATCTGGAGTCTTCCCAGGACGCGCCTTCGTACGCGTCTCCTTTTCCTCCTCCTCCTCGGTTGTTGTTTTGCCGCCACGTCCTCGTTCTCGTCCTCGTCTCCTCGCTCGTCGCAAACCCACCACTCGTATTACCACCACTCTTCCTCAGCGCGTCGTACTCCCGTCTCTTTCTTACGTCTCGCAAAATATCGTACGCGTGCGCGATTTTCTTAAACTCTTCTCCCTCCTGTTTGTCTCCCGCGGATAAAGAGTTCTTCAAAACGTCCGGATGTTTCTCCCTCGCGAGTTTAATGTACGCCTTTTTTATCTCCGCCGCAGTCGCGGTCGCTGCGATGCCTAAAATCGAATACAAATCTTCTTTCATTCTTTTATCAATCGAGACGATCGGTGAGGAGGATTTTCGGAAGAGCAGGAGCGAGAGGACGACGAACGCATCGTTATTCTTCTCTTTCGCGTTCTTTTCTCGAGACGATGTCGCAGAAACGCGCGATGTTTAACGAGAATAAATATCCGGGAAAAGTTGTTACTTTAAAATGGATAAAATGGAAATAAAAAGTGAAGAGATACGTGCACGGTGACGACGGGAAAATGAAACACAAAGAGCGAGAACGAGACGAGAACAACAAAGAAGAAGAGAAACGCATCGACGCGCCTCTGTTCATATTCTCGCTCGTCCTCTTCCTGCTCTTTTTCTTTGCGATACTTTTCGGATCGTTCGTTAAGTTTCCAAGTTCTTTCAACTCTTCAAAAGTCCATCATTACGACGTGCACTCGCACGCTCTGCATCACATCCATCACAAAAGCAGCGAAGGCGAAGACTGATATTTGGTGGTGCGTCGAAAGGACGTTTTGCTTTATGTGTGTGCGTGAGTAAGGGCGTGCAAAGATAAATACGTGTGCGCATAAAACATTGATCATTAGAGTGCTCATTTTAAAACGAAGGAGGAGATAAAGATATCATCGTCCTATAATAATGAGTCTAAATAGAAATCGAACAATCATCATCATCATCATCATCCCATGTTCGCGTCTTTGTTCTCTTCTTTAATGAGAATTTCTTCGTGTTGTTATTGAAAAATTAATGAACGGCGCCGTATTGGACGGCCTTGGCGGCGGCGATGGACGACTCGCCCGAGCGGACAAACTTAGCCTTGTAGGCGGCGACGACGGCGACGACGACGACGACGGCGGCACCGATGAAGGCGATCGGCGACGACGCAAAAGACGACATCTTCGTCTGCATGAGACCGAGCGGAGAGTGCGAGGTCAATTTGTATTTGACCGGACCGCCAAGAGAAGCCGCGCACGTAGCCGGCTTCTTGTCGCAAGTCGAGTCGCAGGTGCCCCAGTTGTAGTTCAACGTGCTGCCATCGAAAACTCTGTTGTGCGAGACAAAGCCCGGGTTTTGGACGCTGTTGGTGCAAGAAGCGAGGGACGCGATGACATCACCCGGCGGGCAGGTGTTCGTGTCCGAACCGTCGCAACCGATATCCGAAACAGAGCCGATTTCAGTCACGTTGGTTTTCCAGAACAAATAAAAGCCAAACTCTTCGCCGGCGTTCGGCAAGATCTTGGTCTTAAAAGTACCGCACTCAGTTTGTTCCATCTCAACGGCGGAGTCGAATTTGAAATCATTGCTGAGAGACTTGGTGATGATAGAAGCGCCAACTTGAGCGCCAAAGTCAGTCGGTTGAAACGTCAAGGACGAAAGCGGGGAGCACCCGGCGAACAAGGTGATCGTATCCGCCGCCGGCTTCTCGCTTTCGAGCCATTTATCAATCAAGGATTGGACTTCCGCCGAGTGCGACGCGCTGTCCATGGCGGTGTTTTTCTTTTGATCCAAGTGCGCCGGAAGGATTAACTCGAACTCGTCCAAGTTCTTCAACAGTTCCCCCGCTTGGAGGCCCGCTGCTTGGCCTTGGGAAGACATCCATCCCGTCACGTGGCTGTGCCAGTTCTCGTCTTGGAACAAGTGGTTGAAGTAGCTCGCGGTATCCTCGGCTTGATACTTTTGGACCAATTCAATCTCCCACTCGATGGCGACGACGTCGCTGTGACCGCCGTTGGACACGTGCACGTGGACGTTCGACTCGTCGAAACCCAAGTTCTTGATGTTGTGGTACACGAACTCGTGCATCACCGTCTTGACGACGTCGGACTCGATCTTGGCCATGTTCTGCGGTTCGCCGATAGTCGGCGCTTCCATTATGCACTGTTGTTTTCATAGTTGTTTTCATTGTTGTTGTTGTTGTGAATACATTTAAAAAAAGTTTCATTTTAATAAGGTCAGTTTCGTGTTTGGTTGTTGTTGTTGTGATTATGATTGTTCGGCGTTCGATCTTCGTCGGGGTCCGTATGGGGTTTTGGGTGTTGTTGCTTTTCCACGGCCCTCCATCAAAACATCATGATCACGGAAGAAGAAGAAGAAGAAGAA
>JACLAA010003713.1_pt1 | contig 13202 bp, 9 predicted proteins | sample 8027891 | NCBI WGS metagenome assembly JACLAA01 (sample SAMN15724900, study PRJNA655200) | protist metagenome | isolation source: fluorescence activated cell sorting (FACS) single amplified genomes of... | place: Spain: Blaines Bay Microbial Observatory, Mediterranean Sea | collected 2016-01-19 | reverse complement strand
AGAGACGATAAAAGTGAGGAGGCACTAAGTGGCGAAGCAAACCCCGGCGTGTCGAGGTGGGGAGTGAACAGACTTCCTTTTTGTGAACCAAACAGAAAACGCACGCGTGGTGAGCATCCCGCTGCAAACAAGCGAAATATCGCAAAAGAAATCGACGACCGGGGGATTAAATACGTTTTGGAGCTCTTGCTTGATTATTAATTCTGACATGTACGATTTTATTTATTTGAACCGTGCATAAGTGTATCATGTCACGTGGGTATGGCCTGGACTTGCCTTGCTGTTTGTTGACTTCCCTATTTGTGCAGCGCGCTTCATGTAGATCAACACATGCAAGGCTGGTATCCCGAGTGAAGTTTGATTGGCTCAGATGCCTAGTTTCCTTCGCCGCAAAGCTTTGACGTCAGTCTTTTGTTGCACGGTTGTTTTATCTACTCAGTACGTGTTTCACATTCACGGGGCGTGGCGTACGTCTATTGGGCCGAAACGGAGTCTCTTTAGTGGAGCAGAGGATGATATTATTGACGTCTCTTCGAGCGTCGAGAAAGTCGAGCAAGCAGCAACGAAAGGTACAGATTACCGGCGAATAGCAATAGTCCAGTACACGGACAATCTTAAGAATGAGTTGCCAGGGTTCGCGTTAGCACGGGATGCCATGAGAGCATATGCCAAAAATCACTCCTATGCGTACTATCTATTTCAGGAGGAAGATGTGGTACTCGAAGAATCGGAGTTGCGCGCCCTGAGGGGCTTGACCGCACACCACGCGTGGAGAAGGCCATTCATGTTGTCACAGATCATTCGAGAGGGAAAGCACGAGTGGATAGCATATTTTGACACTGACGTAATTATCACCGGTCCGTCGATTCCCTTGGAACACTTCATTGATGGAAAACCAACCGATAGTACATTGGACTTGATAATCGCGGACGACCCGTCGGGCATTAACAACGCAATATTTTTCCAGAAAGCAACAAATTGGTCGCTAGTATTTAATGACATATGGTGGAAGGAGCGACCGTCAACCACGAAAAATATGCACGACAACTGGCCTTTCATGGCTGCACTTTTAGTGTTCTGGGCTTCTTCTTCGCAACAGAGCTATGAAGGTGAATGTTCTATGTCAACAAACGCCGCGATGGAGGACTGGAAAAAAACTTTTATCCTTGCTATATAAAACATGTCGGGCGCCTGGGGTCTAGGACGACTCATCCTGAAGGTTGTACCCCCGACTTCCCCGAGCCTTGCGGCAGTGCTGTCGCGGACGACCCTCACATCAAAGCAGTCTGGGCCCTCAACTCTGGAGTCGGCTTCGGCGGAAAGAACGCATGGGATGAAGCCAGCTTTACTTTACATCTTGCTGGCCGTTCTCGCGAGGGTCGAGACAAAATCCTTCGCCAGCACGCACAGCTGGTTCTCTCAAGCTACACGAAGTCCTCTCTCACGATGACTCTCACGGAGAACATTACCACTGATGTTTCGAAGGACGCTCCTTATGTTCTACCAGATGAACAAGAAAACGCAAACGAGTTGAATTTGCACGCGTTGACCGTTCGAAGTGATAAAGGAGACTTGATTGTTCGGAGGCCAATCAGTTTTAGTGCTCCGGAGGAACTATGGCAGCCTGTCGTGTCTTACAAAACCCACGGATTTGCTGCTGTAATACCCGGAAATATGAGCACGTATACATTCGAGGATGAAGAAGCATATCTCAAGTCATACAGGTACGTTCACAGCTTTCACCGTTCTTGCCCTGTCTTTTAGCTGACTCGCTTCTACCTTGTATCCTTCACAGACACGCGATGTTTGGGGTAACGCGAAAAAAAGCTGGTTGGGATTGCATGCGACATGTCGAAATCATGGCTTCTGGTTGTGTGCCTTATTTCATCGATCTCGAACGAATACCCAAGCATACCATGCAATTTTATCCGAAGGATCTTTTCTTGCGAGCGAAAAAAATCTATGCCGTTGCCCACAATGGGCCTTTCTTGGATCCAACCTCGTTTTCGGTTGACATCGAGAAAATCAACTTCACCGAATACTACAACGTCGCGAATCAAATTCTGGAACATTCCCGACGACACCTGACAACGCGAGCTATGGCTGAGTATGTGTTGAAAGCTGTCAAACATCCTTCACCAAGGAAAGCACTGATGGCTACCAGCTGCGTCGATGATTACCTGCAGGACTCAATGTTACACGGTTTGAAGACCGTGCTCGGGACGAAGCTTGTTGACTTCGTTCCCGCGGCAGAGGTTCTCGCCAAAGAAGGCCAGTGCGTCCTCGATGTCTCGAAGAATGAAGCGCCGTTACCAGAGTATCGCCTGAACATGTACATGGACTCCTGGGTGGCAGAGTCGGAAGAAAACTTTCGCTCAAGGCAGGGCTACGGCAAGGGGTTTACACTTTGGAACAGGCTGAGCAAGAACGTTCTTGGCGGGGACCGAGACACAGTTCTCGACGACGTGCGTGCCAACAGATACGACGTAGTATTTCTTTCATACCGCATGTTCGGTGGTTCTCAGGACTCATTTTTGGAACTTATCCAGGAACACGTTCCGCGCGAGAAAGTCGTGATTTTTGTTGGCGGTGACGAGCCCGCACCAAAAAGTGCCCTCGAGGCATATCATAGGATTGGGTTATGGATATTTGAACGCGAGATCGGTGACAACTAGAGTAGCTGGACCCGCCCCGGAAGGTTCACCAGGGTATGAGGAAGAACGACGTCATTGAGGCGATTCAGGGCCTCCCCGAGTTCGCCGGCCCTCCGCGCGATGACGACGAAGCGGGCCCCGGAGACGGCAACGACGAAAACGGCGACGGCGACGGCGACGGGAACGAGCTCGGTGACGGTGGCGGTGATGGACGCGCGGAGGATCTCGGTGCGGGTTGGGCACGTGGTGGAGGTGCTTCGGGGCTCGGCCCGGGATCTGTATCGACCGGAGGACGCGCCGCGGGCGGGCGCGCGTGCGCCCCAAGGTCGACCCCATCCGCCTTCAGGAGGTGATTTCGCGTGGCGCGACGCTCGCCCGGTCACCCTGGAGCCCTGAATCGCCGATCGCGCGCGCGCTCGTGGGCGCACGACTGCGACGCGAGATGACGAAGACATAGATGACGATAGAATAGCGTAGAACGACGTAGCAGGACGACGGGCGCGGGACGACGACGACTAGCGCATGAGCCTTTTTCCGAACGTGCTCATGGACAAACCCAAAATCCATTTAAAAATCCGGAATCGCCCACCCCCCCGACCGTTCGTGGTCGTCCATAGCCCCAACAAACCACCGCGCATCTTCCTCACGGCTGGAGGAGTGCGCTCGTCGCGAGGGGTGCGACTTTGCGAGCGCGACGGCGAGTGTGGGGGCGTCGCCGCGTGTTTTTTTGAATCCATGGACAAAACTAATTTTGACCCTTAGTAGGAGATATAAAATAGTCTAATAATAGCTAGCTAGTAGATACGAGAGCTCCATGAAACAGGTGTTTTCAGAACATTCATAAGAAATCTCCATACATGTGATGCCATTTGATATTGACGTGAAAGTTGCTCCGCAACGTGTGTTCTCGAAAGCGGTAGCCTCGTTCTTCTAGGAACGTTATCATAGCTTGGTTCTTCAGCAGATTGTTACCATCAGCTTCATAAAAGATTATACCAAATTCTACCTTGTCAAAGTCGATGGTCTTCAGTACCTCAAATTCTGCCCCTTCGACATCCAAAGATAAGAAGTCGATCATCTGCAACTCGGTATTCAGAGCACTTTGTTCTAAAATATTACTCAGAGGCTCACATCGGATTTTTGTATGCTCGGCATTTTCAGGGTGCCATGAACTGACGAAAGAAGGTGCCATGAATTCGAGTATTCCTGTCACAGCTCTATTTCCCGAGTCTACAAAAGTTACCTCAGACGATTGTGAACAAACAGCAAAGTTGAAAGTATCGTCGTTGGGTCTGTTTCCTTGCAGGGATGCAAAGCTCTTAGGATTGGGCTCGATAAGCACTCCTTTCCAGTCAAGACCGTGATGAAAGAGATGAGAGTTCGAAAACAGCACACCATCCAACCCCCCCAACTCAACATAAGTGCCTCCACAAAGTCCTTTAAAGTACTTATTGACCAAGAACTGGTCTTCTTGATCCTGAGACTAGACTACGTTATTAGTAGTAGTATCTGTAGAAAAGATAGCTATGCTTCTTTATTTTGTAGTACTGAAAATTCGAAATCAAAGTATTCATCGACCTACTTCAGCCCGCACCTTGGGTTCGATATGTATGAGCTCGACTTATCGTTCCAGTCAAACGTCGATGTGAATAAAGCCGTAAAACCGTGAATTGATCATGCTCAAGTTCTCACTTCGCAAACGCGTCGCGTTGGCAGTCATCTTTTTATCGGCCATTGTTCTGTCCACATTTTCTACGTTAGTCTCCCCAGGTGGGTGGTGGGAGAGGTCACCTGGACACGAAGGGAACTGCAGCAGTGAAAATCAGCGTCGCTATGCCGTGACGAGACGTAACGAAAAAGCTCCGAGGGCTGTCGCGACATACAATTATCAGCGCATCGCCGTCGTACAGTACACCGGTGACTCGAGTACGGAAACGAGAGGGTATAAGTTAGCACGTGACGTCATGAAGGCATACGCCGCGAAACACTCTTACGCGTACTATCTATTTCAGGAGGGTGACGTGAAAATCGAAGAGTCCGTCCTGCACACGCTAAAAAGTCTAACCAAACATCATAATTGGAGACGACCATTCATGCTGTCTCAGATTATTAGAGAAGGGAAACACGATTGGATAGCATATTTCGACACGGACGTCATCATCACTGATCCCTCGATACCGTTAGAAAAGTTTATCGACAGCGAGCCGACCGGTAAGAACATGATAATAGCAGATGACTCTTCGGGTATCAACAACGGAGTGTTCTTTCAGAAAGCCTCTAACTGGTCGCTCTCCTTCAATGATATTTGGTGGAACGAGCGTCCTGTCGAAACGAAAAATATGGGAGATAATTGGCCTTTCATGTCTGCGCTTCTGGTTGCTTGGGCTTCTTCTTCAGCTGAAACTTATGAGGGCGAGTGTTCGATGTCAAGCTTTGTCGAGATGGAGGACTGGGCAAAGTTTTACCCTTGTTATTTGAAACATGTCGATCGCTTCGGATCCAGGACAACCCATCCCGATGGGTGCACCCCTGATTTTCCTGCGCCTTGTGGCAGTGCAGTTGTCGAGGACCCTCACATCAAAGCTGTGTGGGGAATAAACTCAGGAATTGGTTTTGGAGGGAAGAATGCGTGGGACGAGCATAGTTTTATTTTGCACCTTGCGGGAAAAGCGCATCAAGATCGCGATGATCTCCTGCAGCACCACGCACAGATAATTATTGCAGCGTACAGTCTGACAGAAAATATGACAGCTAGTGCGTCTGATGTCAAAAACGGTGATCAGACACAAGAGGTTGCCACCGAACTTGACCTTCACGAGGTACCAATAAAAAATGACAACAGAGGTGTAATACTTCGTAGACCGATAAGCTTTAGCGCTCCAGAAGAGCTTTGGCAACCCGTTGTGTCTTACAAAACAGAAGGATTTGCTCCAGTGATTCCTGGAAATGCAAGCACATACACATTTGATGATGAAGATGGTTACCACAAATCATATAGGTACGCTCTCTCACCTCTCAACTATAGTTTGCCTTGCACATGTCAACTATAGTTTGCCTTGCCACTGCTGACTGTCGTACTTCTCCAATCCTCAGACACGCCATGTTCGGGGTAACCAGAAAAAAAGCAGGCTGGGATTGTATGCGTCATATCGAAATCATGGCCGCTGGATGCGTCCCGTACTTCGTCGACCTGGAAAAAATGCCAAAGTCTACGATGCAATTTTACCCCAAGGATCTCCTTAGGCGCGCGAAAATACTCGAGGGCGTAACCCAAAATGGCTCTTTGTTGGATCCGAGATCCTTTTCAGTTGATACCAACAGAATCAACTTCACCGAATACTACGACGTCGCTAATCAAATTCTGGAACATTCCCGACGACACCTGACGACTCGAGCGATGGCTGAGTATGTGTTAAGAACTGTCAAACATCCTTCACCAAGGAAAGCACTGATGGCTACCAGCTGCGTCGATGATTACCTTCAGGACTCAATGTTACACGGTTTGAAGACCGTGCTCGGGACGAAGCTTGTTGACTTCGTTCCCGCGGCAGAGGTTCTCGCCAAAGAAGGCCATTGCGTCCTCGATGTCTCGAAGAATGAAGCGCCGTTACCAGAGTATCGCCTGAACATGTACATGGACTCCTGGGTGGCAGAGTCGGAAGAAAACTTTCGCTCAAGGCAGGGCTACGGCAAAGGGTTTACACTATGGAACAGGCTGAGCAAGAGCGTTCTTGGCGGAGGCCGAGACACAGTTCTCGACGACGTGCGTGCCAACAGATACGACGTAGTGTTTCTTTCCTATCGCATGTTCGGTGGTTCTCAGGACTCATTTTTGGAACTTGTCCACGAAAACGTTCCGCGCGAGAAAGTCGTGATTTTTGTTGGCGGTGACAGACCCGCACCAAAAAGTGCCCTCGAGGCATATCATAGGATTGGGTCCTGGATTTTTGAACGCGAGATCGATGACAACTAATGTAGCTAGTCTTAGGTTTAAGGTGTGCACTTGGAAGGTCCTAATCGAGGAGGATTGAGCTGCGAGTCGTGCTCTGTTAACCGCCCTTCATCGATGGAAAACTTTTTCTGCTGGTGGAGGGATCTCGCTCATCCACGGTTGAGCTTCAAATTCAATCAAGGCGTTGGGCATTGTTCGCAATATACGTCGCTTTGTACGTGGTCACAAGAGGTTTGTCGTGATAGCATCAACACCAGATGCTTGCCACTTCGAATGTCACGAGTGCTCTACCTGCGTGAACGTGAACCCCAACCCTCATGTACGGCAGCATCTATCGCACCACCTGGGTCTTTTAGCCGAAATGTTGTATTTCTTCTTTGTGCTTTTCGCATATCCCACGCTCTTCCGATACCCTTGGTATGATGCCGTGAGAGGCGTATCGCGTATGGATTGGTCGCTGTCGCAAACACATCATATGCGCGCTGCCGGAAAATTGGGTGAAGCGGTGTTTTCAGCAGTGTGTACGAATTAAACGCATCGACACCAAGCAACTCGCCAGACCAGACACTTCGCGCGCTGAAACTACTTCCTCATCATCCACGTCCAAAATTGTGAAGGTTGCTCATGATACACAAGAACAACTTGTCGACCCACCTCCACGGCGAAATCATCAACCGCTCCCTTGACAGCAAGTCCCGAAGGATCGATTGTACCATCGAAGTTCAGGTCCCAACCGTTTCCTTTCTCGCAGCTTGGTTTGCACGAAGTGTAGTCGTGTCCTGCAAAGATACCGCCCACTTTTAGTTTTGGCCACCATGTCTCCAAGTCAAGATATGCACCTTTGCGATCATGACGTGCGTCCACGTATATGTAGTCGAAGTCGTGGTCAGGAAAAATCTTTGCACACGATGTTGTATAATTACGACACACTGTCACTTTTTCCTTCCAAGGAGCTGTTTCTCGCAGAGCAGATTGGTAGTGTGCGTCGCGGTCTCCTTCGTTAGCGCTGTCAGCGTAATTTTCCAAACTATCCCACAAGTCCACAAGGACATACTCCGTAGCACTTGGCCAGTTCCGAAGAGTATCCCTAGCAAAGTTTCCTTCTTTGACTCCCAACTCAGCGCCTACATGATGCCCCTCAGCCTCCAGGCGTGCACCCAACTCAAGCCTGTGCTTGATGGGTTCAAGATACTTTGGCGTGTGGCATAACGAACCTCCAGATGATATTGTCGACTCCGTCTTCTCTGCCCTGTAGTCCTTCAGGGACTCATGCTTGATCCACTCGCTCGTTGCGCGTTTCCGTTCCTTTGACGCCGAGTGCTTAGAATTTACCGTGCGGTGCTTTCCGTCGCTCGCCGTCGAACGGTTAATAATAAGGAGACGGTACACATCATCGTTAAGCGCATTGGTTAAAAGTAGGGCGAAGACAATAGTCACCATGCGCGACTTCGTGGCAAACATGAGTGTACACCTCGGATAGTAGTGCTAAGCTTTATACTCAGCGCACGAGCGAGCACTGATATTAGTCCTCGCTCGCGCGCGCGCTGCTGCTGCGTGGGTGCTGCTGGGTGGTGTGTGATTTGCCAATAAAACCTCCTAAAATCGCCCTACAATCCCGGCTCGAACGTAATCCAGAACCCACCTCGTGTGACTGTTTCCTCATGTTAATGAACGAACGAATGAGTAGTCTAGTGTCGTGTGCGTGGTCAGCACTATGAAAACGAATTTTCTAAAAACGTTGTAAATCGAAAACCGTGTACAGCGGTCGATTCCGGCGAGAGCAGGGTGGTAAAAAAGAGACACTTGTGCGGTAAAAACTGAGGCATCGCTACCTTAATTGAGCGCTGAAGGCCAGAGTGCTTGTAACACCCCAGCGATCAGTCGCCTAGCTGGCATCGGTCACATCTCCCTCTGGCCAACCAGGGCCCGCAGAGAGATTCTGTGGGCCAGTAGCCAATCACACGCGCGTAACCACCCGCGCGTATCTCGGAGTGCTGACTCAGCTCCGAGTTCCCTTTTTCCTCGACACCGAGTCATAAAAGGGGGGAATCGGCGGGAACCCCCATAACCTCATATTCTCGCACGTTGTAATTCTAGGAAAAAATTAGAACGCTTTTAGAGCGTTTTTAGAAAATTCTAGATCGTGATTTCGTTAGAAGGAAAAACACCAGTTTTTAATGATTAGAACGTTTTAGAACGTTTTTAGAAAATTCGTTTTCGTAGTGGAGTATTTCTGAATAACAATAGATTTTGCGTTTTGCTAGGAGATGCGCGAGCTACTTGGATCTGGCGCGTTAGCCACCGAGCTGCTATTTTCCTATAGGTACGGGGGGTCGATGTAAAGGTTGTTTCTCTCAGATACACCTGCAACTCAGAAAATGCTCATCAGACCAGTATCTTTTGGTACCGTTTTGTTTTTATTCATCTTTGCAACCGTGCTTTTTAATCTTCTGTTCGAAAAAAGTGTGGGAGACTCTGTTAGTACTACTACTAGTAGGCAGCCACTTCCAAAAGAAGAAGAAAAAACCGAACCTACGTCAAGCGATGATGCATCTTCACAAAAATCGACAATATCGATCGATTATGCACGCTCTCATTCCCAACAATTCGAAGAGCAAACTGTGATATCAGAATTCTTTTTCAGAGAAGGAAAGGTCCTCACAAAAGGGACTTTCATCGAAATTGGTGCACTTGACGGCAACTGGCTCAGTAACACATGGCTCCTTGAAAATGACTTATCGTGGTCAGGTTTGCTAATTGAAGCCTGTCCTACTAATTTTGCAGCGTTAACACGAAACAGACCGGGTTCAATTTTATCTGACAAAGCGGTGTGCAACCCAGTCCCTCCGAGCAAAACAGTGCCTTTCTCTGCCAACTGCGGGCCGAGCAGTGGTGTGATGGATACAGACATAGGAGATGATTTCATCAGGAACGTTCGCAGTGGTGAGTCCGAGATGAAAATTGATGTACCGTGTGACACGATGTCCAATGTCATCGCCGAAGCAGGACTGAAGCACGTCGACTTGTTTTCAATCGATGTGGAAGGTTCTGAGGCAAAGCTGATTTCATCCATCGACTTTTCAAAGGTTTCAATTCACGTGATAGTCATCGAGATGGATCATTGCAGTGTGGAAGATCGGGAAGTTGTGGCGACAGAGCTTTCCAGAGCCGGGTTCACATCTGTTGGCTTCGTCATGGGTGACGAAATATGGGTCAATGAAAATAATGCTGCGAACTCTTTTGGTGTGTACGCCCCTGCAGAAGAACGCACGCACTCTGCCCCTGCAGTCAGAATATTGCCTTGTACAGAACTGGGGCAACCTGAAGAAAACTGGCTTTCCACGCGCGACGAAAACGGCGAGACAACAAGCTTTAAGCCATATGCCTCTCGACTGGTCAAGTGCGCACAGTGATTCTTCTTTCCTTTCACTCAATGATCCAGGTAGAGTAGCTGCGTTGGAGATCTGAACAGATGGGGAACAAAACGACGCTCGAACCGCACCTCCCGTCATGGAAACAGTCGCGGGCCGGCATCGCGCAGGGTAATGCGGGCTTCGTTCTCAGAAGTGAGAGCCGCGCGATCGGTCGATGACGCGTGTCCAGGATGAAGCCGAAGAAGTGGGTTTGTGACGCCAGTTAGATAGTGAGAGCGGCGACGTGGACGGACAGGACGACGATGAGGGCGCCGTGACGTCTGCGCCGCCGGAGATGCCGTTGGTACCCTGGGCGGTAGCGAGAGTAGCTTTGCTATTGGTACCGCAGACTGTGCTCAAGGTTCTCGTCAAGAATGTGGCTAGTTTACTTTACATTGGGGCGCTAACTGAATCAGACAGACGACACACGTGACCTACTTCTACATAAGCTTATTGTATAATATATCGTACCCATGTGCTTGTTTGATGGTCACCCGCAGCCGCCACGCATCACGCATGTTTCGTCGCGTTACTATCCTGCCCGCGAAGCGACCGCACAACAAAACCGAAACCGAAAACGACAGACGTCGCTGTTGACGCCTGAGTTCATGCGGTTTCTCATCTGGATCTCTTGGCGCCGCGAGCGAAGAAGCACGCCTCGATCCAGCTTTCCACAAGACGTTGGTTGTTGACGCGAGCCACCACGCGAAGGCATCGGCTCGCGCCGAAGCACTCTTCGATGTCTCGGTGTTCCCGAGCCCGGAGACGATCGACGAAAACGTGCTTACTGAGCGCACCGCACCTCAAGGTCATTTTCACGTGTTGGTCGTCTCTTTGAGCGCGCGCTTTACGAGCCGGGACAATGTCGACTCTGCGCGCTCATCACGCACGTCTTCGTCATGCACGGCCGTGTTTTCCAGGCGGCGAGGGAAACGCTGCGTATGAGCCATGGGGAGGCGGCGGCAGGGCGCGGTGGACATCGAGGTTAACCAGATATTCGATCAACAGATTGGTTAGTTTTGATGATTTCTCATGAGGCGTTACGACAAGGTGTATAAGTAGTGCACAAGCGAATCGAGGTCGAACATAATACTTTCGAAAGTAAGAAAAAGGAGTCCAAAGTTATCACTTGCACCTGGTTATTACTCTTTCGTATGAGAAGACGTCGTCGCGACACCTCTCCTAAAAACTTCCTTGCACAAACTCGACATGAATCACACTTTGATGTGGTGCGTGCCAAACAGTGGTCGCTGCGGTGTTTTGTTTCGGCATTCAGACCATTCAAAAATGTCTGCTACTTCGAGCACAACAAATGTATGAGGGCTTTGTTCAGCTCCTCGTACACCCAGGGATAATAATGGATGTCGTCCCAGTAAAAGAACGTTCCGGGCTCGTATACTATGGTCCAAGTGATCCGTCGTTGAGTACTGACTTCGGGTAAGTGCTGGAAAAAGCACTTCTAAGCTTCTCTACAATTTCGAGTGCTGGCAGGTGACTCCAACCAGCGCCGAGAAGTGTATCCTGCATTATTTCGGTATACAGACTCCTTGCGGCTTCGACTGTTGGGTGCGTTCTTTTGAACGCCCCATCATAAAAAATCCCCCCTCCCTTCGATATGGAATTCAGAGCAAAAATCACGTCATCCACTTCTGAGATGTGCCCTTTGTCCATGAAAAGTTTGTTATCGAACCCTTCTTGACCTCCATACCAAAGCAATCTGTTGATGCCAAGGCGTCTTAAAATAAAAATCACCGCACCCGCATCCTTGTATACCCAATTCCAAGGAGGTGTACAATTCCCAACCATGCAAGCTTGTTCTTGTTGGATGTCGATCTGAGAAAGTTGCACGTTCCAGTGGCCACGAGGAGAATACTTGGGACCGAAACTCTGCAAATAAGTGACTGAAAGATATTTTCGATGTCCAACTTTCTTCCTGTAGTACCTATTTTCGGTAGTACACCATCCTCCGTGTGTGTCCGGCGCGGTGCACGACGAGCTTCTGTAGCAGTCGCAAGCTTCATTTCCATTCAGGACTCTATTGGTGCCTTGGAAGAATCTATTCCAGTGTTCTTTGTCAGAATCTGTTGGTTTTCGCCATTGGTTCTCTACTACCGGAGATGCCGAGCCGAGATGCGCGCCTCCATCCCATGGGATCCAAGTTTCGTGCTCGAGGAAGTTTACCAAGGATAAGTACTGATATCGTATCAAGGACATCCCTATCATACCAAGAGGCTTTCCAACGAGACAATCTTTTAGGCGATCATCGAGCACTTCATATTCTCCATCAAACAAGGTTGGAATTTCTACCATGCCGTCAGTTCCATTAACCGCTTTCCACGCCACTGTCCTGTTTAACAACTCGCGCATCCTGTCGCCACCACTGCTTTGCCACGCGCTATTTTGCTTGCTCGTGAAGCCGGCCGGGAGTATCCCTGGGATTGTGGAACCGTTAAGTAAGTCTGCTGACTTGCCAAGAAAGAACACGAACGACGTGAGGAGGGCAAAGTGTAGCCAGAGGTAACACACGGTTGATTGATCAGTCTGAATCGTGGTCTTTCTCCTTACTGTCATTTTCGCGTTGCCTTCGGTGTGCGAACAGTCATGACCTTTCATTTCACTGTTGATGTTGACTCCATTCTGTCTTTAATATGATGCACATTATCATCTATCTGTCCGGGTATATATGACACAGTGAAACCAAGAATAACTTATGTACTAGAATTAACATACAACAAAATAACACACTTGGTGAGATACACTAACTACTACGAAAACGAATTTTCTAAAAACGTTCTATGACAACTTAACTGAAACCAATGCAACTTTTCTTTGAAATTTAGGTGCCACGTCAACTTTAAGTTGTCGAAAGTTGGGTACGGTGCCACGTCAACTTTAACTTGTTTTGAAACTTTCGTCGAAAAGTCGTCCAATTGGTCCACGTGGCACCGGAAGTCGGACTTTCGGGGCGTCGTTCGGCGCGTTTTTGCATTCATTCTTGGCACCCTCGGCCTGCCCCACTTCGCGACGCGCGCGACGCCCTCGGAGCGACGCGCACAGCACGCACGCACGTCGTGGCGGTTGTGCGAGGTCTAGTGACCGTCAACGACGATGCGCTCGCTGGGTCGACCTCGCAAGCCGACGAAACCCCCGCTGGGATTCGTCAACGGACGCGCGGTTCATGAA
>JACLAA010002581.1_pt1 | contig 13210 bp, 14 predicted proteins | sample 8027891 | NCBI WGS metagenome assembly JACLAA01 (sample SAMN15724900, study PRJNA655200) | protist metagenome | isolation source: fluorescence activated cell sorting (FACS) single amplified genomes of... | place: Spain: Blaines Bay Microbial Observatory, Mediterranean Sea | collected 2016-01-19 | reverse complement strand
GAGGACGTCAACCGCGGAAAACAGCTCGTTCGATTGAAACCTACGGGTAGGTTTGAGTGTAGGTTTGGCGGGATTGGGTTGTGCACGTCCGCGGCGTGGTCGTACAGAGATAAATCGATCGTAGCTACCGGCGACGACGGTGCGGCGGTGGTAGTTGATTACGAACGCGCGATGATGATGGCGTCACCTGGCGGCGGTAGCGATGGTGGTGAAGGAGACAACAGCCAGGTTCTCTTTCGAGTCGAAAACGCGCACGCGGATGCTATTTGGGCCTCCTCGTTTCTCGACGGAAGCGAGGATGTGTTTTTTACCGGGGGGGACGATTGTAAGCTCATAAAGCACGATTTGAGAGAGATGGTGCGATCGAACGGTGATGAAGAGGGAGATCGTTCTTCTGCATTTGCCTACCCGTCGCAAACGTCGCAGAATTTTCGATTCGAGAAGAACCCGGCGTTTGGCGCCGGCGTGACTTCCATCGAATCGAAAGGCGATTTCTTATACGTCGGCTCTTACGACGGCGCGTGTCGAGCTTTCGACGTGCGAAAAAGTTTAAAAGAACCTATGTGGATTTCGAGAGGAAACGACGACGGAAAAGAAGAAGACGGAGAAAAAGAAGGAGAAGAAGAAGCGTCGATTTGGCGAGTTCGTTTACACCCAAACTTTAGCAGCGCTGCGACCAAACGAGAGGGCAAAATCGCCTTGGCGTCCATGAAAGCCGGATGTCGCGTCATCTCATCTCTGGACGGGTCAACCGTAGGCACGTATCGCAACGGCCACGACGACGACAAAGTCGTCTACGGCTGCGACTGGGCTTTTTTCAACGAAGAGGAAGGAGAAGAAGAAGAAGAAGGTTTCGTCTCGTGTAGCTTTTACGATAGACGGATCCACGTCTGGACTCTTTAACAACGTTAATACTAATCTTACTAAAAAAGAACGCGCGGCGGGTATTACGAGTCATCATCATCATCATCACTCTTCTTCTTCTTCTTTGTTTTAATATTACAAAATATCTCTTCTCTCTCTGTTTATCGTCTTCGTCGCGCTTTCGTCGATAGTATTCAATACTACTCGATCTCGAGGGTTTAAATCTCTCTCTCTCTAATGCTTCTTCTTTCCACCTCCTTTCTTCACCTTCTCGGAGAGATAATACGCTCCGAACATCGCCGCCCCTAAAAAGAATCCCGGGAACATGTGTTTGTACGTGTTCGTGAGTAGAGGGTGTTTTCGCCACCGGTCCGCTTTAGCGAACGGATTCTTCGTTGCATCCATTTCTATTCCTTTTGCGCTCTTTGTCTCTCTCTCTCTAACGTGCTCTTTTGTGCTCTCTGTCTCGCACTTTCTCACAAATTACAACACCTCTGCTTTGCGACGATCTCTCTCTCTCGTCTTCTTCTTCCTCTCAAGATGTTTCCGTTGATTTTTGTCTCGGGCCGCTCTTTGTTGGAGGGAAAGGTTTGGGGAAAATTCATCTTTCAAAAGTCTCCATTCGTTGACTCTTCTCTTCTGTATTACACGCGCTCACGAATACGCGCAATAAAATACGTTTCGCTTCTTTTGAGTGCCCGACGCACTCCTGCGCGCGCTCTCTCTCGTTACCTCTCTCTTGACTGCGCGCGTGTGGGTGTGTCTTTGTCGGGGGACACATCAGAACGCGTTGGAAACAAAATCAAATCTCTTCCCCGTTTATTCCGTTCGGTTTGTGTGAGAGTGAGAGCGTTTAGTAAAGATGTTTGAAGCGAAGACGTACCTTCAATCTCTCGAACGAACGCAGAAACGAGAAGTCGATCTCACGGAGAATTTGAAGCAACACGAAACGTTTAAACGTTTGGTCGAACACTCAACGCGCGTCTCGCGAGGGGATTGGTTGTTCAGGAAACAAAACGTGGACGAGAAAATACGAGAGGAAATACGCATGGAGGAGATGTTACGAAAGAAGGAAGAAAGAGAGGAAAAGGAAGCGATGAAGAGGAGAGAGGAAGAATTAGAGGAGTTAGAGGAGAAAAGACGGCGAAACGGCGGTAGTGGTGGTAATGGCGGAATGTCTTGCTTCTCTCCCGAGGATGATCCTCTCCCGTCCTCCGCGGACGAAACGCATGTGCGAGAGATGAAGGAGAAATTGGACGCGCTGCGATCGGAGAGGGAACAAGAAATGACCAAAGAGATGAAGCGAAGAGAGAGAGAAGAAGAGAGACGAAGGATGAGAGGGTTAACGGAAAGCCGAGAAGACGTGGTAGGAAGAGCGGTCGATGAAGAAGACTACGAGAGGAAAAAAAGAGAGATTGAAAAATTGACGCGAGCGCTTGACGTTCGATTGGATTTGAACAGGCAGACAGAGAAACGAAGAGCGATGGAGAGAGAACGCGAGGAAGAGAAGAAAAAAGAGCGAGAATTCGCGGATAGCTTCGAACGAGAGCGCGAGAGAAGAGAAAGAGACCTGTTACACCGAAAGAGAAAAGAGGCGAGAGAGTTGCAACAATAGTAGTTACGACAGGTTGAAATCCTCGAAGAAGAGAAAAACGAGAGCGAGAAGAGGAGGAGAAAGAAGAAAGAGAGAGCAAACAAGAAGAGAGACTGAGATTTCGCAGTAGTATTTAGGACGATAGATTGTATTTATAGCTATAGCCTATAGCGTTCAAATAGCCGCACCTTAAAAGGAACATCATCTGGCGCGAGTGAAAAATGTCTTCACTTCCAATGACAGAAGTCCATCCAAACATTTCCGTCTGCGGAGAGAAAGAAGCCCGAGAACTCCTTTTCTCCTCCTCCTCGACGAAAAACGAGAATAACACGAATAGGTTCTCGAGAATTCTCGCGATTGGCTTCCCATCCGCGCCTTTCACGGACGAAGAGATTGCTCTTTTGGCGACGACGGTACGTGAGAATACATTCGTTCGTTCGTTCTTTCCCGGGAAGTGATGATGTGAAATGAGTTCTCTTTTATTGTCGTTCGATTTGTACTCACACCGCCATCTCTCTCTCTTTCTCACATTTATTATATTGTCACGATCGTAAAGTCGAACGTCACCGTTTATCCAATAGTCTTAGAAGACGCAGTCGACGCTGATTTGCTCTCGATTCTCCACGAGACGACGAGTTTTTTCTCCTCGAAAAGAGAAGAAAATGAAAAAATTTTAGTCTTTTGCAACGCGGGCGTGTCGAGATCGGTGGCGGTGGTGTTGGCACACATCGTGTGGAAGAAGATGAAAGAGAGAAACGACTTTGGTGGCGATGACATCGACGGCGCCGTCTTCGTCGAGCGGGCGTTGCGAGACGTGAGAGAAAAGTATCCTCCGGCGTCGCCGAACGAAGGTTTCTTGGAACAGTTGGAGCTTTGGGTGAACATGGGGTGTCGATTAGTTGCGACGGATGAGACGTACAAGTTATTTAAACACTCGCAGTTGGAGAGGATACGACGCGAGAGAGGGTGCGTGGATCGAGGCGCGGTAGAGGAAGATCCAGAGAAGGAGATGAAAAACAACAACGGGGCGATGACGGGTTCGATCAGTCAGTATTACAGTTGCCGAAAGTGTCGTCGGATTTTAGCGACGAGTAAAAACGTTTTAGAGCACGAATCTGGGACCGGGATTGATGCGTTTTCGTGGCGACAGAGAAGAAGAGGGAACGATGGTGGTGCAACCAAGACTTCGTCGTCGTCGTGCTCGAGCATTTTCGTCTCCCCGATAACGTGGATGATGCTCGACCAAACCGAGGAGAACGAGCCGGTTATTTTCCAAGAAAACTCAGGAAAGATCCATTGTCCAAAATGTCGCTCGAAAATTGGCGCTTTCGCGTGGTCCGGGGAACGGTGTAATTGCGGGGCGTTTGTCGCGCCGTCTTTTCACATACAGAAAGCAAAGCTCGACGCGTTTACGGTCCGCGGCGCGAACGGCAAATAGGAAGGAGAAAAGTGTGTTGTTCTTTGGGGAAAGAGCACGCAGTAGAAGTTTAGAACATGAAGTAAAGTTAGTAATAGCAACGATGTAGATAGAAATGCAGAGGAATGACACGCACGCGCACACAAACAAAAGATATGCACTCGGTAGATTTTGATTTTAATTACGCAACAATAACTCTTCTTCTTCCTGATTTTTAATAATCACCGCTGCTCGATGGTTTTTTTTAAAAGTGAATGGCTTTCCCGCCCGTAGCTAACGCGGCTTCCTTCACGGCTTCGCTCAACGTCGGGTGGCCGTGGCAGGTTCTCGCGATATCTTCGGTGCTTCCACCGTACTCCATGGCCAAGACGCACTCGCCTAACAATTCACCGGCTTGCGGACCGACGATGTGCGCGCCGAAAATTTTATCCGTGTTCTTGCACGAGATGAACTTCACCATCCCTTCGCTGTCGTCGTTCGTTCTCGCTCTGGAGTTCGCGGCGAACGGAAACGTGCCAACGTTATACTCTAACCCAGCATCTTTGACTTCCTCTTCGGTTTTCCCGACCCAGGCGACTTCTGGGTGCGTGTAAATAATCGAAGGAATGGCGTCGTAGTTCACGTGCCCTTCCTTGCCGGACAAATGTTCAACCACGGCGATGGCCTCTTCCTCGGCTTTATGAGCCAACATCGGTCCCGCGATGATATCACCGATCGCGTAAATCCCAGGGACGTTCGTTTCCCACGTGTGGTCTTTCACGTTCACTTCCACTCTCCCCATCTTATCCGTTTGAATGCCGAGTTTCTCCAACCCGAGATTCTCCGTGTACGGCTTTCTCCCGGTGCTCACCAACACGACGTCCGCGATCATTTTCGATTCCTCTTTCGTGCTCACTTTCTCGATCGTCAACTCAATCTTCCCGTCTGGCATTTTCTCCGCTTTTTTCACCGCCGTTTCCATCTTGAAATCAATCTTTTGTTTCTTCAAAGCTCTTTGGAAAGTCGTTCGGATTTGGTTATCCATGTTCCCGCCGATCACTTTCGCGAATTCCACCACGGTCACTTTCGAGCCTAACCTCGACCAAACCGAACCGAGCTCCAAACCAATCACGCCTCCTCCAATAACCACCATGGTTTCGGGAACTTTTTCCAACTCTAACGCGCCGGTGCTCGTCACCACCGTCTTCTCGTCCACGTCCACGCCGTTCAACTTGGCCGGTTCCGACCCTGTCGCCAAAATAATATTCTTCGTCGAAATCGTTTCCTTCGTCCCGTCCTCTTTCGTCACCTCCACCGTGTTCTTATCCACTAAACTCCCAAACCCAATCACGTGATTGACTTTGTTCTTCTTGAACAACCCCTCGATGCCTTTGGTCAAACCGCCGACGGATTTCATCTTTTGCGCCATCATCTTCGACACGTCGATGGTCACCTCCCCACCGACGGAAATCCCGTGCTTCTCCATCCCGTGCTTCGCCTCTTCGTATTTATGCGACGCGTTCAAAAGCGCTTTGGATGGAATGCATCCGACGTTCAAACACGTCCCGCCTAGCGTCGCGCGTTTCTCCACGCACGTGACTTTCATCCCAAGTTGCGCAGCTTTGATGGCGCCGACGTACCCTCCTGGGCCGCCGCCGATGATCACCACGTCTTGCTGTTCTCCGGAAGAGTAGAATCTGTTTTTACCGAACGTCGCAATAGTCGTTCTCCTCGTCACCTCCTCCAAAGAAGAAACAGTATTCGTCGCGCTGTTCCTCATCGCCCATCGCGCTGTGTTGCTCATCATCATCGCGCCTCTTCTCGACGTCATCTTTACTCTCTGAAGCGCGCGTTGAGTGTGTTTCTTTTTTTAAATGAGATGCAAGTCTCTCCGCAAACAAACGCTCACGTCTTCTGCGCGTGTCTTTGTGTGCGTATTGCGTGTGTGTTGAACGAGAAATGAAACGCGCGCGATAGAAAGTAAGGATAATAAAAATTCAGTTAATCAAACGACGAGAGAGATACTTTGAGAAGGAAAAAGACGGATGAGAGAACAGATGATGGAGCGTGAGACAAACACGTCTCTCTCTGAACGCTCTCTCATCAAAAGTCTCACTCACCCACAAAAGAGCTCTCGAAAAAGAAGCGCGAAAAAACTTTCTTTCTCGTTTTCGTTTTCGAGTGATTTTTCGTCAAAATAAAGGAAAAGAGGTGCTTTTTTTGCTCTCTTTCTCTGTCGTGTCTTGAAGTGTTCCTCCATTTCTTAAACTTTCTTCAAAGCGGACACTTAGACACTTTGGCGCGAGACAAAGGTCGTCACGTCGTCCGGAGCGATGACGACGCGAGCGCAGAAAAGACGGATTGGGGAGCGAGATGTGTGGGATTTGATCGTGAATAACGACGATATAAGTTTCAAATATATCATTCCGAGATTGAATTCGACGGATTTGAAAATCTTGCACGGAGTGAATACGGAGACGAGAAAGTTGATTAAGAGATCGTCTCGCGCGTGGGCTTTGAAAAAGGGGTTTAAAGTGAAAAAGATGTCGTCGATATCGACTTTGGAAGTTGCGTGGGAGAACAGGGAGAATAAATCGTTGTGGCCGAGATGGTTGAGAGAAGAAAGAGATTTCTGCTTGGAAGTTGCTCAAACGAATAAACTCGAGTTGCTCAAGTGGGCGCGAGAGGAGAAAAAGTGTAAGTGGGATGGAAGGACGATTCAAGCGGCCGCACGTCAAGGTAATCTAGAAATGGTAAAGTATTGCGTTGCAAATAAGTGTCCTGTCAATGATTATGCGTGTGCATATGCTGCCGATGGCGGTCATCTCGAGATAATCAAATACTTACGCGAAGAAGTCAAAGCGCCTTGGGATTGGGCAACTGCCGCTGGGGCGGCTAGAAATGGTCATCTTCACATACTCGAATATCTTGTCGAGCGTAAGTATGATCAATTTGACGAGTATGCGTGTCGGTGGGCGGCCATGAACGGCCACTTGGACTGTTTGAAATACTTGCACGAAACCGCCAAAGCGCCGTGGAACTCTGACGCCGTGCGCTTCGCGCACGAGAAAAATCATCCCGAATGTTTACAATATCTCCTCGACAACAACTGTCCATTACCATATGGTTGGCGATACGAAGACGGCGAGTTACACAGTTCATAAAAACACAAAAACAAACAAAACTTCTTGTACGAACAGAATTAGAGAGAGAGAGAGAGAAAGACTGTGAAATAATAGACACGCATATACGCGCTTTTCCTCTTCTTGCTTGTGCGTTAAATTCAAAATTTTCCTCATTTGTTTCTCTCCGGTCATTATTCATCATCAGAGAGCGCTTACTTCCGAAGAGAGAGAGAGAGAGAGAGAACAAACGCGATGACGAGAAACGCGAGCGAGAATGGGAGCGACGATGTGAACGAAAATAAGACGAACAGTTTAAAAAGAAAACAAAACGTAAACTCCACTCCGTCCGATTTTGACATGTTCGCGTTGGTGTACAACTTCCTCCAATCGAACGGGTATAAAGACGCGGCGGAGAAGATGACGAAAGAGATGAAACGAAGACTGAAGACACCAAAATCATTTTCAGAAAAGGAGGAGGAAAAAGAGGAGAATAATACGAAGTTAAAGAAGAAGAAGAAGAAGAAACTGATGATGGTGCAGATGTTGAACGCGTTGGGGACCAAAAATGGAAGTCAAGACGAAGACAAAGAAGCTCTCCTGCCGAGAGTGAAACCGCTGCGCGAAATCATGGGAGAGTTTTTATCCATGAAAGCGAAAGAGCTGAGAAGAAAGAAAAGCACGAACGAACCGATGAAGATGATCTTTCGACAGTGCGAGGAAGCGTTCGGGAACATCGCGATGGAGGAGGAGGAAAAGGAGACAACGGCGGGTTTGCGTAACGACGACGACGGGAGGGAAGGCGTGGTTGGCATAATAGCGGCGAGGGGAGAGGACGAAGATGGTACAGCAGCAGAAGTGTTAGCAGTAGCAGAAGCAGAAGCAACAACAGGAGCAGCAGCAGCGCGGCCGCGACAGCAACGAGTTGAGGTGGAACAAAATATTGCCGCGGCGACGAATACAACAAATCATCAGGAGAGAAGAAACAAGAAGAAGCAAGCGGCGCCGCAACGCAAGCACAAGCAAACGATATACAAGCAGTCTTTAGACGATGCGAACGTTCGAGAAAAGATTGCAGACGTCATCGTGCGCACGTTGCACAAGAAGACGGGCAGAACGCCAAATCCTACGCCAACTATGAATTCAGCGAAAAGTAATAAAAACATCGAACGAGAAGAGCTCGCGTTTTCAGACGTGGAAGAAGACGAAGAAGAAGACGAGTTTGGCCACCACGTCACGGAGTTAGAACTCGATAAAATCGCCGATCTCATGGAAAAGCCAGAAGATACGATGGAAACAGCGAATGCCATCTTAGGGTCGCTCATGGAATCGACTGATAACGATTTAGGGAGATTTTTAGAAGATCTCGTCGCGCAAACCGAACACGGAAATACGAAGGAGATTAACAAGCTTCCGACGCCGAAAAAACGTTTGTTGTTAAAAGAAGATTGCAAAGCGGCAAATTTGATAGAGACAAACAACGGACAGAAAACTCCGTAGTAGGAGTAGTAGATGTCGCAGTAGCAGTAGTAGTTATTATTAAATCGCGTTTACATGCACAGTAGTATGGTCCACCAATCTCGGTTTTTGTCCTTTATTACTCGTATTATTACTTTACTTAAGCAGCGCAACTTGTTCGTACAATTTACTGATCAAAAAGAGCAACGCCAGCAGCAATGCAAACTCGCTCAAGTTTCGATTTTGATTATTCTCGTAGGAGAAAAACTTCATCGGATCGTTCGGATCCACCGCGAAATCATCCTCGCCTCCATTTTTACTATTGACTAACTCCCTCGCCGCTCGCGTCGCGTCGTCCACGGTTCGCATAATTTCATCCATCGCGTTCCCAACCTTATCCGGAACCGCCAACGCTTTTCTCTTCGACTCGATAATCTCCCCACCTTTCAAAAACGTCCACTGATCGTCCTGCGATAAAACTTTCCCCGTGATTAAATTCATCTCCAACGTCGTCTCCACCTTCACCTTCGCCTTCCCGTCTTTACTCTCTATCCGCCACAAAATCTTCGCCACGCTCCCGCCTGGTAACACCTCGATCGAATCCACCCAGTTCGTAAACTTTCTATTCCTTATATTATCGTTATTGTTAGTTTTACTGTTATCGCTCGAAGATATTTTCTCCCCTCCGAATATCGAATTCAACTCGCAGTTACAATTCTTAAACTTCTCGCTCCCCGAGAATCGTCTCGCGCCGTCCGAAAACCGCACGTCTTTCGCGTACGGGAAGATGCTTCTGTTCGAATCCTTCCCGTCTCTTAAATCTCTCGCGAGTTGTCGTAAACTTGATTCCACCGCGGGTGACGTTCCTTTGCACTCGAACGCATCGCAGGGATCTTTCGACAGTCCTTTGACTTCGGGGATTTCGGCAGTGGTAATCGGGGTGTTCGTTGAACAACGATGACGACGTGAACGACGATGACGCGAGCGATTTAAAGCGAGCGATGATAAAGCGTGCGATGATTTCGTCGTCGAAAAGGAGGAGACAGAGGCGAACATTTTTGTTTCGTTATGCGACAATGATGGATTTTTGCAGCAAATTCGTGAGATATTTTCTGTCAAATTCTGACGCAAAGAGGGGAAAAAGATGAACATATTTGGATATGCGTGATGCTGTTACAAAGTAGTGCGTTAACTTGGATCGCGGCGCTCTCTTTCTCTCTCTCTCTTCTCTCTCTTTCTTCTCTTTCTCTCTCTTTCTCTCTCTCTCACTCTCTGTGTTTCTATTATTTTGCTTTACGTCGTCGTCGTCGTCGCAGGCTTGTGACGGCATCCTCTCTGCGTTTCACTCTTCTTCTTCTTCTTCTTCTTTACTTCTTTACTTCTCCCTCTCTCTCTCTCTCTTTTTCGTATTTATTATTATTTATATATAAGTATATATTAGTTTTAAGCGTAACTGGAAGGCGGTCTGCACTCTTCGCTATTGATCAAATCGCACGGAAAGACGTCGCTCGGAGTGTCGTATTTCAACTGCGCTTTACCTTGTAAGTACCTGTTCAACATTCTCTCCGTGCTGTGATTGTATCCGTCGCTGGAGTCCAACATTTTCCCTTCGTTTCGTTTGTCGTGCATGGTCGCTCGGACTCGAGTCGCTAAAACTTTACCGAGTTCGACGCCCCATTGGTCGAAGGAGTTCAGCCCCCACACGAAGCCTTGTACCGCGACGCGGTGTTCGTACAACGATAAGAGTTGCCCGGTAGTGTACGCGTTCAATTCAGGGAGCATAATCGATAACGACGGTCGGTTACCGGTGAAGGTTTTGTGCGGGATGAGCGTGTCCGGGCAATTTTCCGCTCTCAATTCCACGGGCGTTTTACCAACCGCCAACGCGTCCGCTTGCGCGAAAAAGTTGCACATCAACTCGTCGTGGTTGGAAACGATTTCGCCTTTCAAGTATACGGATTGCTGAGATTTAATCACGCCGATGAAATCGCACGGAATCACGCGGCCTTGGTGAATCAACTGGTAAAACGAGTGTTGGCCGTTCGTACCGGGTTCTCCGAAATCAATCTCACCGGTTGGATAATCCACCGGCGTCCCGTCGATGGTGACGCCTTTCCCGTTGGATTCCATGGCGACTTGCTGAATGTGCGGCGCTAACTTAGCGAGCGCTTGGCAGTACGGTAAAATAGCTCTCGCATCGCAACCCAAAAATGAGACGTTCCACGTGGAAATCAAACCGAGCGTCACCGGCAAGTTCTTTTCAAACTCCGCCGTCGCAAAGTGCTCGTCCATGCTCCACGCGCCTTTCAAAAACTGTTCGCACGTCTCGAACCCGTATTGCAACGCCAACGGCAACATGCCTACCGCAGAGCAGACGGAGTATCTCCCGCCGACCCAATCCCAAAACGCAAACGCGTTCTTCGGGTCGATGCCGAATTCGCTGACTAACTTCAAGTTGGTCGATACCGCCACCATGTGCTTGCTCACCGCCTCTTTACCTAACGCGGCGATGATCCACTGTCGCACCGTTCTCGCGTTTAACATAGTTTCTGCCGTGGTGAACGTTTTCGAGACGACCACAACCAACGTCGTTTCTGGGTTCAACCCGTTCAAAGCTCTCGCCACGTCCACCGGATCGACGTTGGCTAAAAACCTCAAATTTCTCCCTTGCGCGTCCGCGGCGTGCGATTGGTTCGTTTTCAACGCCGTGTGCACAAACAATGGCCCTAAAAACGACCCGCCAATCCCAACGCATACGACGTCTGTCAACGGTAATCCCGTATGCCCGACCCATTCCCCGTTTCTCACCCGGTCCGAAAAGTCTTTAATCTTGTCCAACACGTCGTGCACGTCCGGCACGACGTTCGACCCGTCCACGTTGATGACTTTCGACCTCGGCGCTCTCGTCGCGACGTGTAAAACCGCTCTGTTCTCCGTCGAGTTCATGGCTTCCCCTGAAAACATGGCGTTGATTTTCTCTTTCACCCCGCTCGCTCTCGCCAACGCGTATAACTTCTCCATCGTTTCTTCCGTCACGCGTTGTCTCGCGTAATCCACGTACACCCCGTCGTGCTCCAAGGTCAAATTCTCGCACCGATTGTAATCTTTCAACAAATCTCTCAGATGTGTCTTCTCGATATCTTTCACGTGTTCTTTCAAGCTGTTCCATTCGGACGTGGACGAGATTAACGAACCTTTGTGTTCGGTTTGTAACACTGCCGTCGCTGCTTTCGATGATGGTTTCATTCTTTTCTTATTCTTTAAAGTGTTATTCTTATTCGTTTTGATCGTTTTCGCAGAGAAAAAAGATGTTGCGTTTTTCAATACCGCCCCCGATGCTGACGATGACATTCTCTGTTCGTAAAATCAGTAGTTTCTCGTTCTCGTGTTCTCGCGCGCGCGTGTGTCTGTGTTATGATAACGGAGTGTTTTGTGTTACAACGACGGAAAACGCAAGTGATGCGATGAGACGAGATGATTATGTGTGCGATAACGAGAGGTCGGATGAGTCCAGTTTTTTAGTCTCGCGTGGGGGTTGAAGAAAAATCTCTTTCTCTCTTTTGAAAGCTGACGAGGAAGCAAAATCTCGTCCCATTGATCGAAAGAAGAAATATCCGCCTCTCGATTTTACTACGACTCCTTTTTTTCGTGCGTGACTTTGAGATTCTCTCTTTGCATGGCAGGAGGCAAAAAACAAGTAAAATGCCTCTTTGTTCTTTTTTGTTGTTGTTGTTAAATTAATAACGTCTTTTCGATTTGCACCCCAAAATACACGAACAACTGTTTTGTTAGAGATACAAAAGAGAGACACATCTGTACACGCTTTCGTCGATACGCGGTGAGATGTTCGCGAGGAGGAAATCATCCGTTGTCCTCCTCCTTTTATTCTCTCTCGTCGTTTTGCTCTCAGTCTCATCTTTTTCGGGCGGCGGCTTCACCGCGTGTTTCGGTTTCGTGCAACAAAACGAGACTTCTTTACCAGCATCGTATCGACGCGCTTTGTTGCAAAGAGCGCGGTGTTCCAACCCGTGGTGCTTTTTGATCTCGAGAAGACAGAGGGTGAAAATACGCCAGTGCGCGGTGCCTCAGTGCGCGAGGAGAGTGAAACCATTTTCGTGCTCTCTGGAGTATTGCTGCGCGTCGTGGTGCAGAAATCTGCCTTGGGAAATGTTGATTCAGGCTCCTCCGCCATTGTGTCGAGACTGCGTGATTGCGTATCGACCCGGGTGTTGCGGTTGGTGTAAACAAGTTCCAAGTCAGTACTACGGCGGCGTCGTTGGGTGCTACAATTGCCTGGCGTACGCTTTGGAGGTGAGATTTGTTCCAATCATTAAACCGATTTACGGTCGATGCGAATATTGCGAGTGGTCGCCGACGCGATACATCTCTTCGCCAACCTTCGTGAACGTCATCAATAACAACGTGAACATCAACATTAATATCTTTCAAAAAACAATCGTGCAACCGCCACAACCGGTGGAAAGTCTCGGCGCTGATGAGTGCCGAAATATTGGAGGATGTGGTTTTGACGCGCCCGCTGTTGATGAGGTGCCTGCGGATGAACCCTTAACGCCGGACGAGGCAGCCGCGGGCGATCCTCAACCGGGAGATTTGTCCGAAGAGCAATTGACCGATGCGGTTCTAGATCCGGTGGATGATCCGGTGACCGCAGGAGAGCAAGATCCAGATGTACCCGATCCCATCGAAGGTATAGACGGTGTCGACGTTGACGGCGAAGAAGAAGAAGAAGGAGGAGGAGAAGGAGGAGAAGAAGAA
>JACLAA010002893.1_pt1 | contig 13211 bp, 10 predicted proteins | sample 8027891 | NCBI WGS metagenome assembly JACLAA01 (sample SAMN15724900, study PRJNA655200) | protist metagenome | isolation source: fluorescence activated cell sorting (FACS) single amplified genomes of... | place: Spain: Blaines Bay Microbial Observatory, Mediterranean Sea | collected 2016-01-19 | reverse complement strand
AAAACACAACAACTGCGCTGCGGGTGTCCAAGCGACGCCGCTGCGCGCGCTACGGACCAACCAGCCATCTCACAGCGGCACCACACCGCAGCGGTCGCGATCTAGCCGCAGAGCGGGCCGAAATCGCGGGCCCCGCGGCTGAGAACGACGTAACAAGCGCCGAGCAACATTCGCGTCAAAATCACCGCGGCGCGGGCAGAACGCGCGCCAGATCACGCCGCCGCAGCGCCGGACAGCTAAAATGGCCGGCGACCCGCTCGCCGCGCGCCTAGCCGAAATCGCGGTCGCGCCGGACGCCGAGAGGCACCGCCTCCGCCAGCGCTGCGTGGAAACGTTCGCGGCCGACGCGCGCTATAGGGGAGACGAGCGCTTCGCCCGCGTCTGGCTCGCGCTCGCGGCCGCGAGCCCCGACCCCGGCGCCGTCTTCGACGCGATGGCGCGTCATAGAGTGGGAGAGAGCCTCGCGCTGGTCTGGGTCGCGCGGGCCTTCGTGGCCGAGAAGGCGAAGCGCTTCGCCGACGCCGACGCGTTATTTGCCCGCGGTTTAGAAAAGGGCGCGGCGCCGAGGGAACTGCTCGAGAAGCGGCGGCGCGAGTTCGAAAGGCGCATGCGGCGGCACTGGTTGAATAATCAGCAGGCGCCCGTTGTGAGGGAGCCGCCGCCGCGTGTTGTTGATGAGGATGCTACGGCCACAGCAACTCAAGTCCTCGCGCTGCACCGGGCCGCGGCGCCTTCTGCCTCATTCGCCATCTTCGACGAAAAGGCGCCGGAGGCATCGTCCAGTTTCGCGATCTTCGACGACGACGCGGGCGGCGTCGCCGACGAAGCGGCGGCCGCGTCTGTCCGCGTCTTCGAGGACGAAGCGGCCGCCCCGGCGGCGCTCGCGGCCCGGTTCGACGCCGAGGCTTCGAAGCCGACGCCCGTGATCTTCGAGGACGCGCCGGCGGCGCCGAAGCCCACGCCCGGCGGGTTCCGCATCTTCGAGGACAATAGTGATGCCCCGCCGAAGCCGACGCCCGCCCTCCGCGGGCCGCGCGTCGCCATCTTCGAGGACGCGGCCGCCGCGCCCGCCGAGGCCGCCCCGCGGGGCCGCGTCGCCTTCGCAGTCGAAGAGGAGATCAGCTTCGAGGAGCGGCGCGCGCGCGTCGGGCCCCAGGACCGCATCGCTGCGGTCCAGGCCCCGAAGACGGCGCGGCGCGCCTTCGGCGAGCTCCAGGCGGTCGATGAGTCTATGGTGATGACGAACATGAAGCCAAAAAGATTACTCTTCTCGACGGCGTCGAAGCGGGCGCCCCACACATTACGGAGGGCGGAGAAGGAAGATTTGACGATCAACTCGGCGATCGCGCTGCGCGAGATGGACTCGTTGTTTGGCTCGCCGGCTTCAAAGCCGCCCGAGACTTGCAGAAGGGCCATCTTCCGGGACGAATGAGTAAGTACCTAGTAAGCAAGCCTACTACGCACACGCCGTCAACACGCCAGCGAGCCCCTTCTTGCGCCGCGGCGCCGTCGCGGTTTCCGAAAGCGCTTTCGAGGGATACCCGTACCAGATCGCGCCCATGAGCTTCTCGCCCCGCCCGGCGCCGACGCACTCGAGGACGGCCTCGGGCGGCGCGCCGAGCGCTCCCGTCATCCACTTGCTCGCGATGCCCTCGCCGGCAAGTGAAAGCATGAAATTCTGCACCGCGCACGCCGTCGCCGCGTGGTCCTCGAGGCCGAGCTTCTCCGTGAGCTTGTGCTCCGAGGCTAGCGTTACGACCAGCCACTCGGGCACGCCCTCCGCGGCCTTGCGCTTGTCTGCATTCAAGCCGCACAGCTTGGCCTTGGTCTCCGGGCCGGCGGTATAGAAGCGCCACGGTTCCGACAGGAAATGATTCGGCGCCATGATCGCGGCCTCCAGGGCTCGCTGCGTCGCCGCCGTCGGCACGCGCTTCGAACTATACTTGACCACGGACCTTCTCGCCTTGAGGGGGTTCAAGCCACCGGCCATAACCTTGCGGATGACCAGCACGCCGGCCAATAAATACGGCCCTTCGACCCCGAAGTAGGCGCCGAGCCCCTGCGGCGGCGTCTCCGACGTAAACTCCATCGTGTGGTAGTAGATCAGCGCATAGAGCTTGGCACCGATAAATAACAGAATGGGCGCGCGCAGCTTCGCCCAGCCATTCGTCAACGACGCGTACAATATAACTAAGTAGCCGAGGCAGAACGTATATGCCGAAAAGCACGTCGCGAGGCGGAGCCACTCCGGCCGCGCGAGGAACAAGGGGTTGTGCGCCGCGCAGAACTCGAACGTCTCCGGGCAGAGGAAGCAGTCGCTCTCCTCCGTGATCGGCGCGGCGCAGTAGCTGCGCTCGACCGTCCAGTTCATCGTGATGAAATAGAGCTGGAGGCCCGCGAGGAAGGCATCGATGGCGTCCATGGTTGTGACCGCTCAAACAGCTGCGTTGGCTATCTTGTGAAGCGTTGACGGCGTGTCCGTGCCGTGGGATCGCTTGCGCGTCTGCCGAGCCACGATTTGCGAGGCAGCTCTCACACACAGCCAAAAGCAGAGCTGAGAGATCTGAGCCCTAAAATCGACTCTAGAGACGCGCCCAGCTCTACGGGAGCAGTAATGTATCGATTGATTTGCTTCGTTGCCGTCTGTGCGCGCGCGTTCGTCGCTGGGCCGCAAACAGGTCTGCACAGCGCATGCACCAGCAACAGGCCATGCTGCGCGGCGGATCGACGCGCGACAGGCACCAGCGCGACGGGCACCAGCACGCCATCGACGCGCCGACGGCGAGACACGTGCCGCCGCGCGAAAGACGGCGACGCCGTCGAGGACCTCATCCGACGCGCGCGCGCGCTGCGCGAGGACGCGGCTCAAACGGAGGCCGCGCTCGTCGAGGAGACCGTGCTCGAAGACGAGTCGGCGGCCAACTACGCCGACGAGCTCGGGATGGCCGACGCCGTGCTAGAAGAAAGACGCAAGGAGGCGCGGAAGCTCGCCGCGGAGATGCTGAAGAAACCGGAGGACAAGGCCAAGTGGCCCAAGTTCGGCGGTGCCAACAACAAGGAAGCGCCCGAAGAAGATGATGGAAGGGGTCTGTTTGGGGCCGCGTTGCAGGGCGGTGCGCTAGACAACGTGTTTGGCGGCCCGGCGCCGCGCTTCGAGCTCACGGCGGAGAAGATGGAGGACCCCGCATTACAAAGGGTGGTGAGGCGGCAGATGGTCGACGCCTTCGACAATCGGAGGGAGGACGAGGTCGAACTAATGTTTTCGCGGCTCTGGCACGCGGGGCCGATCAAGACTGTCAAGAAGCTTGTGGAGGCTGTATTAGATGCGCAGGACGTCTACCAGGCCTACGCCGACGACCTGCTCTCCGACGAGCGCGCGGCAGACGAGATAAGATGCTGCCGGTCGCGCATCCGCATGTACGCGAAAGACGCGGAGTTCCTCCCGAACGCCGACGGGTCGCCGGCGTCGGACACGTGGGGGTCGCTCGACGACTTCATCCCGTGGCGCTGGCGGCCTTGAGCTTTGTTTGTTGTGGTGCGTCGCGGCCCAGCCGCGCCGCCGAATCGTCCCCGCCGTATCTTGGGACTGTTGGTAACACAGCGCGTGTGTGTAGTTTGGTACAGAAATACGTGATTAGTCACAACGGGGCATCGTTTGGCAGCCACTGGTGTCGCGCGGCGGCGGTGGCGGTGTGTGAGAACGATTCGTCTGGGGTGACGCCATCGCCGCGACACTCTCGTGGTTGCTGCGTCGCGTCGATGGCGTGCCGGCAACTAGTAGTCCCCCTTCTTGTCCCCCGCCGGCGTGTCGTAGCAGTGCGGGTACGAGTTCTTCCACTTCGCCCAGACCTCTTCTTCAGTAATAAGGTCGGCCATGAACGCTCCCACGTTCGCGCGGTGCGTCTTGAAGCCGCTGAAGATCGACCCCTGCAGGACGGCGTGGCACTCGTAGGGCACCTCGCCGCCGTCGACCATGTCGGCCGGGCGCACGGCGCAGAACTCGATCTTTGCATGGGCCTTCTCCAATTCATCGATGACGGCCATGTTGTCCGCGTGCGGCGGGAGCAGGCACTTCAGCGTGCTCAGGAGCGCTCGTTCGCCGCAGCCGCGCGGCGGATCCTTACCCAAGGGTTGGTCGACGCCCTCCGTCGACACTACAATAAGTTTAAGGGGCTTGGCTCGTCCGGACGCGACGGCCACTATTCTTTGGACTGTGTCCGCGCATAATCTACGGGGTTGGCCGTACATGCCCCGGAAGGTCATGTTGTGTCCTAATACAGACACGACGGCGTCGGCGCCGTCGACCAAGGCACTAAACGCGCCGTCGTCCATCGCGAGGTGTCCCTCGGGAACGACGACGACGTCGAGGTTGGCTTTGCCGCGGCACGCGGCCGGCAGCCGCTCTTCCGACCTTACCACTGCCACGCACTCGACGCCGCGGTCCAGGAGGTTGCTTAAAGCGTGCTTGCCGCAGCCTCCGGTGGCGCCGAGGATGAGGACGCGCGTCGGCGCCATCCGTTTTGTCGCGCTTTACGTGTGTTGGTGTATCACTGGTGGAGCGCGTTACGCCGGACGGGAGCTGTACGGCGGTCTAATGCGTGGATTGGCTGCTTATGGGTGCCGTAGCGCTGCTTGTGGAGCAGTGCGAGAGCTGTAATTTGGAGGTTACGCGGCGCTTGGTAATCGCACCGCCCCGAACGACTTCTATTGGCGTAGTTCGCCCGCTTCTATGCGACACAAGCTTTTTATCCTCGGAGAGGCAAAGCACATTCGAGAGAGGCCGGACTACAGTAGCGCGCTACGACTCGTCGAAACGCCACTGTGACTGCTCGTATGCATCCCTGTTTTACCGCTGCTCGCTGCTCCGCGAACCCGCACGAAGCTACTAGCAGATGAAGCATCAGCACAGGATAGATTGGCTTGCGGCTGGCGAGCTGCTGCTGTCTTAATCAACGTGCGTTCGCAGCGTCTTTCTACGTCGCCTTGCACTCGCGCGAGTTGCAGCAACTAGCTCTCTTGGATCGTTGACGTGTGGCGACAGCAATCTTCGGGTCTGGGAGCGGCCGGCCAGCGCTGCTACGTTGTGCGCGTAGACGTCGGAGAAGCGGTAGAAGCCCCAGCTCGCGTTGTCACGCATGCCGGCGTGTCGCGCGCGTCGCGGCGATGGCGTCGCAGCTCGTACGCCATCGAGGGCGACACGCGTGAATCCATACGCCATCAACGCGTCCCCGTGACGCCACGCCCCGCGCAGGTCTACTGCAGCAGCGATAATAAAAACGCAAAGATGGCGCGGCGGCTCCTAGCGTTGGCGGTAAGCGCCACGGCTTTACAAGCCCCGCATGCGAAGGCCCCGACCGCGCCCTTAAGTGCCACGGCCACCGCCCCGGCGAAGACCGGCCCGACCTGGGACGACCACGTGGCCATCCCGGAGGCCCCGGACACGATGGTGAAAGGAGTCGAGGGCAACGACTCGATGAGGCGGAAGTTCGAACAAATGTTAAGGGAGGCCCAGAACAAGATCTGCTCGGCCGTCGAGGAGTTGGATGGCGAAGGCACCTTCAGACAAGACGTCTGGGAGCGCGAAAATGGGGGAGGCGGCATCTCCCGAGTAATGGCCGGTGGTAGGGTCTGGGAAAAAGCCGGCTGCTCCCTTAGTGTTGTATACGGGTCCATGCCGCAAGAAGCGCTAGCCTCAGCTACTGAGAGGGGAGTAGATAGAGCCAAAGGCATGGAACCCGGAGAAAGGGTCCCCTTCTTTGCCTGTGGATTATCGAGCGTGATGCACCCGCGGAACCCCATGGCCCCCACCATGCATTTCAACTATAGATATTTCGAGACGGACGGCGGCGTCTGGTGGTTCGGCGGGGGGACGGACATCACCCCTGCTTATCTATTTGAGGAGGACATGGCGCATTTTCACGGTACCTACAAGGCCATATGTGACAAGCACGACCCCGAGTACTACGCGAAGTTCAAGAAGTGGGCTGATGATTATTTCCTGATTAAACATAGAGGCGAGACGCGCGGCTTGGGAGGCATCTTCTTCGACGACCAAAATAACAAGTCGCCCGACGAGCACTATGCCTTCTCGAAGGAGTGCGTGAATGCCGTGACCGATGCCTACTTACCTATTGTTGCGAAGCGCAAGGACTCGCCCTTCACGGAACAAGAAAAGGAGTGGCAGTTGATGAGGAGAGGCCGGTACGTCGAGTTCAACCTCGTCTACGATCGTGGGACCGTGTTCGGTCTCAAGACCGGTGGCAGGATCGAGTCGATCTTGATGTCGCTGCCGGAGACGGCGCGGTGGGAGTACGACCACACGCCGGCCGAAGGGTCCAGAGAAGCGGAGATCCTGGCGTGCTTCAAGACGCCGCGGGAGTGGGTCTAGAGTGACGGATCGGGGGGTTATCTTCTAAGCATCTTACGTCGTAGTTCTTCGTGCCCGTCGGCGCTACTCGTTGTTTCGCCCGCGTCGGCCGCGCGCGCCTGCTTTCGCGGAGGCGCCTTGTCGCCGCGTCTAGTGCTGGGGAGGCGTCGCGTCGACGGCGTGGAGGGGTTCTGGATAGGTCCGTAGTCACCGCGACGCGGCCTCTCAATGGCCGAGCACAGCATTTTTAGGGCACGCAAAGCCGGCAGCGAGCAGCCGTTTTGCGAGTGCTCGACACGGCAAATTCACCAGTTGTCATTCCAAATTGCTCTGCAGCGCCGACGGCGCGGCGCAGCGACAGGCCAGCAAAATCAATTGAGAGCTCGCAAGCACACAGCCTCAGGAGTGCAGCCGCCGCGACACGCCAACGCCGTGAGCAGCGCATAAAAGTCACAAAAAAACAAAATGGACCCCTTCGGCCGCCCCGACCCGAATGGAGCGGAAGCTTTACCAGGCGAGTCGACGCGCGAGTACATAGCGAGGCAGGAAAAACTAAAAACCGAAGCGAGGGCTAGGATGCGCGCCAAGTTTGGGAGTGGTGGCCTGGGCGGCGTCGGCTCCGACGGCAGCTATAGGGGAGGTGGCAGTGTCATGCAGGGTGTCGGTTCGAATTCCGATTATGATCCATCAACAGGCAAGTACCGAGGCCAAAAGACGGGCATCCAGTCGCTCCGCGAGGGCGAGTTCACTTCTGATAATGTGAAGGATGCTGCTCTGGAAGCGGCCTCAAAACTAAAGAAGTTCGGCGCCAAGCTCGCGGAGGAAGACACTGTTCGCGATTTATCAAAGACGGCCAAAAGTACCGCGGCTGGTCTCATGAGAGCCGCGCAAGGTGGGGAGTTCTTCGAGCCTACGGAAGAATGGAGGAAGTTAGTACACAGGATGATCCACAAAGATGACTTACCGTCCCCGGCCATCACGGATCTACGATCCTTGACGAGGTTCATGGCCGACCGTCGCAAGGCCGCGGATATTTTTGATGATATTAGGAAAGCTTTAAAGCCGACGCCGGCGTATCGGGCTTTACAAAGGGCTTTAGCTTGCGTCCGCCATTTAGTTGTGAACGGTCCCGAGCACGTCGTGGATCGGGCCTGGCACTTGAGAAGGGAGATCCAGGATCTGGAGGGCTATGATTCGACGAAGGGTTACCTCGGGACGCGAAATGATGAAGGGCGGTTCGTGCGGGAGAAGGCGAAGGAACTCGCTACTTTACTGGATGATTTCGACCAAATAAGGGAGCTGCGGGCGGATGCCGCTAGGAACACTTACGAAGGCGACCGTAAACCAGCGTACAACGAGGGCGCTTCCGGTAGATACGACTCCTCGGGGTTTAGTGGAGGCGGCTTCGAGCGGTCGCGGCGGAACTCGTACGATCCCGATCTGCGGGAGTCGCCGGAGCCCGAGCCGGCGGCGCCCGTCGCGGACTTGTTGGATTTGAATCTCGGGGGTGGTGATGACGACTTCGGCGCGTTCGAGAAGGCGGACGATGATGGTTTTGCGGCCTTCCAGGGCGCGCCCGCCCCGGATGATGATTTCGCCGGGTTCCAGACGGCGCCGACGCCCGCGCTGTCGGCGCCGCCCGGCGACACACCTGCTGCCGCGACCGACGAGTGGGCGGCCTTCGCCGCCGCGCCGCCGCCGCCGCCGCAGCCGGGCTTCGCTTCGTTTGGAGCCGCGCCGTCGCAAGCCATGCCGGGCGCGTCGCCCGCGGAGCGCTTCATGGCCGACGGCCAGTTGTTTTCGATGGGAAATGCGCCGCGCGGTCCGGGCCTGATTCCGCCGCCGGCGAACGGGTTTCCCTCGTACCTGCCGTCGCCTTCGGCGCTGAACGCGAACGCGGCGCCGCCGCCGCGGCAGCGCTGGACGAGCAACGCGGCGACGGAGAAGGACGCGTTCTCGGACTTGCTTGGGGGCGAGCTTGGGGGGAAGTGAGGGGTTCTTAACACTATGACTGTATCAAGCCCCACGGGACGAGACGGGTTTTCGCATTTACTGCGCTCGCCCACGTACTGGCGCTCGTCACACGTAGCTTGCGCTCGCCCACGCGCGCAACGACTGACAGTTGATTGGCGGCGCGGGAGCGTCGAGCGTCGCTCCAGGGGCCCAGAGCTGTGGGAGAGGCTCAACCTCAGAGAGAGGGTCACCTCAGCCTCAAGCGGGACCGCGGATGCGAAATATTTCGACCCCGACGAATTGATCGATTACCTCGTGGAGCAATTCAACGCGAGCCAAGCGCGGAGAATTGCCGGGACCAGCTCGCCCTTGCCGAAGGAGTTCGTCGCCTCGATTCCGGCACCGGGCACCTAGAAGCCTAAGTTTTAACTAAGGACCGCCTTACGTCCCCCATCAAATCAGAGCGCCAGCGCCGAGAACTTCGCCGTCGCCTTCAGCGACAGCTTGCCCGCGGTCCCGAGCGTCGCGCCCGGCACTTGGGTAGTAGACTCCATCGCCGCGGTCCCGAGCGGCACCCAAGAAGCACCTTTCGCAAGAGCCGCCTTCTGCAAGTACGAAACGACGGAAGATAACTCGGCGAAGGGCACGTCGACCTGTAAACCTTCGTTCGTCGAGGGATCCTTCACGCTCATGTCCTTCACTCTGACAAGTGACCGGGCCCACTCGCCGGGTGCCACGAAGGCTACTAACCTAGCACCTTGCCTGTTGGCCAGATCAAACGCTTTCCGGGCCTTGCACGCCGTCAATGCGGCATCGACCGACAAACCCGCTTGCCTCAACGCCGCGGCGACTCTGAGAGCGTGCGGCTGCATCGTCGCGTCGAAGGGCGCCACCACCACATCTACCGAAGGCGACGCGTCCGGCATCAAGCCGTAGTCCTTCAATAATTCAACGACGACGCAGTCCCCGAACCCGAAGCCGCAGAACGGGATTTGACATTTTTCGCCTCCGTATAACTCAGCTAACCGGTCGTACCGACCCCCGCCACAGATGGCCCGGAGTTCACCCTTCCTATCGAAAGCCTCAAAAACGACTCCCGTATAATAAGCCAAACCTCGCACTACACTTGCATCGAAGTCGAGGTAGTCCCCCACGCCGTACGCTGCACATAGTTCAAATAAGGTCTTCAGTTCGGCGATCGCCGGGTCCGTTTGCGAGAGTCCTACCGCTTTGGCCAAGTCGTCCACAGAAGAGGCTTGTAAACACTGGAGAATCACGTCCGCCGTCTGAGAAGGCAAATTCAACGGATCCTCGGTCAACAGACATTTCACGGCCTCTCCCCCAATTTTGTCGAGCTTGTCGACGACGACGCAGACGCGCTCGAACTTGTCTCGCGGGACGCCCGCCTTCGTGATGGCGACGTCGAGCACTTTTCTTGAATTCACTCTGATACCCACAATGTCGGGACCCACGCCTAAGCGCTTGAAGAACGTCGCCACCGCCGTCAGCAATTCGACCTCGGCGACGATGCCGGGCTCGCCGACCTGTGCGGGAATCCAGTTTCACGATGCTGTGCCTGCTCGATGGCGTCGAGGCGACGCCGTCGCGGCGGCCGCGTCCGGTTGTGAAATCCCACGCTGACTTACGGACGATGTCCATGTTCCACTGGTAGTGCTCCCGTTTTCTTCCTCTTTGAGTGGTCTCGAAGCGCCAGCACTGCGGGATCGAGAACCATTTCAACGGTAAAGCTGCCCTAACCTCCCCAGTGGCCAAATTCGTGAGGTTGAGGACCATCCTCGCGAGAGAAGGCGTCATCTCCGGTCGTAATGTGACGCGAGCGCCCTCCTTATCCGTGAAGCAGTACATCTGCTGGCTGATCTCTTCCCCGGCCTTTCTCTCGTACAACTCGACGTGCTCGAGCACCTGCGCGGAGCATTTCTGTCAAATCGGTCCGAACGGCCTCGGAATCGAAAAAGAGACCACCCACGTCCATCATTCCTGGAGACGACGCGTTTGAATGAAGTGAAGGCACCTCTACACGACGGGACGCCGAGATCGCACAGGTGCGTCGTATTCCTTGAACCCGAACGCTTTCGCCGTCCGGCGCATGTGGTCGAAGAGCCAGTTCCGCACCTTCATCTCCGCCGGCTCGAAGTCGCGCGTGCCCGACGGCGGGTCAAGCCAGAAGGGCCGCGGCACTTCCTCACTAGGGGCTTCGGCCGCGGCTTTGTCGAGGGCCTTTTTGATCTTGTCCTTCTTTATTGAGGCATCGTTAATACGGTCGACGACCTTTTTAAGTAAAGTGTCCTTGCCCTTCTTCTCCGTTGCTTTCTTCTCCTTGAGGGCGGCGGCCTCGGCGGCGGTCGGCTTCGATTTCGGGTTTTCTACTGTCAATGACCGCCATTCCCTTACTTCGTCCGGCTTTAATAGAGCGCCGACGTCGGGGCCGCCGCGCGGCATCGTCGGCGTTTTGCGCGGCTGCGTGTGGCTGGTTGCGGAGAGGCGATGCTCGAGTGCTCCTCACGCGCGCGCTCCGGTTGCACGTCGCGGCAGAGATCCGCTGCTGCGTCAATACAGATGAGTGCGGCGCCCTCAACTATGCCGGCGATACGGTCTGTGGACGCGTATGCTCGCAATGCTTGACGATGCGTCGAGATTATCTAGCGGCTGTAAGACTCTAGCAAGCGCGGCGCCGCCTAATCACTGCGCCTTTGCCCCATTGCTCGCGTAGAGCTCGCGTCCGCATCTCTTTTGCTGCGCTGAGCCAGCGCTGCGATCCCTGGCGTCGCTCCGCCATCGCTGTGGTGCTCTACAGAGAGGCAGCACTCAAACACGCCGTCGACGCGCCACGATGGACGCGCACGCCTCCACACCATTAGAACACGTCGCCCTGCGACCGAAAGACCACGCGTTGTTAGGCAGGGGCGGCTTTAGAAGAGTCGGCGACCTCGTCGGAGTAGACACAAACACGGCAGCGACGAGCATGAGGATAGGCCCGGACCAGGCCCAAGCGTTGTTGGAAGAAGTAGCAGAAGGCTCAAAGCCACCGCCGTGGCACACGGCGCGCGACCTCGAAGCCCAGGAGCACCAGCGAGTGCCGGTCGTGTCGTTCTGCCGAGGGATTGATGAATTACTGGAGGGCGGCGCGAAGCCCGGGAAAGTCCTGGAAGTCTGCGGCGGGCCCGGCGCCGGGAAGACGCAGCTGTTATTACAATTGTGCGTGGACGCGACGATTCCCCAACAGTTTTGCGGTGCCGGAGGTCGAAGCGTTTTTATAGATGCGGACGGCTCCTTTGCAGCTTCGAGGTGCTCGCAGCTCGCCAAGGAGGTGGCGAAGCACGTCCACCGGTTAGCTCGCAAGAAACCGGAGCATCAAGAGGCCGCGTCGGCCTACTCGGAGGACGCGTGCTTGGACGCCATCCACGTCTACCGGGCCTTGGATCATGGCGGTGTCGTGCGTGCGCTGGCGCAGGCGTCTCAAATTCAAGATCTCAAACTGTTAGTTGTTGACAGTGTCGCGGCGCACCTGCGAACCTTTGAAGGCGACCCCGGCGAGCGCATTCGGATCATCGCGAAGCTCGCGTTGGACTTGTCGAGGGTGGCTCGCTCGGGTGTGGCCGTTGTGGTCTCGAACCAACTGGCCTCGAATTTGACCTCGGATAAACCGGGACCCGCTCTGGGCGAGGCCTGGTCCCACGCCTGCGACGAGCGGCTGATGCTGCAGCGCGATGCATCGGGGAAGCGGTCGGCGACGCTGGCGAAGAGTTCAGTGCGGGCGGTCGGGACCGCGCCATATGTGGTGGATGAAAGGGGCGTGCGCGACGCGTCGCGGAAGCGGCGGGGGACCGGGAGCTCGGGGACGGCTGCGTCGGCCAACGCGGAGTGAGTGTGTCGTGTGTAAGAAGACTGTCGTATGAGCTGGGTTGTTGTCCGCGCCGACGTCCGTTGGCCTTCGGGTCTTCGGCAACGCGGCGACGGCGTCTCTGGCGTGCCCTAACCCGTCGGCTTGTCTCTGTAGTGATCGTGATCTGTGACTTGACCGGTGCGGCTCGCGGCGCCTCGGCAATTTGGTGATAACACGGCATCGACCTAAAACGCCGTAAAACGCCGCGTACCCCTAATCAATTCCAATACTGACCGTCGCATTGCTGCTCTCTTGTTCTGAACGGATCACGGTTGCAACGACGCGGCAAGCCGTGCGCCTCCTGCGGAGCACGCTGCACTCTCTGAAATGTTATCCTGATGAGATTCAGGCGGCGCCGTAGCACGGTTATGCATCTCAGCAATGCGAGGCCATGCGACGAGCGCAGCGCATAATGGATGCGCGTCAGATGATGCATTTGCAGCTCGGTTGGCCAGCACACATGTCGTCGCGCATGCGCCCCGCTTGACCAACACACAGGAGGCGTATTGCAACAAACCAACCCCGACGCCGTCGCCGCGCAGGCAAAACTAAAAATGGCCGCCATGATGGACCTCGAGCGGACCTACATCATGATCAAGCCCGACGGCGTCCAGCGCGGGTTGATCGGGGACATCGTCAAGCGCTTCGAGCAGAAGGGCTTCAAGCTCGTGGCCGCGAAGCTCTACTCGCCGTCCAGGGCCCACTTCGAGAAGCACTACGAGGACTTGAAGGGCAAGAAGTTCTTCCCGAGCATGATCGACTACATGGTCACGGGCCCCGTCTTCTGCATGGTCTGGGCCGGCAAGGGCGCCGTGAAGACGGGCCGCAAGATGCTCGGCGAGACGAACCCCGCGGATTCCTTGCCGGGGTCGATCCGGGGCGACTTCTGCATCGACATCGGGCGCAACATCTGCCACGGCTCCGACACCGTCGAGAACGCGGAGAAGGAGATCGCCTTGTGGTTCCCGGAAGGCACGAACGCGTGGA
>JACLAA010004600.1_pt1 | contig 13223 bp, 10 predicted proteins | sample 8027891 | NCBI WGS metagenome assembly JACLAA01 (sample SAMN15724900, study PRJNA655200) | protist metagenome | isolation source: fluorescence activated cell sorting (FACS) single amplified genomes of... | place: Spain: Blaines Bay Microbial Observatory, Mediterranean Sea | collected 2016-01-19 | reverse complement strand
GATGTCCGTGCCCTATAGTACGCATACCAGTGTTTCCAACAGGGCCCAACAATATGTTTGCGAATGAAAACCTGAGCAAACTGTTTGACAAGTTTTTGTGAGTATCGCGGCTGATAGCATCTTGGCTTGGGCCAACGAGCGCGATCAAGTGTGGCATTTGATGATGCATGCAGATGTTCTGTCCACGGGTAGAAAAAGTGGGAATACATCACTCTTCGATGATGCGTGCTGGCCAGTCGACGCATGGAGGCTTTGACTTTTAGCAATTGCTTCAATGCCCGAAAGTGATGGTGCAATCGCCACCAAACTTGTCTTTTTTTCGCAGCGTGGTGGATGGTCCGGCTCAGCTCAGATGCAATCATGTTGTTTGTAATAATAAGGCACCCTACTAGGTTCCTTGCCAAAATGTTTTTTTCTCGGGTTTTGATGCGGTGACGAGCGGCACGGAGCATTTCAGTACGGCGGTGTTGGCAGCTTCGCTTTGAACGAGGCCCTTTGCAGTCGCAATACCAAGCTCTGAGAACAGTTCGCAACATTCGCGCTTCGCGTTTTGCGATTGCAGTAATAATGGCAGAGCTAATGTAGTTGACCTGCTCTCGTTTTGAAAGGGTCCCAGAATGCCATGCCTTGAAGCAACCCTGAACAAGTTTTACATTACGCTCAGTAGTGCAATCACGAGAAACTTCATCCATTTTCATCTGCCGAAGTACGTCCAAGCGCATGACTTTGTGGATACCTCCTATAACCCAATCACGCAGCTGCTGCAACACTGCGGCGCAGAGCATATCATGATTTCGGCACAGCCAACCTCTAACAATTGTTTGAATTTGTACCACAGATTGCGTCCCTTGCTGCTGTTCCACAGGCTTGCTTTGTGCTTTGTCTAACTTGAGTACAACATCGTCAATCTTTGACATTACTTTGCTCGACAAGCTATCTTGGCTCACTTTGTCAAGGCTTGTACCATCAGCCACTACCGAAATAAGTGACCATTGTTGATTAATCTTGTGCGCACGCGGCATCCCGGAGCTTTCACATCTCTCGCAGCTGCTTGCGCAAGCTACGGCCAACTCTACCTCAGCTACCTGGACCCGCTCGCTGAGGCAATTCATGTGTCTCAGAAGCGCCTCTACCTCCGCGTCCACTGTCGGCGTGAAATTGGGCATTATCCGGGCATCGTATCTTGACATTGTGCTGTCCGCTACCGTGGTACCTACGGTACCTACCTAGAGAGAAACCTACTAGCCCTTCCTACCCTAGATATGTATCTCCCACTCTCTAAGTTTGAGTCTATACAGCGAGTGTCTTTGACGCTACGGTGTAACAACAATTTGCTATAAAACACTCTCGTAGTTAGGTTGGCCCAGCCCTCGGCTGCCAGTGGTGAGCTCAGGCTACTAGTAGGACCGTGACCCTGCTACTTTCAAGTTACCGCCGTGACATAACCGTCACTGACGGTGACCGTGACGCTGCAACATCATGATACTCTTGCTAGGTTATGGGCCCACAAGGTCTCGCCTATTGACGTAGAGTGTTTTACAGTGAATGCCTACTAGAGAACAAAAGAAAAAGAAAACAAAATCACCCAAAGAGAAATCACCCAAAGAGAGCGATAGGCACATGCTACATATGTCGAATCGGATGAATCGGATGATGAATCAGTCTTCTCGACTAATTCCCTGCCAAACCTGTCTGGGTCGTCAGACGATGAGTCATCAGACGATGATGCAGGCTCTGTGCATAACTTGACAGATGATAAACTTGAAACACCCACGAATATCGAACCGTCTGAAAGCGCATGGAAAATAATATCAAATGAGGGTAGCACTCCAGATGCAGCAGCATTTAGTGTTATGGGTCTGTCAGCCCCCACCACGCTCGATGCGCTCTCCGACGCGATGCGAGCACCCGCCCACCACAAAACCGGTCCGCGCAGTACGGTGGGTATGCCCCGAGCCCGCGGACGACTTCGCCCGCTCAAAACGCTGGAAATCATCGCACCGCGGCGGCCGCATCGAGGTCGACGCGGGACGAATTGAGAGCTTCGAGGGCGCTCCTGCGAGAAACCACGGGCCCGGGGACCGGCGCGGGGTTATAGTCGATGATTTCCGACACTGCGGTGCCCCGCACGGTGGCAATAAGCGGCATCGAAGGGGGTTTCAGCCGACGTTGCCTCGAAACCGCCCACTTCCTGCGACGCACGCTTCTCCAAAGTCCGCGCAGAGGTCCCGAGGGGCCTGAAGCCTCTTATTTTCGAGTTGCCCCCAAAACGACTGGAATGCGGCCGCGCTAGAGCCGATTAGACTAGGGGGGTTGCTTCCACCCCCATGCGGGGAACCCCTCGACTATACCCGCCTGGACGCGGGACGCGATGAACAGCTCCTGAAGGTAGACTTCAACTTGACATGGCAGAGACCAAGGAGGTGGAATTGGCTAAACGCGGAGTAGAGGCGTTTGTCGATCGTGCCAACGAACTTCACCATCAGGGTCGGCATGCGGAGGCACTGAAGCAACTCCAGGTATGAAGTCAGATCTATTTTTTTCAAATGGCTTTCGTAGCGCGCTCGCAAAATTTGTGAAAAGAAGCTCGGACCCCTGCATAATAGCACCGTCAAAGTTCTCTTTATTTTAAGCTCAATGCGGGAAATTGATGGTACCTTGCGTAAGCCAGCTGACATAAACTTGCACTTTACCTTTTTTGATAACACAATGGAAGAACCTCATTACCGAAATAACATCGATATTTCCCGGATTCTTCGCCGACGTGCTTACGTTGACGAACTGGGTGTACCAGCAGAGCTCGAATTTGATGAATTTGACGGCGAATCACGACACGTCTTGGGGTCCTATGGAGATGCTCCCGCGTGTTATGCGCGCTGGCGGGTGAATGATAATGCTGCCATCATTGATCGAGTCTGCACCTTGCATGCTTATCGCTATCGAGGCGTGGCTAGGAAATGCCTTCAGCATGTGGCGCATGATGTTTTGTGTTGTGCTTCTCGTTTAAAATTGACCTTACATGGATTAGTTTTACTTGTTCCACAGCAGCATTCTACCATACAACAAAAGCTGGCAGAGGCAAGTTTCATCTCCCTGGATGGGTCAGTCGGTCCTCTCTCTTGCTAGCGCCTTGTTTGCCAACCAAGCGCTGCGCTTGCGTCGTGAGCGGCAGAATCCAGGAGGTCTTCTATGGGCTGAGTCTTCATCTGTGATTTCAATCCGTAATTTGATAAATTCCCATAAGTCCGCGTGGTGATTTGAGCTTGGGAAACTGAGTCCAGAAGTGATGTTGTTAATTGTGCTCTGTACAATGTGCCGTAGCAGTACAATGAGCATGTGGCCCGGTATGTCAAGAAACAGTGTCTGCGAGTCTGCCAGAGCGTTTGGACTGGGAATCAGTGCAATTCGCCAATTGCCCGCACCGTCCGCAAACAGTGCAATGTGAGCAGGACAAGCGGAGACTTTTATTTCCTCTGTGAATGCAGGTCCACGAAACTTTGTCATTGTCACCTCATGAAAAATCATTCGGGGTCTTTCATGAGCCAACGGTGCACGCCACCACCACCTACGTGTGGGTCTGACGAAGTGCAAAGAATCTAGGATATCAATAGAATCTCTATCTTCTCCTGGTAACACGAGATCCAGACGCCCAGCTAGGGTGTGAATGAGCTTTGAGGGGTAAGTACAAACAGTGACCGCATAGAGCAGCTGTGCAAGCAGAATGAACTCTGCTTCCGCCACGAAGCCTCGTACAATTGCCGGAAGTGTAACATTTAGGGAATAATGGCACGCTGCCACAGAGTCATAGCTCTCAAAGCGCAAATCGCCCCATGCATCGTAGACAATAATATTCAAACTGCGATTTGCTACATGACAAGTCCCTCGAAAGACCTGAGAAGTACTTCTTACAGCTAAATTCAGAATCAAACACGGGATCAAGAACAAGCACACCACGTTGGAAGGAGCGTTTTGCAACCAAGGCATCTAACCACCAACGTCCACAAGGTTGTGCAAACTCAACGATACGAGCCCATTCCTTTCCCTCCAAAACGACGCGAAAATCGTCGCTCGAGTCTTCAACGTTTCCTAAACTGCCACCATGATATAGTTGTCGCAAAAGTAAATCACGTCGGCGTGCATACCAAACTTTCCCCACGCAGGGCAGACCTGTGAATGCATCAAAATGCAGCTGGGAACAGAGTATACTCGAAACTTGTTGGGCAGTTTTAAGTCTCGCTATTGCATTTTTTGTGAGCGTGCTATTCTTAAACGCAGTAGAGGGCGTTACCTGGCCAAATTCGCAATATAGTCTCATCAGACTAGGCATCTCTGTTCCGATGATGCTTTGAAGCTCTGAAGGTCTAATCAAAACCTCGAAACGCTGAAGAGAGCGAGAGGGACTTTCGCCAACAAGCAGAAGAGTGCTTGAGTTTGGGTCTTGTGTCAGCACGATGATAAATCGGTTAGCAGTAGATTGCGCAGTGTTGATGTGGCCAGCTGCGAATAAATTGGACGATATGTTCGAAGAGACTGGCCCTGGGTGAGGCATCCTCACAAGTTTTACACATCGATCTACAGTATTCCAAATGCATTCCGGTTTTCGCCACCTTAGGTTCCAGCGGGCACGCCAGAGGCCTACAGCGGCAACTCCTCGGAGCGTCAAGCGACTAAGTAGTAATTTCACGGTAAAGGTGTTTCGCATACTCGCACACACAGCTGCAGCGTGCATCTCCTCGCAAAGCAATGCAGCACGCTCATGAACCTCCCTGGCACGCTCCATCTGAGTTTTTTGCACAGTTTCTTCAACCAAATGTAATGCAATTTCTGCACGAGATGCGCACATGATTAGTCGTTTGGTGGCTTGGTCTCTTTGCAATATCTCTTCTTGCACTCTAGTGACTCTTTTTATGCGCAAGGCCTTCCATTCAGAGCCATTTTCAAATAGATCCTGGGATTGGCGCCAATCACTCGACACAGCATCAATTGCATCGAATGCTATGGTTTCGGTAGAAGACCAGGCTAAAGCATTTCTAGAGTCCGCAATAGCTTCCAAATACAACATCTTGTTCAAAAACCTACCCGCATGCGATAATATGTGCACAAACTAGTCAAGACACCGCCTGCTTGGGGTGGAGCTCAATAGGTACCGCCGCATTACCACCTCCTCGTGGGCCATTGCGAACTTCTCAAATCGCAGTCTTGCTACTTTGTGACGATCAGCAGCTGCAGTAGCATCAATCACTGATTTGATCCACGAATGTTTATGTATACGTTCGTGCGCTGCTGCAGTATGTAGTTTCTCTCTAAAGCAGGACATGTCATTATTCACAAGGCCCTGATGAGGAAAAAATGAGTTGCTGGTTTCATCAAGCATGATTTGTGTACACATCTTGGATTTGAGATTCGCGGTTGCACTGGAAGGGGGTATGAGTCTCCCTGCCTGTGCACGATTGAACTGTGCCAAGAGGTCCGATCTATCTACCTCCTTGGCATTAGTCTCCTGGTTTCGGGGGTTGAAACTCGTTATGAGCAATCTGTCCTGAGGAAATGTCCACAGTCGGCATTGCCTGACCTGCTCCACCGAATCATGACCGGCCCCTTTGCCTGAAGAACCATGCCCAAAGATCGGCACAGCGCGTTTAATGAATGGATGATGATGATACCATGTGTGCCTAGGCTGCGTTCGGATGCGCTGAGGCTTTAGATTGTAGACTAGAAGAAAGTAGTGACATCCATTCAAAATTCTAATTGAAATATGTGCCGGTTTTATGAGTTTACGTGCCAGACACGGCGTTGCAGTTTCCAGCAGGACTTTAACAAAAGTTTTGGCAACTCCTAGATACATGTCACGCTGTTGACATTGTTTTGTGAGGGATAAGTTGATTTCTAATTTGCGTTTCTCAAATAGATATCGACTATGGATGCCTCTTGCATAACGTTGCAGGACTTTGGTGCAGTCTTCTGCGCTACCGTGGCATTCCAGGAGCATTCTAGCCCGATGTGCATCGAGAGTAATCCTGCCAGCCCCTCGCGTTGTGGACACTTGATTTAGTAATGTAGTCAAACTGTTCGGTTGGATTCGCAATAGGCCACGTGATGCTTGTTTACGCAAATTTGTAGCTATGAGCTCGCGCTTGCCTTTGCGACGCTCATTATCTTCACTCAGGCGCCTTCGCATCCAGTATGTGCGGGTTGCTTGCCCCATCATCCCTACTCCTTTCCATTTGCCCCAGTCGACACGACAGAACAAACCATTGAGGAGTGCCTTTACTGGACTTCGTGCCTGCGGCATGATCAACTTAGCCTGCAATTGTTGATATTGTGCCCATATTTGCCGATCTGAGTGATGACTCTCCATATGTGATTTACCATCCACAAGCCTGGTTGGTAACTCATGACTCTCGTTGATGACTTTGCTAGCTCGCAGTATGCGCACCCCATCTAGCACATGCGAAGACGACCTTTGCATATCGTTGCCCTACAATTGAGCAATTTACAGGAAAGGATTAATACGACCAAAAACACGGTGTTGGAGCCTCAAAGGTACATCCTAGCTTTGTTGCACCTTTCCAGGAAATCAGAGCACCTCCAATGTGACGAGTGACAAACCCGGATGGATGCCCAAACATGTTTTCTGCTTCACAAATGGCAACTTTTCTATTTTGAACAATCGACAGTCCACGAGAATTTAGATGCATCATCCGCTTAAACTCAGCTGTGAGCACCAACGGATTGTTTTTAAATGAGAAGTTTGAGCCTAGATAAAAGCGAAGGGGAGCAAACTCATCTAGCCAATCGAGATCTTTATTCATCTTGACGAGGTAATTGCGTCCTTCATAAAAGTAGGCACGTGAAAGATCTCTTTTTGGCACACATGTGCAGACAATAGCTTCCAGCTGATCCAATGGCTTGGAGCCTCTACTCTCAATGACATGGACATGAACATCATTGCAGCAGACCCTTTCTGCAAATGCTGGAAGCTCATTGATCAACATGCGTTGTTCTATAGCAACCCTTGGCCTTGCAGCTTCGTGAGCTTGAATGGCAGCCTCGCGGCGATCATATATACCAAGAAATTTAGTAATTCGTGCGCGCTTTGGCGGTAGTGCGTCTCTCTGATATCTTCTAAACTTTGAATGGACAGCTGGAACCTCGCCCCACAGTCGATGCCCCTCAGATTCGATTGTAGCTATCCATCTGCCTTTCTGATGTACACCGAGAGCGTCGCAGTTTCTTAGGCCACAATGCTTACTCCACAAGGCTATACTTTCCGCACATTCAACTCCGGCCACACGTAGCTGGTCAAGAAGGACTAACATGGACGCGAGCAGACCCCGTGTGCTACCGTGAAATTCCAGATAGGATTTCTTGGTTTCAAATGCAACCGTGTGGAGGTTTTCTAGTAGGGCTTCGCGTCGAAGGATGCAACGAAGAACCTTTAGGTCCAAACTCTGCCTACATTGCCCGCGCCTTTCGACCCACCGGTCTCGTTCTGTCTGGGAAACATAGTAGTGGCGTCGTCTACACTTCGTCAAACGCCTAGGACATGTTAGCAGCACCCAATCTAGACACAAAGGTGGGACATTACCTGCACTCACAAATGCCATATTACGATCGATTTCAGATCCGAGGGTCGCCAGTTTAGAATATTCACGCAAGCCAATTAGGTTATTTGCAGGGTGTCGACTTTGAGGTTTGACGACTGCTGAAATAGCTCCTGTTGCCTGGCATGTAATTTTTGATACGCCAGTGGCATTAAGCTCCAAAAGATGCTTTCCTACATCCCCATCGATGCGACTACCCTCTGACTTACTGAACTGATTGCCCGACCCAACCTGGAATCCTGCTGTCAGCGCACCAAGGCCTCTGGCAAAAATTGAAAACTTGGCGTCCCCTTTAGGCACTGCCATGAATATTGAGATGTTATTTTCGTTAGTAAAATAGGGGACTTCGTCCGAATAACCTGCAAACCTGTACTTTCCATTGACAGCACGAGTCCTAGAACCACTTACAGTGTACTCTGTAAGCGCCGCGTCAGCTTTTGCATTCGACGGCAATGTTACATCCCTCTGGGCAAGACAGAAACCTTGCTTCTTAAGAGCACCACCACCGAGATCTATCCAATGCTCCTCGTGCAGCGACTTGCCAGTGACAAATGCCCCATGATAGCACACCCCCCCTATGCTTGTCGTGATATCATCTTAAGATCCTTATCTTTCACACACTGAGTAGCAGACCCAAGGCGTGGTTTGGTGTTGTGACTACTGGTACCCCAATAATCCAAACTCGATTGAGATTGGTTTTATTCAACTCTTTACTGCTCATTTCATCTTCCTCTCCATCATGATGCCAAATAAGGTCTTTCATCTCGGACCTGGCATGAATCACCGCACCACAAGTTGACTGTTTGGCCTGACATAACGTATTGACCAGACTGTACCTATGCATTTGATCAGTAAATACGGCCACAAGTTGCAAAGTACTACCTCTCGGCAACTTCTCTGCGAAGTCCAATCTGTACTTGCAAAGCTGCCATCTGCCCCTGACGTCTTGGCGATACCACACTATCAACATTAAAGGCTTTTTCAGTGGCCTTGGTTTCTGCACAGGAGGGCATGCTCTGAGCTAGTGATAAAGCTTCTGTGTATATGCGCCGTTCTCGATCCCATTCGCGCAGCCGTCTCCAAGAATAGTCTTTCAAAATAATTTCAGTGGGATTGTAATACTCAACCTATGCCAAACATGCTTGAGATTCTAATCGGGATGGGCTCATACGAGCACCTCCGAGGTGGCATCGTTTATTATTGTTTTAACTTCAGAAAGCTTTTGCTTGTACGCCCTCGACCGGCTTTCTCCGTTTTGCAATTGGCGGGTGTTACTCCTGGATTCCAAATTCCAGGCAATGATAGAGGCTCTTTCCCTGACACCTCGGTGCCGATGCAAAAAGCCACTTTCAGCAGTGCTCACTTCCGAGGCCAGATGGCGTCGGTGTGTTCGACGCTGTCCGCACAAATCTCGAAGCATGTCATACCGGCGTATTATTACCGTAGGTACCGTACCGTAGGTAGATACGGTACAAGGATAAGCCACAATAACCGCAGTTAGCCCCACTGGCGCTTCAACTCATACTAACTATACCCCGGTGGGGAGGCCCCGGTGGGAGCATGGCGTCCAACGGACTAAACTTGAATGATCTGGTAGTAGTAGCCTGCCCGGGCCTATCATGATGCCAGCCTCGGAGCCTGAGTCACGGTGACCGTGACTCGGCGGAGCCCGGGCCTGCCACTCAGGCTGGCAGTGAGACTCGGAGTCACGGGGGCTAGTAAACTTGAACTTATCATGATAGTCTCGGCCAGACCGCCGCCGGCGTGACTCAGAGTGGTCGTTATAGAGGAATAAAAGTGACCGTGACTCAAGATGGAAACTTGAACTTGAAGTGACTCGGAAATCATGATCGAAGACGGAGGCCCGGGAGGCAAAGCTCCACATCACGCCGCTTGCCTCGCAGCTTATGGCATCATGATGGAGCCCTTCCTAAGCAGCCTCGGAAGTCGGATATTCCCTAGCAGCCCTATAGAGATATGGAACGATAGGAGATAATTAGTGGATAATTAGAGGCCGATTTATCCCGTCCGTTGGAGAGATTGGTTTTCGGGCGGGTTTTATCTCGACCTCATACCAGATCTCATACCGCGTCGCAGCAGATTTTTCAGCGCGAGGCTGCCCGCATGCACCAAACTTTGCACGCAGCCCATTATTTTAGCATACGGAAGCTGCGCCTCAGCAAAAGTTTGCCGCCATCGGCCGGCGTGTGGCTGCCAGTGTACGCTCAATTGCGCCAAAACCTGCCAACGTCGACTATTGCGCTCGACCCCCCTATAAATTTCGAAGTCTCCAAGGAGCCTTAAGCGTCGCAGGCTAATTCATTCTAATTAGAGCTAAGAGAAGGTAAGGAAGAATGTTACTCCAACGAATTAACCGGCTAGGGGGAAGCCCTTCCCAGGCCCACGCCTTGAAGCATGTGCTTATTATATATCCACAAGCCCCAGACTAGGGAATCGGGGCGGGGCCTCTGGACTAATTGGCAGGCACATGCGCACGCAAGAGAGAGGACCGACTGACCCATCCAGGGAGATGAAACTTGCCTCTGCCAGCTTTTGTTGTATGGTAGAATGCTGCTGTGGAACAAGTAAAACTAATCCATGTAAGGTCAATTTTAAACGAGAAGCACAACACAAAACATCATGCGCCACATGCTGAAGGCATTTCCTAGCCACGCCTCGATAGCGATAAGCATGCAAGGTGCAGACTCGATCAATGATGGCAGCATTATCATTCACCCGCCAGCGCGCATAACACGCGGGAGCATCTCCATAGGACCCCAAGACGTGTCGTGATTCGCCGTCAAATTCATCAAATTCGAGCTCTGCTGGTACACCCAGTTCGTCAACGTAAGCACGTCGGCGAAGAATCCGGGAAATATCGATGTTATTTCGGTAATGAGGTTCTTCCATTGTGTTATCAAAAAAGGTAAAGTGCAAGTTTATGTCAGCTGGCTTACGCAAGGTACCATCAATTTCCCGCATTGAGCTTAAAATAAAGAGAACTTTGACGGTGCTATTATGCAGGGGTCCGAGCTTCTTTTCACAAATTTTGCGAGCGCGCTACGAAAGCCATTTGAAAAAAATAGATCTGACTTCATACCTGGAGTTGCTTCAGTGCCTCCGCATGCCGACCCTGATGGTGAAGTTCGTTGGCACGATCGACAAACGCCTCTACTCCGCGTTTAGCCAATTCCACCTCCTTGGTCTCTGCCATGTCAAGTTGAAGTCTACCTTCAGGAGCTGTTCATCGCGTCCCGCGTCCAGGCGGGTATAGTCGAGGGGTTCCCCGCATGGGGGTGGAAGCAACCCCCCTAGTCTAATCGGCTCTAGCGCGGCCGCATTCCAGTCGTTTTGGGGGCAACTCGAAAATAAGAGGCTTCAGGCCCCTCGGGACCTCTGCGCGGACTTTGGAGAAGCGTGCGTCGCAGGAAGTGGGCGGTTTCGAGGCAACGTCGGCTGAAACCCCCTTCGATGCCGCTTATTGCCACCGTGCGGGGCACCGCAGTGTCGGAAATCATCGACTATAACCCCGCGCCGGTCCCCGGGCCCGTGGTTTCTCGCAGGAGCGCCCTCGAAGCTCTCAATTCGTCCCGCGTCGACCTCGATGCGGCCGCCGCGGTGCGATGATTTCCAGCGTTTTGAGCGGGCGAAGTCGTCCGCGGGCTCGGGGCATACCCACCGTACTGCGCGGACCGGTTTTGTGGTGGGCGGGTGCTCGCATCGCGTCGGAGAGCGCATCGAGCGTGGTGGGGGCTGACAGACCCATAACACTAAATGCTGCTGCATCTGGAGTGCTACCCTCATTTGATATTATTTTCCATGCGCTTTCAGACGGTTCGATATTCGTGGGTGTTTCAAGTTTATCATCTGTCAAGTTATGCACAGAGCCTGCATCATCGTCTGATGACTCATCGTCTGACGACCCAGACAGGTTTGGCAGGGAATTAGTCGAGAAGACTGATTCATCATCCGATTCATCCGATTCGACATATGTAGCATGTGCCTATCGCTCTCTTTGGGTGATTTCTCTTTGGGTGATTTTGTTTTCTTTTTCTTTTGTTCTCTAGTAGGCATTCACTGTAAAACACTCTACGTCAATAGGCGAGACCTTGTGGGCCCATAACCTAGCAAGAGTATCATGATGTTGCAGCGTCACGGTCACCGTCAGTGACGGTTATGTCACGGCGGTAACTTGAAAGTAGCAGGGTCACGGTCCTACTAGTAGCCTGAGCTCACCACTGGCAGCCGAGGGCTGGGCCAACCTAACTACGAGAGTGTTTTATAGCAAATTGTTGTTACACCGTAGCGTCAAAGACACTCGCTGTATAGACTCAAACTTAGAGAGTGGGAGATACATATCTAGGGTAGGAAGGGCTAGTAGGTTTCTCTCTAGGTAGGTACCGTAGGTACCACGGTAGCGGACAGCACAATGTCAAGATACGATGCCCGGATAATGCCCAATTTCACGCCGACAGTGGACGCGGAGGTAGAGGCGCTTCTGAGACACATGAATTGCCTCAGCGAGCGGGTCCAGGTAGCTGAGGTAGAGTTGGCCGTAGCTTGCGCAAGCAGCTGCGAGAGATGTGAAAGCTCCGGGATGCCGCGTGCGCACAAGATTAATCAACAATGGTCACTTATTTCGGTAGTGGCTGATGGTACAAGCCTTGACAAAGTGAGCCAAGATAGCTTGTCGAGCAAAGTAATGTCAAAGATTGACGATGTTGTACTCAAGTTAGACAAAGCACAAAGCAAGCCTGTGGAACAGCAGCAAGGGACGCAATCTGTGGTACAAATTCAAACAATTGTTAGAGGTTGGCTGTGCCGAAATCATGATATGCTCTGCGCCGCAGTGTTGCAGCAGCTGCGTGATTGGGTTATAGGAGGTATCCACAAAGTCATGCGCTTGGACGTACTTCGGCAGATGAAAATGGATGAAGTTTCTCGTGATTGCACTACTGAGCGTAATGTAAAACTTGTTCAGGGTTGCTTCAAGGCATGGCATTCTGGGACCCTTTCAAAACGAGAGCAGGTCAACTACATTAGCTCTGCCATTATTACTGCAATCGCAAAACGCGAAGCGCGAATGTTGCGAACTGTTCTCAGAGCTTGGTATTGCGACTGCAAAGGGCCTCGTTCAAAGCGAAGCTGCCAACACCGCCGTACTGAAATGCTCCGTGCCGCTCGTCACCGCATCAAAACCCGAGAAAAAAACATTTTGGCAAGGAACCTAGTAGGGTGCCTTATTATTACAAACAACATGATTGCATCTGAGCTGAGCCGGACCATCCACCACGCTGCGAAAAAAAGACAAGTTTGGTGGCGATTGCACCATCACTTTCGGGCATTGAAGCAATTGCTAAAAGTCAAAGCCTCCATGCGTCGACTGGCCAGCACGCATCATCGAAGAGTGATGTATTCCCACTTTTTCTACCCGTGGACAGAACATCTGCATGCATCATCAAATGCCACACTTGATCGCGCTCGTTGGCCCAAGCCAAGATGCTATCAGCCGCGATACTCACAAAAACTTGTCAAACAGTTTGCTCAGGTTTTCATTCGCAAACATATTGTTGGGCCCTGTTGGAAACACTGGTATGCGTACTATAGGGCACGGACATC
>JACLAA010003667.1_pt1 | contig 13229 bp, 7 predicted proteins | sample 8027891 | NCBI WGS metagenome assembly JACLAA01 (sample SAMN15724900, study PRJNA655200) | protist metagenome | isolation source: fluorescence activated cell sorting (FACS) single amplified genomes of... | place: Spain: Blaines Bay Microbial Observatory, Mediterranean Sea | collected 2016-01-19 | reverse complement strand
TAGCGCGCACATAGTTCCACCGTCGATTTTCAAATTTATGCCGGCGAAGACTTTTCGATTCAAAGCGCCGTAGGCGAAGTGCACGTTCCTAAACTCAATGTCACCTTTGATAGGAAACGAAAGTTCCTTCCCAGTTGGATTTCTCGTATCGATACCGTTTTCTGGCACGCGATCGATGATTTTGTAAATTTTGGCGGCGGCAATGCGTGCTTTCGCCAAAGCTTCAAAAGCCGGACCGGCTTGCCCGAGCGCGAATCCTCCGAAAAGAACAGAAAAGAATACCATGACGACGGTTCCGCCGGACATGCACACGTCGCTCGAAGCACCGAGTAACGAGCCGACCGAACTTACCTCGCGGTAGCCGCATCCGCAATTGGGAGATTCGTATCCCGCCGGGTATTCGAGTTTACACATGCACTGCGAGTACGAGTCGGACCCGGAAATTATGGAGCTGCTTTTATAAAATCCACAATACGGTGCGGCGAATTCGTTGTGCATCGACCAGCTGATACTCGAAGCGTCTGTTAAGCCATCTGGTGGTGGGTATTTTTTCAACGCGTCGTCCATGGAATCCGCCACAAGCTTGTTCCCGTACCATAAACCGAGAGAGTACATCAAAAACATCGTCCCAAACAAGGAGCCGGCGGAAAACGCTGCCTTCCACGTGCGCGTCGCCGCTTCTTTCTCGGCGGCGCCCAAGTGGCTGTCGTACCGTTTCGCCATGACTGGTTGTACGTTCAACGCGTTCGTTACGCGAATCGCATTTAAGGACTCCGTGGCCACCGCATCGGCGGCTTTGTACGCTTCTACGCCTTTTTCAAATCCAGAGACGGTTTTCACGAGCATCATCGTCGCAAAGCCCAATAAAGGTGTCGTCGCTAAAATAACCAAAGAAAGTTCCCACGAAAAGTAAAATCCGACGCCGAAGCCACCCGCCATTTGAAAGAACGCTTGCACGAGCTCGGCAAACTTCTTCGATAAACCTTGTTGTAACTCGTTCACTTTCTCCGCAGTATACGAAGCTAATTCGCCCGCTTTCGCTTCGTCGAAGAACGCGACATCCTGCGTGAGTAACGACTCGACGTATTTCTGTCGCACGTGTCTCGAGTTTCGACTCGCAGCCCATGATACAAAACCGTACGCTAAGAATAGAGAAGTTCCAAGCGTTAACGCGACGATTTCCATCCACATGACGGCATTTTTTGTCTGATCTGAAGACGTCGCAGACGCAGCCGTGCTATCCATCATATTTCTAAACGCAATATTGATGCCGGGGAAACACAATCCACCAATGGCTGCGAACACACAACCGACCAAGAGCATGAGGATATCCGGAGTGGTATAAAACCGGAACAATTGCATAAACGGAACCGGTTGAATAGGAGTAAGATCGTCTTCTTTTTCCTCTCCATCTTTTCCCGTGGGTGAGGGTGCCGTCACCTTTCCTTTTCCCATCTTGTTCCTCTATATCACCACCACGTTCGACGCAAAGCTGCGAAGGAAGAATTGAGATCGAAAGAAGTGATGGGAAGGATTATCTACTGCGTCCACTCTTTAAAACAGACCGCGTTAGTTGTCCTTCTCAACTCCCTTTTTATTCTATGAAAACAAAGGAAGGTGCCGTCGCGAATAAAAATGACGTGTTGTTTTACGAAATTCATGGCTGAAAAAGCACAAAAAAAGCACTCAATCAATGCAAGCACGAACGTGACAAGGCAAAAGGGAATAAAAAAAATAGAAGAAAAAGGTCCATCTCTTTCCGTACACAGTATGTGTGCGTTTGTACAAATTACACCACCGGCAAAGCGATGGTGTTTGAGTGGCAATTACAATTACATTATTTCTTCCGATGTGGAATGAATCTCTTTAAACGAGGAGCACCGCGTTCACGCAGCCATCGTTTTCTGGATTATTCGTAACTTGCGCGTACTTCCCCCACACTACTTTACCTCCCGGCGTAACTAATCCCAACTCCTCTACTGAAACCTCAATGACTGTACCTTTTGTCATCACGCCTAAGGATGAGTACATTGGCCCGTTTGGATTCTTCTTCACGCCTAGAATTTGCAACTGAAACGTCGCTTTCAACTCTGGATGTGTGACGTGCGCTTTCGTGAATCGCAAGCCAGACGGGCGAATAAAGCGCTCGTATTTTGGTGGTTTACGCGTGAAACCTGGTCCAACAAACGTCGCTTTCGTAATCATTCTTTTCCAAGTCTTCTTCTGTCTTTTACCAGAACGCATGACTCGGAACATTTCGTCCTCCGCAATTGGTCGAACTTTCGGTAAAGGAACTTCCCACTTCCCCGCCTTCTCTTTCCGTTTTTGTTTAATCGTGTTGGAGAGTACTTTAGCTCTCGAAGTTGTTTCTCTGTCCATCAAGTACGCGGGAATAGCTCCTGGCGCGACTTCGTCTTCCACTTTTCTCTTTCTCCCTTTCTCTCCGTGTTGGTTGATTGTTTTCTTCATCGTGATCTTCTCCTTGAAGCGTTCTTTGCTGTATAATTTTGCCTTCAAGCCGATAAGTTTCTTCGCCATGGCGCTTCGCTTGTGCGGCTCTCTCGCTTCTTTCTTCCTCGCTTTCTCCTCATGATCGAGGCGTTTACCGTATCGCTTCTGGAAAAGCTCGATGTGCTCGTTTTGCGGCATTTTCTTCTAATTTAGATTATTTTAAGATAGAGCGCGTTCTCTCTTTCTGCGGCGCGTTCGAAAATGACGGCTGAGGGTGAATTTTCGTCGATTGAATTTTTTTTTCTTTTTGCTCCAAACTGGTTGTTGTTTGTGATCGATTGATCACATTTTTTGGTATCAGAAACTCTGTCTGAAGAAAACACACGACAATAATCACCACACTTTACGTACTTTGCAAGTAAAAATGCGTCGAGCGCTCTCTTCTTCCTTGCGAAGAATGTGTCTAGCGACGAGCGAGATAGAAGGAGCGACGACGACGTCTACTTCGTACCATCGAATCGTTCCTTCCGCCGCTCGATGTTTATCGGGTGGTTTTAAAAATTCTTTTTCTTCTTCTTCGATCGAAAAAGAACAACAACAACAACGAAAAACAAAACTTTCCGAGAGAGGCATCGTCGTCGAGCCCGGTTCGAGCATCGCCGCCGAAGGTGTTTTAGGTTTGAACAACTTGCGAGACGTTCCTGGATCGAGAAAGTATCAGAAACGAAAAGGTAGAGGTATCGGATCGGGAAAAGGGAAGACCGCTGGTCGAGGACACAACGGACAAAAGTCGCGTTCAGGTGGAGGACCGAGACTAGGTTTTGAAGGCGGACAAACGCCATTACGATTGACGTTACCCAAACGCGGGTTTACGAACAAAAACCAGATGCGATTTAATGTTCTAAATTTATCTGAGATCCAGCGAACGTTTGAAAACGAAAAGAACGTCGCTTTCAGCTCTGAAACGATCGGGAACGTCGTGACGATGAAACACTTATTAGCCGCCGGATTGCTCGATCGAAGAACGAGATTCGGAGTGAAGCTGTTGGCTGGAAACTGTAAAATGGACGACATTGAAGACGTGGAAGAAGATGAATTCGACGATGAAGAAGAGGATAATGAGAGGATGAAGAAAAAGAATGTACCATTTACGCTTAAATTGGATATAGAAGTGTCTCGGTGTTCAGAAACAGCAAAGGCGCTCATCGAAAAGAACGGAGGACGAGTTACCAAAGTTCACTACAATCGATTAGGATTACGCGCGCTATTGAAACCGCACAAATTTCCGAGAGGATTACCGAAACCAGCGAGGACGCCACCGAGACTTTTGAAGCATGTTGACCGCGAGGGCACCTTAGATTTAGAAGAGCGCAAAGCGTTCGTTTGAGAGGATAGAGTGTATAAATATACTAGTTGTACTACTACTTTTTAGAACTATACACGCAAGACTAATGAACAATTCATCTACTTTTACGCAACAATATGTTGTCGCTGCTGCTTTTGAAATTCTCGACTACCGAATACGGAGTTGGATGCGCGCAAGACCACAGATGTTGTTACCATCGCGGCCCCGGCTACCTTTTTCTCTACGTATCGTTCAACTGCGAGCACGGCGTGCTGTCGCGGAGAAGAGCTCGTCGCTGCAAACGAACCAAAGTGCTTCCCGACTCGTTGAGCCGTCGCTATCTTCCCCTCTCCAATTGAAGAAGACGAAGATGAAGACGTTCGAGCGTCGTATAAAACTTCCGCCAACGTTTGCATGACAAATCCCATGGCATAGCAACACACGCCAACTTGTGCCGAGATCGTGAGAAACGCTACGGATCTACCTCGTTTTCGCGTTGCCGTGAACGCGTTCAGACCGATCGATCCTCTTGTGCGGATAGCCGGTGAAACTAAGCTCACAATAGCCGCGTTCATGCCGATAGCCGCGAGAATATCACACGCGAAAAATTCCCACTCGTCCCAAAAAGAAGGCGGGGCGGGTCCTGCTCCTCCCGACTTCTTATACATCTTTTTATTGTTGTTGATGCTATTCTTTTTGCTATTCTTGGAGGATGACGATGAAGACGACGACAACGACGGTGATCTCGCGCGCACTCTCATAAACTCTATGAATGATAATAAGGCAACATCAATCGAGATATCTGTAAAGAGCCGACGACTGAAACTCGCATCCATCAACGCTCGGTTACGAAAAAACGCAAATTTTGATACCACGTGCTTCATGAAGAAAGATTTCGAGTTCGCGAGGTCGAACCAACGCATCAGAACAGCAGCAGAAACGCCATTGGACGTTCGAATCATAGTGAGCATATCTTCAGGTAAAGGCGCTTTGTGTTCTTTACACAGCTGTTCGACTTTTGATGTTGGAATCGAGCCGTCTGTTGAAGAAGAAGCCGATATTGAAAGAGCGCTGCTATTATTATCGGCTTCATTCTCGTTCTCTTCGCTGTCATCACTATTTCCACTATTACCGCCGCTACTACCACCATTACCACCATTGTTATTGTTATCATTACCGTTGTTGTTGTCACCACCGCCGTTACCGCTATCCGCGACAGGCTCGAAGCCAGATTTCTTCTCCCTCACCTTGCCCCCGCTGAGTTCTGCTTCTGAAAAATAAGTAAACGCGCGAGCGGTAGATGACGAAGATGATGATGAAGATGACGAAAGCGAGACTGATCCCATCGCGAATGCGCGCGAAGAGGAGGGCAAAGATGCGTTCCAGCTGTTGCAACTCTGATTACTCCTTGTTCCTGTTGTTGTCGTTGTTGTTGATGATGATGATGATGGATAACAGGATACGGCTCCTTTTTTCGATGATTTTTCCCAACTGATTCGTTTGCTTTGAAGCGCCGAAGTTTTTATCGACGACGACGAGCTACGCGTGGATGGGCCACACGTTGTACCATTCAACTGATTGCGGATTCCGCAACACTCCATCTTTTCGCAGTATATCATCCCGAAAGGAGTTTTAGAGAAGTATTATTTTTGTGAAATGAGGAAATTTCTAACTGAACCCACAACAAAAGACAGAAACAGCAGAGCAGCCGAAACTCTTCATTTTTACACAAACAAAAAAGAAGAGAAAAATTCAAAAAGAGTTGTGGAAGTTGTGAAAAGTGCTTTCATTCGTAAGTGTTGGTTGTCGTTCCTTTTGTGACATGTCAAAAGACAGGACGCGAAGAGCATAAATCGGAAGACATGAGCGAATTAAGAATGCTCTCAGATGCCGCGCTGCTCGCGGCTGCGGAGAAGTCAAAGGAAGGTGCTAAGACGACGACGACGGCGACGGGAACATTTCCGCAGAAGCAGAAATTCTCGACGACGATGAAGAAAGCACTGCCGCAATCATCAAACACGACGAACGGCGGCGACGATTCGGACGACGAAGATTATGTAATTGGGAATTTAGAGTGGGATTCCGGTGGTTCTGGTTCAGACGATTCAGAAGACGAAAACGACGACGACGACGACGACGACGACGACGACTTCTCTTCCGGCGATGAAGAAGAAGAAGAAGACAGCTCAGACAAAGAAGAAGAAAAAGAAAGGAAGAGAAGAAGAAAGATGAAGGTAGAACGTTCTGTATCTGGGAAGCTCAGCTCATCACCGACGAATAAAGTCAGAGGAGAGTGCGAAGAGTTGGAGTATTCAGAATCGGAGGAAGAGTCAGAGGATGCAGGTAGCGATAGCGATAGCGACGAAAAGAGAGCAAAACGATACGAAGAACTCGAGGCGGAAAAGTTCTCAACCGTACAAAAGCAAGAGAAGAGCACGAGAGCAGGGGTACGACGCGTTCAATTTGATCTTATCCCGGACAATAAGCCCGCACAAATGCACGAAGCGACAAGAGGAGTAGCCAAATTTGCGAAATTGCCAGTAGGAAAAGAAGTATCAAAAGATATCATCAGAGATACGACGGGATGGATCCCGGCAATAGCGTCGCCGATGAAGGCGCTTCCGGGGTCTCTCGACTTTTACGAGCGACAAATAGCTCTAAATGATATCAACGCGCCAAATGGAGTAAATCACGTGTCGGGTACTGGTAGTCTACATTACTTTTCGGATAGTGAAGACGACGACGTTGGCGGTTATGATAACGACGCTTTGAACAGAAGCGCTTCGCGGCCGAGCGCCGGACCAATCGCCAGAAGAACCCGTGCGCGGTTCAATATGGACGACGTTTCGCTTGATGAACTAGAACAACGGCTGAACACGTTACCAGACGAGGAAGAGATGATGTTCACGAGTGAAAAAGATATATACGAGGATTTCTTGAGCGCAGTTCGTGCCATAGACACGAACGATGACGTTGGTCTGTTGGATAATATAGGAGCAAGTGACGGTGGAAATGACGGCCCGGATAGGAATGAGGAAAGTATAGCAGCGGTGTCGTTTAATACAAAAGGCGATAACGACAATGATGATGTTGACGACGACGATGACGACGACGACGAAGATTTTGAAGACGAGGATGTGCGCGCGCGGGAATTTCAGTTGAAGTTGCGAGCGGAAAGACGCCGTTTGGAACGAGACTGCAGAGACGCCGGCAAAGAGAATCGCAATGTAGAAGGCGAGGCGGGAAAGGGAGTTGGAAAGGTGATACCACAACACATGATACTCGCGACGAGACAATCGCAGAGAGTCGCGACTAGGAATGCACAAAAGCTGATCGAGCTGAAAAGAAAGTCGCACATGACTAAGAGCCAAGTACACCTTTTGCGCGATCAAATAGCTATCCATTCGCAACTTCTGGTACAGACGTTTGCGCTACATGCTTGCGGAGAAATCAAGGGATTTTCAACCGAGTTCGAAGGTCCCGCGGATCTCTCGCTCAATTCAGAGTTCGTGAAATGGAATAAAGACATGCTTGACGTGTTGAGTTTGAAGTTCAAAGCAAGAAGAGAATCGGCTGCACTTGTAGTAAATGTGTTCGATAACGATATGATTCGCAACGCGGCTCAATTTATGGGTGACGTGGAAGAGTTCGCGCGTTCAGTCCGTCCTGATCTTCTCAGATTCACGAAAGAAGAAGGTAAACTTTGGATGTCTCCTAGAGATAGAATCATTACGGCAAAGTCGAGACATAGGCGACCAAATCTGCACTTCTCGAGAATAGATTGTATGTTCAGAGTGGATGACAGAACGACTTGTATGGATTACCCGGGAGCGAAACGTAGCGAGCACGTCACTGATATTGCTTGGAAACCAGCAAACAAGCAACTGATACGATTAACGAGGGAATTTGCGTTGAAGACGCGCATGCAACGAAGTTATTTACCCGGAGAGAACTCACTGCTTTCGTTTTTAGTGCCGAAACTCATCGGTCGCTGTGATCAAAGTGAGAAGAAAGAAACAAAACAAGGGAGTATGCGCGAATATGTGCCATCCAGGACTAAATGGCTCCACACGGAGGATGTTTTGCTCGCGCATGGCTTACTAACATTTGGATGCTGCTCGGATGATACTTGCCAAGATATCAGAACCGCAAAACAACGTGACTTCATGGTGGAGCGTTTTATTGACGTGCAGCGGCGTTTTTTACCGGGGAAAACAGTCAGAGCAATCAACGACCGACTCATACAACTTTTAGGCGAGTACGGAGAGGATATGAAAGATACGCTGTGGCATGCAAACAGAATAATCAGAAACATCAGGCAACGACAGGATACGTTTCTATCTCGTGAAGATATTTTGTTGATTTCGGATGTTCTCGAGTCTGTAAAAGGCTTGGACGCGAAGTATTTGGACAGATATCTCCTCTGGAGAGATATTGCGCTAAAGTTAGAAACAAAGTTTACGAAAAAGACGGAGTACGACAGCAAAGATTTACTGTTGTATATTCCAGGCTTGCTGAGTGATCAGTACGAACGTATGAAATGGAGCATATTGAGAAGAGGAGATGAACCAGCGAAAAGAATATCAGCCTCCGAAGTAAATCCGAGAGCGGTGGTCCATCGGCCGAACAAGAAGAGAAGGAAAGCACGGAGTAGTCGGCAAAAGATGCAAGAGCAAAATCCAAATCTTCAAGAACACGTCGTCGTTTTGGAAGAGTTGCAGTATTCAGAATCGGACGAATCGGATGAGGATTTTGATGAAGGTGAAGCTGAAGAGTTGGAATACTCTGATTCCAGCGAACTCGAAGATGAGGGTGAACTTTTGTAAAACAAAAATTGTAAGAACAAAAAATACGCTGCGCGCGCAGAACACCTATAATTTTATATATTGACTTTAAAAACGTCCATCATCATCTCTTACACTCTTGGATTACAACTAAGGCATATTCCTCTCCCGGTGCAATGACTAATTCGTTTCGCTCGAATCGGAGGCGTATGCACCTTGGTGACATATTGATTCCTCGACCATCTTCGTCGTAGTCAACTTCGTCGTTTTTGAGAGAAAAAGAGGCGGTGTTGGTCAACAAAGACGCCACGCTTGCAATAAAATCACTTTTGTTGATACATTTTGAACCACGCGCATGGACGATGCGACCAGCTTCGCGATCGATTATTGCGCAGCCAATCACACCCGCGTGCGAAAACAGACGCTTGAAAGTTTCATCGACGAACATTATCAGTCGAGGGTGTTTATTTATTTTTATTAGTAGGGGTGTTTTGGAGAGAACTAAAAATCGGTTTTGACCCCCTCTTGGTTCTTTTCTACCTCGTTTTTTTTCCCACTCACACTACAACAAAACCACGCGCGCTCCTCTCTTGTTCATTAAAGATGGTATCGTCCTCTTCACTTGCATTGAACAGCATCGTTCCACACTCAACGCGCGCGCACTCTTTGACTCTGCCCAAGCGCTTTCTTTCTCTTTGCGCGCCAAAAGCAGCAAGAACGCGCACTCAAAAAGGTGTTTCTGTTGTCGTCGTATCTTCAACTTCTTCTCCTTCTTCCGAGGTTTCCACCGAGGAAGAGGAAGAGAAATGTATCTTATGGGAAGCTGCGAAGACGTCCGCGGCGATGTTGTTCGTAAAAGATGGAGAAGGGAAATATACCGCGTGTAACGACGCGTTGTTGAACAGAATCGGTTTCAAGAAGGAGGACATCATCGGGAAAAACGACGAGGATATCTGCAAAAAGATACAAAATATTGCCGATACCGACGAGGAGCACAAGCGCTTCCACGCGAAACACTCGTATCGTGGTGAGGCAATCACCGATTTACCTAAAAGATGGGGCACCAACGACTATCTCGTGAGAAGCGGTCGCATTGGCGAAGGCAAGATTTTTAAAGAGCGCTACGCGTCGTTGGTTGACGATAAGTTCCACGAAGTTTTGGTATACAAAACCAAGATGTCCGAAAACGGAACGATAAGTGGAATCGCTATTCCGTACATGGGCTGAAAAAAGAGTCAGGAAATGAACTTTCTTGTCAACATATAAAGTCACGTATTCTACTTTCTAAAGTGCGCACATACACTCTATCATCATTTTCACGAATCTCTTCGCGCCTGCAGCTCCTCCTCCGCCTCGACCACTACATATGCACAGAGGACAGCCTCTTTCGCACTGACAATTCTTCACCACGCACGCGGCTTTCTCGAGCAAAACTTCCGCTCGCTCGAATAGTTTATCCGACAAACCAACACCGTTGGGACAACAATCGTATATGAAAATGACGCATGTCGAATTCGGTGGATCGTTGGAAAATCTGAAACTGCCCGATACATCCTTTCTAGAACAAAACGCGATGGAGCTCGCCAATTCCACACAGACGTTGCGCACACCTAAGATAGCCGCAAAGACGTTTTCGGGCGGGATTTTATTCAGAACATCTTCCGGCAACGAAAACCAAAGTGATTTTGTTTGATAATTTGAGCACACGAGCGGCGTTTGAAACTCAACTTGGCTCACACTCTTGCCACTGTCTGCACCGGTGACGCGATAACGATGATAGCCTTGAACAAACTCCTCCACACGGACGTTCCCGAGCGATACGCGAGTATTAAAAACTTCCCGGTTGTATCGAACGGCGCAGTTCTCTGCAACACTCGTATCTAATATAGTAATATTTTCTGTCTTTTTCGGTACCGTCGCGAGTCCGTTTCGTGCGTACTCCTCGCAAAACGCGATGCGTTTCATGGTATCAATCTTTTTCACTTCATACGTACCGTCTCGCGTCTGGTGGATACCGCCGACATACAGGCGCATCAAAGCTCGATCGGAATCTACGCACTCCACCAGCAACTTTCGTTTCTCGAGCATACCTTTCGTTTCGGGGTTTTGAAGCAGTTGCTCGTAATTAATGCCGCTACTGCCCTCCTTTGGTTTCAAGACGAGCCACCACCCGTCGCCGAACGGATTACCGCGCAACATTACCGCCGAGTGCGGGTTCACCCCGTATTTTTTCTGTTCCATTAAAGTATTCGTCGTAGCGTTGAACACGAGTGGTTTTATATTGGTCGGGGTTGAGAGTAAATTTTTCAACGCGGCGTGGAACGGCGTGTACTTTTTCACCGCTTTCCTTTCATTCGGCTCTGTACTGTCTTCATTCATGGCGTGTATCTCTTCAACGTTGAGTTTCGCGTACTTTTCGTTTTTCTTCTCTACTTCCTCCGTGCTCAAGTCGAACATTTTCGTATCGAACGTAGATGATAAATCTAAAACGAGCTCTTTTGCAGCGCACGGTAAGTGCAAAGTCAACAGTGCCTCGTTCTGCGGATCTATAAACGCTTCTTCTGGAGGACGTTTGAACAATTCTTCGTACCTATCGCAATAATACGCGTCGATTGGATTTTCCCGAGCGATGACTAAAGCGAGCGAAGTGCCACGACGCCTACCTGCACGACCAGCTTGCTGCAACAATGAGCTCGCTGTTTCTGGAACGCCTACGTGCACGGTAGCATCTAAGGATCCGACGTCAATTCCCATCTCCAAGGCGGAAGTGCATACGAGCGCGCATATTTGATTGGATTGTAGGCGTTTTTCTAACTCTCTACGTTCAGCGCGCGAATAACCACCACGATAGGATTCAATCTTGTTCGATAAGTAAGAGCAGTTATCCTTGTTCAAAATCGTTCGGACTTCGCGCTTTACGGATTCGCACTGGTTTCGAGATTCGACAAAACATAAACATCGAATGCCATTTTTAGCCAAATCTGCGATTAAAACCGCCGCCTCGTGATTCGGACTCTTCCGAGTTTTCATCTCCGCCATCTCTCTATCATCCGCACTTACTTCAACACCTCCTTTACTCGTCGATTTCAACTCTGCCGGTTGCCAAAGCATGAACCTTTTCTCTCCGCTCGGTGCTCCACTTTCAGCGACGCTTGATGTATCCCTCGTCGTCAACGCCTTGACGTGCTCGGACGGGTTCCGGATGGTAGCGGACGTACATATAAACTCGGGAGTTGGATTACCGTAGCTATTGCACACGCGCATCAATCTTCTAAATAACAGCGCGACGTTCGATCCCATAACTCCGTGGAAAATATGCGCTTCGTCTAAAACTATGAGCGATAGGTTGCCAAAAAATTTCTTCCCCCACAAGTGATGCTGCGGCAGCATCCAATGAAGAGAGTCAGGATTCGTAATTATAATTCTATTCGTGTTCTCCGCGCGTATTTGGGCTTTTTCCTGCGCGTCTGAATCGCCGTCGCACACTTTAATTTGGCAATTCGCTAATCGCGCAATCTTTTCCAAGTCCACCCCGTGGTTAGTCAACCCATTTTGTCTCGCTCCTCCTCCAACTGCGCGTTTCGCCGCGTCGATAAACCTTTGGAAACTCTCCGCCTGGTTATTCGCTAACGCTTTTAACGGGTACATCAACAACGCCCGTGCGTTTGGTTCCTCCATTATCATCTCTAGAATAGGGATGATGTAGCACAAACTCTTTCCCGATGCCGTTGGTGTCGAAATCACTACGCTTTCGCCCTGGCGCGCTCTTCGTATTGCTTCTGCTTGATGAGAGTAGATACGAACAATACCAACTTGCCTACAAATCAGCTTCAACTCGTCGCTCACGATATTTCTATCGACGTTTTCAAGAGGTACACTGTTCGATATCTTTGCAGGAACGGATTCCACGTGCAAGCATTCCTTGAATCCTCGCTTGGTGTTGATGAAACGATCCACTTTATCGTCGTCGTTTAATAAAACATTCGTATTCTGACGAGGAGGATTTTGAGGAGGAGAAGGATTCCCCTTCTCGTCGTTTTGTTGCATCCCACCGTTCGACGATGAGAGCGAAGAATGTTGTCGCGACAAGCGCCGTCGCTTCCCGATGGGTATATCTTCGAGAGGGACACCAAGCCACTTCGCGTCGTCGTCGTTTACGTCGTCGTTGTCGTCCTTTTTATTCCCCTCGTCGATTTCATTCGTAATGTTCTCCATCATACCGTGGTGCTGTTTATTCCACCATGTCTCTCCGCGAAACGCGAATTTTTGAAGAAAAGACAGAAGAAATTTTGAAGAAGAAGTGAGCACCACATGGGTCACGATTACCATTTTAAACTACTACTCGTACATATTATTTAAAGCTGCTCCTATTAGACCATGATGAGTATTCATCATCGCGTTCATCACTATTTCTTCCTCTTCGTCGTCTGAATCGTCGTCTTTTTTTTCGTATTCTTCTTGTCTACTTTACTTATTCGAGCGTCGCGAATCGCTAATTTCGCCTTCCTCGTTCTCTCTTGCTGCTCTCTCGCCATGGCTTCGATGGCTTTGTTGAAGCCGCCGAAACTTCGACGACCGAATACCCACTGCGTGTTCGATGTTTTCTTCTTCTCTCGCACAGAGGCGAGCTGCTCTTGCAAAGCTTTTTG
>JACLAA010005871.1_pt1 | contig 13240 bp, 10 predicted proteins | sample 8027891 | NCBI WGS metagenome assembly JACLAA01 (sample SAMN15724900, study PRJNA655200) | protist metagenome | isolation source: fluorescence activated cell sorting (FACS) single amplified genomes of... | place: Spain: Blaines Bay Microbial Observatory, Mediterranean Sea | collected 2016-01-19 | reverse complement strand
TCAAGTATACGATACGGCTCAATTGCGCTCGCATCGTGTGGGGGCCCATGTGTATAATATGGCCTTTTTCTCGGATGGTAAGGGGGGGGGTCGAAGTCTCGAGGGGGGCGAAACGGTTAGGATCTGACGACTGTAAGTTTAGTGGACCGCGAACGTCGCGACAGTCACGGTCGCGTCAGTCACGGACGCGTTTTGTGCCGCTCCCGCCGGCCGGGCGACTTTTGGCACACCATCAAGCTAGATGCCCGCGTTTGCGCATCAGCCCCACAAGACAGGCACCTACTTAAGGGCCCTCGAGAGACTAAATCAGAAGCTTAGGGCGAAGTTTATTTTGGAAAAAAAACGAACGGGAGGGTCGCAATCTGGTTGGCCACGCCGCGGTGTTTCGCGTCCGCGTCCCACCGCGAAAGTGGTCCCTCCCCGTTTACAACGGTGTCGGGGCGCCCTTAGGATGCCCCCAGGGTCCTTCATTCCAAAAAGCCCCACTATACGGAGCGATTACAGTCAGTTCTTGAAGTCATTGACTACTATGTCTAACTGAATACCCACTGGCAACGCTAAGCATCGGCAAATCATAAAAAAGTATATTTCAATAAACTTAAAAATAAAAATGATTACACATATATACACGAGTAGTGTATATATATACACGAGTAGTCACGCCGGTGTATATAGAACGGCGTATAGTACTATCCGAGTCTGTCCCTCAGGCTCAGGCTCCGAGTCCCCCACGAAATGTAGGAAACTCGTTCCACGCCGTTAGGCGGGGGAACTAATTTTATACGTTTCGTCTATACTACTAACGAATATCCCCATTGATAGCCAACGGACAAAATATTCAAGTTTTGGCGATTTGTGTATCAGATTTTTTTGACATATTTTCATTAGTTTGTAAGAAAAGGGGGGATGGTTTTTATGTCGGATTTCAAAAAAATGGACATGTATATTTTATGGCTCATCCGTCAGGATGGGAGGACATAAAGTATACATTCCCCCCCCCCGTGCAATCTGAGTCACGGTCAGGGCTGGCGGCCCGAACCACATATCGCAGACTTACTTAGGAGGCATAAAACTGTCCCTGAGGGCCAGGCCGTAAATACGCGACTGATTGAGACGCGGCCTGGAAGTGGGTCGCGGGGACTTCAACTTGACTCGGGATTCTCTTTTGCTACATTGTGTTGTAAAATGCTGTGCGCGTGTGCCTTTTGTCCTCTGCCGGTGATTTGAGTTTCCCTCAGGCAAATATAGGTATTCTAAAGTTCTGATCCCATTCCACTCAATTTAATCAGCAGGTCCTTGTCAATTCTATTCTACTCTATTATAAATCAAAATCCGGCAAAAACTTTTTTTGCGGAGTCAAATTCGTCCTCAAGACATTCCCGGGGATGGTACTCATCGAAGCGAGATGCATCCCCAATTGGGAGGATGAGCGGCTTCTGTGGAGGCCGGATGCGTTTTTGATTGACTGCCACCTATGTGAACACGCAAAGGGGGATGGTTGGCTGCCACCTATGTATGTATGCAAGGCACCGGTTCCGACAAAGTCGACATCCTGAAAAAATTCTGCGGCCTGGATACTCGCCGCATCAGTGAGTCGTTTTGGAAGATCAGCTTTCAGCAGAGAACGGACTAGGGCGCGCGGCGTGGGTCCCATGAAAGACGGGAATGAGATGCGTCCTTGGATGACCCGTAGATATATCGCATGATGCGAATCTGTCTTGTGATCTTTGCCTGCGAGGGAGCAGAGCCATTTATCAATATAGGTAGTAGATTATCCATACGGTGGCCAAGACAAAAAGGCGTATGCCCCGACATGAGCTCGTACGCAACGCAGCCAAACGCCCACCAGTCGACAATGCGTGTGTAACCGCCCGTCTTTTTTCGCGATAGTTGCTCCGGTGATAGATATGCAGGTGTCCCGCAGTTTGTTCGCATTCGCCCCTCTGGCCCATCGGGCGGCGCACATGCAAAACCAAAGTCAACGAGGCGGCAATGACCCTCGGTATCCAACAGTACATTTTCTGGCTTGAGGTCTCGATACACAAATCCGCCCGCGTGTACATGTGCTAGTGCTGCGAGTATCTCGACGAGGTAGAACTTGGCCACGGCTGCACTCAGGCACCTGTTACCTCGGAGTTTTGAGAAAAGCTCGCCGCCAGCCACGTACTCCAGGACGAAGTAAATCTTTTGCTTGTCCTGGAGCGTACCAAAGAGACCCACGACAAATGGGTGGCGCAATTGACCTAAGATCAGGCGCTCGTTCTGCACATGCCTTTCGTCATCGTGCTTGACCACGTAGCCCTTCGAGATTGCCTTGATCGCCATGTACTTCCCGTCCTTCCTGAATCGTGCGAGCGAGACCTCACCCATCACGCCGCGGCCAATAACGCGCACGAGTTCGAACTTTTCAATGCCTCTATGCGACCGTGGTCCAAGGACACAGTGAGTGGCGATCCAGCCATTCGTGCCATCAGCACGGGCCTCGGCTCTACGCGTCGCGAGAGCGCTTCCCGCCTGCCCGAACGCATGCGTGCTTTTGACTGTGTGCTTCGCCTTATTCCACTTCGTCCCACCAACTCCTCGCCGTGATGGGCCTTTTTTGTCACCACTTAGGCCCATCGATCCTACTCGTCGAGACATAATGACTGTGTCGGCATCTGTTTCACCCTGAAAAGTCCACGGCAAGGCGTGTTCGTCGACGGAGACATTGTACCCATCGTCGGGCGCCGGCTTTGGGTTCAGGCTCAGACCTCCGCCCATGCGACGATTCCTCCCTAAGAAAGGGAAAGTAAGCTTACCACATGTTTTGGCCGGAATACCGCCCAGTGAATAAGTATACCACGCTTTCTCTCATCATATTACCGCGGTATTATGATATTGTACCATAGGTATCTATCCAACCTAAACTAACGTGGTGCTGATGTGGCTTATGCTAAGGGTGCGATCTAGACCTCCCCCCCCCGGGGGGGGGGGGGGGGGCGTCCGGAGCCAATGTGGTGGTACGCTCGGGCCGGTCTGCGCGATCGGTCTGCGGTATCGGTCTGTGGTCACGGTATGATCCGCCGACTCGGCCGGGATCATGATCAGTCCGAGTCTGAGCCTCAAATCGGTCACACGCCCGGCCCGGGGCCGGCACCTCCGATAAAGTGAACTTACTTTCGTTCACTCCGGTGTTTTTACGGCGACTACCTAACGCCGGGCTTGATCCAACTTGGACACTAAGTGAAATACGGCCGGCCGGTACTACTAGCGGCCTGAGTATAACGTGCTGAGAGGCGAGAGTAACGTAGCCACAGTTCCGGCAATAGGGGGCTATGGCGTTGAAGATATATATCTAGGGGAGTTTTTAGCTCACCGACTCGGAGTCGGGGGCTGACTCATCGGGCCGGCCCGGGATCTTTCTCCGGGTGGACTCGGTTGCGTCACGGTAGGTCAATAGGATAGGACTCGGACCAGAGGAGTGATTCACAGGCAAATCCGAGTCACGGGTGATTTGCAACCTAGTAACCCGCTTGGGGCTCGACAGCTTGTACCAACTGGCAAATTGAACTCAGGCTTGCCAATGCCAGTGAAAAAAAAAGCCCCGGGCCAGGTCACCGGCCCGGGTGAGCAACCGGTTGGAAGCTCGGGCTCAACTTGAATCCGCTCGCAGCTGAGCCGCCGCCGGCGGGCTAACTGTCCGCCGGATTTGACCTTCAGCAGGCGGCGTTGTTGCCAGTGATCTCAGGCTCGGAAGCAAGCCCGAGCGGGAGGGGCATATACTAGGATTCCGGCCGAGTCTAAGTATCCCGTAGCAGTATCGAGATATGATGGCAAACTCCCAGACGTTCCTTTCGGAGTACGCTGGCTAGCTATGACTACATAGCAGGGAGGGGCGGAAGGGGAGTGGTGCTTTTAAAACTACTAGAAGTAGAAGCGACGCTGATCTCACGCCTTTCTTGGTCTAATCACCCAGGGCCGTCGTCGAGGGAAGGCGATACCGATATTTCGTGCGCCGGGGCAGTTATGCAACAAGAGCAGAGGCAGTTGCGGATTCATACCTACAGGACATGTACTATTATAAATGCACCACCAACACTTCGAGAATTACTTCCAAGCCGCATGAAGCTTGCGCGTGGTCCGATAGTAACGCGCGAGGCGATGGATACGCGACTCGATGAGGATGAGGCGAAATTTTGAATCTTTGTCTGCGCGATTGCGCTCCATGTGCTTGCGGACAGACACCGCTTTCTTGATTAACATGTATAGATCCTCCGGAATTTCCGGGGCAAGACCATTTTTCTTGAGGAGGCGCAGAATTTTTGACCCGGTCACCGACTTGACGGCAGGGATACCGGAGGAATCTCGCAATATGACCCCAATTTGAGATGGTGTCAGGCCCTTCTTCGCTAATTTGCACACATGCTCCTCTACATCCAAGGGTGATGTCTTCAGCCATTGTGGCGGTGAGCGTTTGTAGGGATTTGCCGATCGCGAGATGCCCTTACCTTTGCTGTGAAGCCGGCCCATGTCAGCGACCTGGCGATTTTTTTACTCCAGTTTTATCCACTAGAACTAGATTCTGCTCGGTGAATAGGAAAACTCAATCGATATTTTCGTATAGTTGAATTTAGGGACCGGAAAGGGGGTGGGTCGAATGTTGATGTTGTACTCTGACGCCCCCGGGCCGGCCGCTCGCCCACGCCAGCATCTACGCCCGTCACACCCGGCGCGGCAGGCCCATCCTACTCGATGTCCGGCGTGCGACCGATACAGGTAGATAGATTTATGTCTATCCCTGTGTTTATTTTATTTTATACCTACGGGTACCGTAGGTAGTACCTACGGTACCGTAGGTACCGTAGGGTAATTTCATGAGGCAGATGGATGATTTATCTCGTGCGCTCACGGGCAATGCACTATATCTATGGGACAAAGAACACATGCTTGCTAAAAGGGCCAATGAATCATTTGACAGCCTAGCACGCCTCATACATGATACAGGCGTTGCATGTAATCTCCAATCTTATCCAACTGACAGCAAATGGAGCTTCACGTATGAACCTTATGGTGCAAGTGACGAGTCGGGCCTTGTTGCGGAAACTGATCAAGCAAACGGTGCCCAACTAGACTCAGTGACTAGCTAGTCACTAGGGGATACACCTACAATTGGTCTCTGTAGGGTTCCCACACTCTCACATTTCAGTGAGAGTTCTTCCTGTTGGTATCTCCGTGTCACATTGACACCCGAGAGACCTAGCTACAACAGCTGCATTGTGCACTTGCTGCACCCAGCTCATTAGACTCAAGCACATACCAAAGCTAATATCGCTGAATAGGTACCTACCGTAGGTACCGTAGGTACTGTAGGTACCGTAGGACCTACGCTATTATTCCCGCGCCATGAGGCGGACAGATCGGGAAGAAACTTTGCTTACCTACGCGACGGAAAAATCTATCGAAACTGGAGAAATCCCCTTAGAAGAGGTAATTTCAGCATCACCTTAGCATCAAGAAGAAACAATATCAGGGATGGGAAAAGCTCAGGGAAAATGGCATTTGTGTTTTGGTCGACATACTTCAGGGCAATGCATCCGACAGACGCCCGTTTGGTAATAAAGGCTATGTGTCTCTCTACACAATATCCTATCGAATGTGTTCAAATGCTGGATTGTACGATCACTCAAAGGCATTGTATGACAGGACCAAAGATGAAATCGAGCACGTCTTGCAGCACTATGTAGTTCCCGAACTCAACAAAAATAAGTATGCAGATGAAGGCAACGCCATACTCAACAAATTCTCACATCACTGGGAGAATCATAAAGTCTTTGTCAAGTGGATGCAACAGCTGTTTAGACATCTTGACAATGGCTACATTGCAAATTCTTCAATCTCCACAATTACGTCGGTGGGCTTAAAACTTTTTTTTGATATTGTCTTTGTTCAATTTAAGGCGGAAGTTCGCGAATCTTTACTGAATGCAATCGACACAGAGCGCGATGGAATAAATATCGACCAAGATCTACTGCGTTCTTGTGTTGAGGTTTTTCCCGTCATGGGCGTATCTTCGAAGTGCACTACTTTGAAGACAGTGCAGTCGGCATTGAACACCCAGCCTGATCTTAGTGTCTACGAATCTGATTTAGAAATTTCACTCTTAAAGAGGACCTCGGACTACTATGCACGAAAAAGTAGGGTGTGGTTGGAGGACCAAAATACCCCTGAATACTTGACACGGGCAGAGATGGCACTCAAAGCAGAGCGAAACCGAGTTAAGCGATATCTCCACCCCTCCACTCAGAGTAAGCTACTCTGTGCCTGTGAACAGGAACTTCTACAAAAGTACAAGGGGCCGTTGATCAATCATGATCAAAGTGGGCTTAGATCTTTGCTAGCTGAGGACAGAAATGAAGACCTAAGGCGCATGTTTAATTTATTCCGACGTCTTGCTGATGGCCTTTCACCGATGGCATTAATGACGAAGAAATTTGTACAAAGTGAAGGAAACAAATTGCTTCAGGAACGTCGGGATCTTATTCACTCTCTGAAATCGAAAGGCAGAAAATTAAGCTCAAATGACCCAGATTTGATCGATCAGCTCATGACGCTGCATAGTAAGATGAGTAGGCTTGTCCTTGAGCTCTTCGACAACGAAGCTCAATTTCAGCGCGCACTACGAGAAGCGTTCCAGGAAGTCATGAATGCAGATACAGCTTCTGATGATTCAAATGTTGAGTTGCTGGTTGTGCACACTGACCGTATTTTAAGTGGGAAATTGAAATTGGATGAAGAGGAGGTGGAGAATAGATTGGAGCACTGTATTCAACTTTTTCAATTTGTATCAGACAAAGATTTATATGCTGAACTGTATCGAGAAAGGTTGGCAAAAAGGCTGCTATCAAAGAAATATACCTCTATTCATGCGGAAAAATCAATGATAGTAAAAATGAAAACACAACAAGGAGCTCCGTTCACCACGAAGCTAGAGGGAATGGTGAATGATTTTACAGTAGGCTCGTACCAGCTGTCGTTATTTAATTCATTTTCTTTTTTGTCTTAGGAAAAGATATCGATCAAACCTGGACCGCGCATTTAAACAAATTAAGAGCTGCAAACTTGCTTGCTAATAGAACGAGAATGGACTTTTCAGTTCAAGTGCTCACTCAAGGATTTTGGCCCTCACAAAAGCAACGCGACCTGCAATTATCCCATGAGATGAGAGATGCAAAATCTGCCTTTAACACGTGGTACACAGAACGCCACAGTCATCGTGTGCTATCGTGGGTGTATATTCTTGGAGATGTAGTTGTCAAAGGCAACTTTGGGGGGAGATCATATGACATGACGATGACTACATTTCAGGCCATGGCTCTGCTTGCCTTTGCTTGCAAGAAAGAAGCGGTTGCCTTTCCTGAAATTTGTGAGCATATGCAGATAGATGAACCGACTGGCAAAAGAGTTCTTCACTCCCTTGCGTGTGGCAAGTATAAATTGCTAGATAAAACAGGTCATCACAGAACTATAAATTGCAAGACAGACCTGTTTGAATCAAACGCTATATTTTATTCCAAGTTGAAGCGATTTAAAGTCCAGATGTCAATGCTGGATGGTGATTTTAAGAGAAAAGTCAACGTGGAGATCCAACAGCAGCGTGGGTTTGGTATTGATGCAACGTAAGTGATCATCAGCAATACAATATATATTACCTTCTGTGGCTTTGGTTAGGATTGTGCGTATTTTAAAATCTCGCAAAAGGTAAGCTAGGTGGTGTGAAGAGCGTGATCCCGTTTCCGTCAGGCTTGCCCATCAAGAACTCGTTGGCGAAGTGATCCACCAGATTCAGAACTTTGCGCCCGAGAGTAGGTTGATACGACAGCGAGTAGAAGGTCTGATTGAGCGCGAGTGCTAAGATGCCCAGTGTCGAGCTACATGTAATGACCTTTGCAGATCACAAAAATGCACGTCTAGATATTTAAAGAGGGATGATGTGAATCCAAAATATTATATATATTTACCATGAACTGGGCCAGTGCCAGTATCTGAGCGGCCTCGCAAACAACCAGTGACATTATGCTATGGTCTGTAAAATACTGATCATCCTCGGGCTCCGAGGCCAATGCGCTGTCCTACGAGTCTACGACAGCCTGATAACAGTGAGCCTTTGACGTAAGTGCGCAGCCTGGTGGTGAAGATCAATCGCGACAAGCTCGCGGAGTAGGTCTTTATGACTAGGGGTTGGAGTCCCAAGGCTAAGCGGGCGCACACGCCAGACTAGCTGATTGCTACGGCAACGCGCTGTGCGGGAGCAAGACTCAGCCCCAAGCGCAGCCTGGAATGATGGACAATAACCCCCTGGGCGTACGATTAGAGCGCCGCGCTGTCAAGGTTGTGTGGAGCGTCCTGGGAAGTGTCCTGACGGCGCCTGGGGCGCACCATGACAAGTACGCCGGGGCAAGGAACTTAGTCTAGTACTACAGCGGCCTAAAAGCGCTGCACGATGAAAGTTGCCCCGTGCTAGTGCGCCACGTGCCTTCCGCGCACCGGTTATAAAAGACCGTGACCACTGGCAGAGTGGGGCTTGGTAAAATGAAGAATCATGATAAATACAAATAAATAAATAATTAAGGGAGGAATATCCTACTAAATAAATAGGGAGGAATATCCTACTAAATAAATAAATAAACGTAAATAAATAAATAAATATACAAATAAATAAATTAAGCGACCCGGCGGGCCAGATTGTTGAACTAGACCTCGCTTAAAAATGACATGTATGCTTGCGACCTACCGAAAATGCCACGGCGGGGTGCGACGCGCGTAGATGCCGGCCCCGATATCGCACTGAGGGCCTCGCAGCGTTTAATATCGTAGGGCAGCTCGGACTGTGGCTTCTCTGGGGTCGAATTCGTCCACAGCCCCAGAGCTCCGAATCGGTCTCTCGCGACGCTAAGACGATCACCGTGGCACGCCGACTGTCGCGTTTAGACCACGCCTCCCGAGCCGCTGACGCGTCTACGTACCTTTGCCACGGAATTTCGGGTTTACCCCGCAGGAGTGGTGGTCTGTACTCGACAGGCGCGCCGAGTTGACCGTACTTGTAGTAGCTTGATCCGGTCGTCGCCGAGCAGCAACCGCGTGGGGGCTGCGTTTCGGCGCACTCCAGATCAAGCGCGGGCATCGATGGTAGGTCTCGGGGGAGCACCGCTTCAGCGGCTGCGGCTGCCTGAAGACCACGTATTACCTAGGCGGTCTTCAGGTGCCTTGCGCCACATTTAGCGCCAGCGGGGTAGTGACCCCAGCCTGAGTATGACCCCAGTAAGATCCCCAGTACCTTGTCTAGCCGGCGAATAACGCACCTCCAGAGTCTAGCTCCAGAGGACGCTTTCAAGTTGGGAGTGCAGCTGTTAAGGCCCAGCCAGTGCACTCTTAAGACTACTAGCCTAGTCTGGTGGTTGGGAGGTGGTTGGTTGGTTGGCGCGGGAGTTTAGTAGAGTAGAGGTATACGGATATGGGGGCATCCGGGACCAGGCGATCATAATGCTTCCTTCGGACACAAAAAGATGGCCTTCTTGACAATACGGGCATTCTTCCCAATTGCAGCATTATCGCAAATGCACAGCGTAGTGAGCCGGTCAATAAATTTAGTTTTATTTTTAAGAATCTCGCGCGCCTTGGGATGCACAGCAATATTTGCAATACACTTCAGCGTGTTGGTTGTAAGAATGTCATCTTTCTCGTTGAGAAGCTCAGCAAGCAGAGAAACTGAATTCTTTTTTTTTATCTCGTCCAACGAAATAATTGCCTGTTTGCCCTCATCAGCTGTGGTGATGGTCATCAATGCCCCTGCGGCAGCAGAGCGGACAAGTCGATCACTATCCTTCAGAAGTTCTATGATGATCTCGATCGCTCCACACTCAATGGCCAACATCTTTGCCACATCCGCAAGGCAAAGCGCAATTAGTGTGCTTGCAGCTTCACGGCGAACTTCTGTGTCAATACTCGCAAGCAACTCAATGCATGTTTCAACTGCAGAGTGTCCTAGGGCACTTTCAAGCCCGCAGCCAGAATAAAGACAATTATGGAGTAGCCGTAAGGCCAGAGGCTGCAGAACGGTCTTTTCCTTTGCTGTTCGTAACTGATTAATAAGAATGGCAGGATAGTCGGCTGCAACAAGCGCATGCACACATGATAGGTTTCCAGTAGAGAACTCAATAAGAGCCCGGTACACGTATTCTCTCACCTCTATCTCGTCGTCACTTAATGCGGAAACAATCATCTGGGCTGTATTGCCTTGCAAAAGAGCGTGAACGCCAGTAGCATTTCGAGAGCAAATTTCAAGAGCTTTGGCGGCACGCAAGCGCGTCAGCGGGTCTTGATCTGCAGAGACCTGTGCGTTAAGCACGGACACGATTCCCAGATCTACACAACCAACCAGACTCGCCGGATTTTGCAACTCTTCGCAGAGTGCTAATAATGCGTTCACTCGCACAGGACGATTATGGGACATTACTTCGCGCACCAACTTGGGGCACATGCTCGCCCCAAACGCGGACACAATACGTGCTTCATTTCTCCCTTTTGCAGTAACCTTCACTTCGTGAAGGAACATCGACAAGTATAGATACAGCGTAGGCCCAAAAGATATGGACGCAGAGGGCCCCGCTGCCTTTTTTGGGCCTTTTTCATTTACGCTGTTGATCGCCAGCGCAGGTGTGAAAGAAAGATACTCGCTAGCTTAGGTTTAAAGAAAGGGGCCCGACGTCCGACGTATACTGCCCAGCACCTCGTTTCGAACCCCCCCCCCCAAAAAAAGACTCGGCGGACATGGGGCCGGGCCGTGGGAAGTTACAGGAAGTTACAGGATACTGAGCAGAGACGAGCAGCTTCCAATCCGGACGACGCGATGCCGAAAACACGGCAGCCAACGCTGCCCATCTCGCCGAGAAAACGCCCCAAAACAAAAAAAAAAAGACACGCGATCGTTACGAGCCGATCGGGCCACCACAGCGTCCGGCGATATGATACTAAGTGGCGCGGACGTCCCATGAGATTTCGGTCTATGCGTGGCCCGCGTTTCTCGCCGTAACGCGCATCGAGTGATTATCGTGCTGAATGACCACTGGCAGGACTTTTCTTAGGCCCGGGCTGCGGCTGCCCCGCGCACGGATAGCTTGCTCAAAACCTTGCGGCCAAGCATGTCACGTAGCCCAAGGACTAGGAGTAGGAGACTCTCTCGAGTCTCCATTCCGTAGCATAAGCACCCGGGGCCCTCAGGCTCCCGTCTCTCTCTCTTCCGCCGTCCGCCGGCGTCCTTGGTTTCCACGTGAGCTAAACAAAGAGATGAGCCGATGAATAAGGCTTGGACTACACAAGGCAACTCGGCGAAGGGTCTCCTGTTTTTGTAGGGAATAGATAGAGCCGGTGGTATTTCCTGGCGACTTTATCTGGAGGAGATCTGCACTGATCAGACGCCATGCCACTACATAAATTTTCAAACTCTCGAGTCTCCACTAAACCCAGCTAGCACAAGTAGAACGTTCACGGAGCCAAATCCCTGGATACTTCACGCGTAGTAGTCCAGAGCTCCTTTCTTTTTAGCAGCAACGACTGCAATGCCCTCCATGAAGTCTTCGTGTTTCACTGTGTTGGCCTCGCGCCGTAATGCCAACATACCAGCCTGCAGTGACAAAATTATTTTACTTTCAAGCACGCTATGGCTTACCTCTACGCATATGGCCTTGCACTGCGCACCATTAAAGTCATCACAACAACGTGCAAGTTCCTCAAAATTGGTGTCATCTTTATCTACATTCATCTTGCGTGAATGTATTTGCACGATCCGTGCCCGTGCCATCTCTGTTGGATGCGGAAGTTCAATCTTGCCTGATTGCAGCGTTATGTCCATCCGTTTCATTTGATACGCGGGAATGACGATCTAGACGGCCAGAACGCAAGAGGGCAGGATCAAGCACGTCTGGGCGATTTGTTGCGGCGATCACCTGCATTCATCGAGTTATTTTGCCAAGGTTCTGTTTTTGACGCTGTGCCACCTTAATTTTCTCATCCGATGAAAACCCATCGAGCTGACTGAGAAGTTCAAGCATCGTGCGTTGCACTTCGCGATCACCTGACTGTTCGCCACCAAAACGCTTTGTGCCAATGGCATCGAGCTCATCGATGAAGACGATTGCCCCACTTTTGTTGCCTAAGAAGACGATATCATGGCGTAGTGATTCTTTACGAGGAACTTGCCAGATTTGATTTTTTCTTTGGCCAACTCAAATGCATCTCGCACTAATTTTGCTCCATCCCCAATAAACATCTGCACTAATTGAGGCCCCGCCAATTTAAGGAATATAGCATCTGTTTGCTTTGCACAAGCTCGCGCTAGAAGAGTTTTGCCTGTTCCCGGAGGCCCATGCAACAAAACTCCCTTTGGTGGCCGTACCCCAATTGAAGTGAACATTTCAGCGTGCGTCATGGGTAGAACCACTGCCTCAATAAGTTCGTTAATTTGTTTATCACAGCCACCGATATCTGAATACTCTTCAGTGGGCTTTTCATCAACTTCCATGGCCTGCGTTGATGACACTCCACATGTGGTGTGTGAATCAAGTAAATACCTTCACCCGCGAGTCATACTCAGCAGGGAGCTTTTCAAGAATAAGATAAGAATCTTTATTGGTTCCGACGAGCTCCCCTGGAACCAATTCCTGGGTGTCAATGAGCCCAGGCACTGGCAGATAGATAGTCTGCCGAGTCGAGGTACGAATCACAACAGATTTTCCTGACCTAGTGCTTACCTCATATATTACAGACCTATATCCACCAGTCTTACCTTTGAGCGTCTACATCTTGGGCCATGCCGACCTCTTCGTCCTCTTCACAACCCAAATCAAGCACTTCGATGATGTTACCAACAAGATAGGGAAGTTGTTTATTCAATTTTATCTTATCTTGATTCTCTTTGATGCGTTCTTTGTGAGACTCGGATTCGTGCTTAATGCGTTGTATCTCTGAGCGCATTATCCTAACCTAAGGATTAGCATAGTGAGCGTCCATTGTTCACGCAATAAATACATCATTTTCCACTAGCCGACTGCGCTGGCGAATCTCATCGAGTGACATCGACATGATCTCAGCATCCAGAGAGGCATCCATCGGCCGGCTCTGCCCAGAAGTCTAATAGAATTACCTAGACGTCTATCCCGCTGATAATTACTAGATTCAGCTTACCCTACTAGTAGTCTCCCTAGTG